>Ga0210395_10000772_pt1 | contig 24592 bp, 15 predicted proteins | sample IncBWH4OmetaG_FD_150861 | JGI IMG/M metagenome (GOLD analysis project Ga0210395, IMG submission 150861) | Forest soil microbial communities from Barre Woods Harvard Forest LTER site, Petersham, Massachusetts, United States - Inc-BW-H-4-O ... | reverse complement strand
CCTTCGCGGTTCCCATGGCCTACCTCAATAAAGTTTTTCTGATCGGAAATCTCACGCGCGATCCGGAATTGCGCGTCACGCCGAAGGGCACGGCCATCTGCCAGTTCGGCCTCGCGGTCAACCGCCAGTTCAAGGACGAATCCGGCCAGATGCGCGACGAGACCACGTTTGTGGACATCGAAGCCTGGGGCAAGCAAGGCGAACTCGTTTCGAAGTATCTCACCAAAGGCAGCCCCGCGATGGTGGAAGGCCGCCTCAAGCTCGACCAGTGGGAAGACAAAACGTCGGGCCAGAAACGCAGCAAGCTCAAGATCGTGCTCGATAACGTGCAATTTCTCGGACGTCCCGGCGGCGGTGCCGGTGGCGGCGCAGCCGCCCCGGCCGCAGGTGCCGACGAAGGCGCGGATGCGCCCGCATCGCCCGAACGCCACGCGCCCCCGGCCCGCGGCGAAAAACCCGCGCCCCCCGCCGCTGCCAGCATCGACGAAGACGTGCCATTCTGAAAATAGGTTCACGGTTCAAAGTTCAGGGTTCCCGGTTGATTGTCATTCCGAAACTGTAGGTCGGGCTTTACGCCCGACGTGTCGGGGATAAACCCCGCCCTACATCTTTGCGTCCCTTTGCCTGCCCTCCGAAGCCTTGGCGAAGTAGGGCGCCTTGTGTGAAAATGGATTGAGAAAACCGTGGCGCACCCGGTCTCCTTCGCCAAAGCCACGGAGGCCGGCGCCGTTTTCGCCGCGCTTGTCCTCGCGCGACTCGGGCCTAGCATGGCGGCCGTGAGCACTTCGGCACAGGCCAAGCACGGCCCGACGCAGGCAGGACCCACCGCTCCGCGGGGCGCGGCCTTTGCCACCACGCGGTGGTCCATCGTGCTCATGGCGAGGCGGGATGACACCACGCGCGCGCGCGATGCTCTGTCCAAGCTTTGCCAAACATACTGGTATCCGCTTTATGCCTACGCGCGTGGTCGCGGACATGGCCGGGAAGACGCGCAGGACCTGACCCAGGAGTTTTTCGCGCGGTTGCTGGAGAAGGACTGGCTGGACCGGGCGGATCGCGAGAAAGGGCGGTTTCGATCCTTCCTGCTCATCGCCATGAAGCGGTTTTTGGCGGACGAATGGGACAAGGCTCGTGCCCAAAAACGCGGTGGGGGTCTGCCCATGTTTTCGTTGCAATTCGATACGGCGGAGACGCGCTTGAGCCACGAACTCGCGGACGAAGTTACGCCCGAACAGAGTTTCGAGCGGCGCTGGGTTCTGACTTTACTGGATGAAGTTCTCAAACGGCTTCGGGTGGAATACGAAAAAGAGGGAAGCGCCGAGCTGTTTACGGAGCTGACGCCGTGCCTGATCGGCGAGCGCACGTCATTGCCTTACGCCGAACTGGCGAAGAAGCTGGCTTTCAGTGAAAGTGCCATGAAATCGGCGGTGCACCGGATGCGCCAGCGCTACCGCAAATTGCTGCGGGACGAAATCGCCCAAACAGTCGCTTTACCGGGAGAGGTGGATGAAGAGTTGCGGCATCTTTTTGTCGTGCTGGGCAAAAAGGGGTGAGCCGCTAACTGGGTGGAACGAAGACAATCGATTTTTTATGCAACCTTGGACGGCTGTTTCCTAAGTAATGGTGGAACAAACATCATTATGGACACAAAACGAACCTGCCCCAGTTGCCAGAAACCTTTGCCTCCCGACCTGCCATTGGGATTGTGCCCGGAATGCCTGATCAAGGCTGGGTTTAACACGGGAATTGCGTCGGGCGGCGAAAACACGGGGTTTATTCCCCCGCCGGTCGGGGAGATCACGAAGCTGTTTCCGCAACTCGAGATTATCGAGTTCATCGGCAAAGGGGGAATGGGCGCGGTCTATAAAGCGCGGCAGCCGGCGTTGGACCGGTTCGTGGCGTTGAAAATCCTGCCGCTGCGCGTGGCAGGCGCCCCGGGTTTTGCCGAGCGGTTCAATCGTGAAGCGCGCGCCCTGGCGCGGCTCGTGCATCCGAACATCGTCGCGGTGCATGACTTTGGCCAGGCGGGTGAACTCCATTATCTTGTCATGGAGTTCGTGGAAGGCGCGAACCTTCGCGAGGTGGAACGCGCGGGACAGCTCACGCCCGCACAGGCGCTGGCCATCGTGCCACAAATTTGCGAGGCACTTCAATTTGCCCACAACGAAGGCATCGTGCATCGCGACATCAAACCGGAGAACATCCTGATGGATAAAAAAGGCCGGGTCAAAATCACCGACTTTGGCATCGCAAAGATCCTTGGCCGGATTTCGGACCAAGCGTTTCTCACCGGCGCCAAGGACGTGGTGGGCACGCCGCATTATATGGCACCGGAGCAGATTGAGCGGCCGACCCTGGTGGATCATCGTGCGGACATTTATTCACTGGGTGTCGTGTTTTACGAAATGCTCACGGGCGAATTGCCCTTGGGGCGATTCGCACCGCCGTCGAACAAGGTCCAAGTGGACGTGCGGCTGGACGAAGTTGTATTGCGCACGCTGGAGAAGGAACCGGAGCGCCGCTATCAGCAGGCCAGCCAGGTGAAAACGGATGTGGAAACCATCGCCAGCGGAAAACCGGGCGCGGTGCCGCCATCAACGGTTCCAAGCCCGGCCACACCCGTGGGAACGAGCGACAAAACGATCCTCCCGGCTTTTTTGCTGGCCTTATTTTTCGGCGTATTCGGTGCGCACCGATTCTATGTTGGAAAATTTAGAACGGCGATTTTACAGCTGGCTGCATTCGGCGGGTGCATCCTCTTGATCATCGCCTGCGCCACCCTGCGTGGAATAAGAATTGAAGCAGGAATCTTGCTGGGGGCCTTGATCTGCGGAAGTATCGTCTGGGCCACGATTGATTGGATTTTAATTCTTTGCCGGGCGTTTACCGATGGCCAGGGCAGAAGAATCAATAACTGGATTCATCCAGATCCCAGTAATTCGAAATCTGAGAGTGGCGGGACATCCAGTCCGTCCACGGTAACAAATGGCAAAACGTCCGGCGATAGGAGGGCCATGATTGTCGCGCCTGCGGTGGGTCTTATGATCGCCGGCTTCTGGAAGCTGCTTTCAGCGGTAATGGCTTTGGGGTGGCTCGGGGCAATTTTCGGAAGGCTTGGAATCGATTTCCCTTTTCATTGGACTCCCCTGGTTGGCTTTAGCTTGGTGGCGTTCAAGGTAATTCCTGCTTTGTTGATAATCTTCGGCGCCATCCAAATGGAACAGATCCGAAGCTATGCGTGGGCCGTGGCCGCCGGCATTCTAGCCATCGTGTTCGGCGGTCTGATTGGGTTTGTGGTTGGAATCTGGGCGTTGGTCGTTTTGGCGCGCGCGGAAGTGAGGGAAGTTTTTGTGAACCCACCGAGTTCTCAATCCCCGGCAAAAGCCGAATGGCCGTGGATCTTAGGCCTGGTTGGCGTGCTGACGGCCTTGACCATTCTCGCCCTGAGTCTCTTCAATCATCGGCTGGCTAAACGTTGGCGTGAATCTGACCGTGATTCATGGCCGAATATAGCCGGGACCAATTTGGTGGATAAAACTACTGCCAATGAAACAACGAAACCTGGGCTGGAAAAGGATCCCCCTGCGGGCAAGAATTCAACCGATCAAGAAATTGACGTTGGTGATGCGGCAAATTTCTCCAAGTCTTTGTTGGTTGGCCCGGATGGAATATTGACGATGAACGTGGATCGAGGCGACGTTCGTGTCACGGGTACCGATCAAAACATGGTTGAGGTTCAAGTGGACCGCGAAGTGACAGGCACCGACGATTCCGACATGGCCCAAATCCTGAAAGAAGAACATCTGGTCCTAAAACAGACCGGCAATGAAATTTCCATCACCGCCCAAGATCCGCCGAGTTTTCACGCTGATTCATTTTGGGAATGGTTGTATTGGCTGGGCCGGCGCAATTTAAATGTTCATTATGAAATCACGGTGCCGCAAAAATTTGCGACACGGCTGGAAACCTCCGGAGGAGGTGTCAAGGTCGCCGGCATTGATGGCAACGTGGAGGTCAGGACCGCGGGCGGTGGCCTTGATTTTAACGATATTGAAGGAAGCGTAACCGGCCAGACCGCGGGCGGCGGCATTCATGCCATTTCCTGCAAGAACGAATTACTGGTCCACACTTCGGGCGGGAGCATTAAGATTGAACAATTCACCGGCTCACACGTTCAGGCCACGACCGAGGGCGGATCCATCTCCGCTGACTTCGATGCTGCACCCAAGGCGGATTGCGAGCTTCATACCATGGGCGGCAGTGTCGCGGTCTGGCTTCCACCCACGGCCGCAGTCACCCTCGAGGCTCATACTTTAGGAGGCACGGTCACGTCGGATTTACCGGTTCAAGCTGAAGGTCAGTTCAATGGCGGCACATTGGAGGGAAAGATCAATGGCGGAGGACCGTTGCTGAAACTGGAAACCATGGGTGGCAGTATTCACGTGTTAAAGCAGTAGCCTTTGCAGTGATCGCGGATAATTTCCGTCGCACCAATTACAGCTTGGTTGTAGCGGACGTGGCCGTTTTGCTGCGCCGTCAAGCGCGGTCATTATAAACATCAGGCAATGGATCTTCACACTAACGGGTTACAACTGATGAGAACGGGTCTTCCTTGAATGACGGGAGATTAGTGAGATAATACGCCTGTTCTTTTCAGGCACGCCTAAGCTGGCATTCCTTCCTGGATGCCGGCGCGGGGGAACCAAATTCCCCGGTAATCCGGGGACGGGGCGAAAGGCCGCAGGCAACTGCGACTGAGGTCACCTTTCAAGACCGAGCCCGTCAGCTAACCTCGCAGGCATTTGGAAGGGTGATCCCCTAGAGCTTCTGCTCGGGCAGGATGTCTCCACGGTCTCCCAGACGCAACCGCACCGTTTGCGTGTACGGGAATACCGTTCGCGCGGCGATGCATTCGGAGGCACTGCCATGACTACAATGATTCTCTCAAATCTCGGGTTGGCGGTTTTGCTCGCCCACCTGAGCCTGATTGCCATCGGCCTGCTCCTCGCGGGCTATGCTCTGAACAATCGAAGGGTATCCGTGCGGCTCCTGCTGGGACTTGGTTCGGCCTGCGGCTTGCTTGGGCCCTTCTTCCTTGCGACCGACTGGCCCGAAAGGGCGGGCTTGGTTTTAAGCGCGCTGGTCCTGGCGTTGCCGTTGATGGGTATTGTCATTATCCGTGAACGCCAGGTAGGCCTGGTGATCAAGAAATTCGCGAGCCACAGCCTGCCCGCGGGCGAGTTCATTGCGCTCAATGGCGAGGCGGGCTATCAAGCCGACACGCTGGCACCCGGCGTGCATTTTGGTTATGGGTTCTGGCAATTCGCCGTGACGAAAGCCCCGGTGCTCGTGGTGGCCCAGGGAGAAATCGCCTTGGTCGCCGCGGCGGCGGGCCGGCCGATTCCTTCCGATCGTATTCTCGGACGGGTGGTCGACTGCGATAACTACCAGGATGCGCGCAAGTTCCTGCTGAACGGCGGAGAAAAGGGACGCCAGTTGGGAATCCTGACTGGCGGCACTTATCGGATCAATCCGGCCTTGTTCAACGTGATCACCACGGCCACGGCTCATGAGCACGATATGGACGCCAGCGAACTCCATGTTTACTCGGTCAAGCCGGACATGGTCGGCATCGTGACGACTCAAGACGGCAAGCCCATCGAGTCAGGCGAGATCGCCGGCCCGGTGATTGGCGGACATGAAAACTTCCAGCAGGCGCAGGCTTTCATGGAAGCAGGGGGACATCGCGGCTTGCAGGAACAAATCCTCCTTTCTGGATCGTGGAATCTAAATCCATGGTTCGCCAAGCTGGAGCAAGTGCCGATGTTGAACATTCCGATCGGTCATGTCGGCGTGGTCATCTCATTCGTGGGGCGACCACACGTCGATGTGAGTGGCACGGAGTTCAAACACGGCGACCTGGTCGACATCGGACACAAAGGGGTTTGGGTCGCTCCGCTCTATCCGGGCAAGCATCCGGTCAACACGCGCGTGATGAAGGTCGAACTCGTGCCCACGACGAATATTGTGCTGAATTGGGCCAATCGTACCGAGGCGCACAACTACGACGCCAAGCTCAGCTCGATCACCGTGCGCTCCCGCGATGGCTTCGCGTTCAACCTCGACGTGGCGCAGATCATTCACGTCGGGGCCCTGGACGCGCCCAAAGTCATCTCGCGGGTCGGCTCGATGCAGAATCTCGTCGATCACGTGTTGCAGCCGATCGTGGGAAATTATTTCCGCAATTCGGCCCAGCATCACACGGTTCTCGATTTTCTGAGCGCGCGCAGCGAACGCCAGACCGAGGCGGCCGCGCATATTCGCACCGCGCTCTCCGCCTATGACGTGCAGGCGATCGATACGCTCATCGGGGACATCACGCCCCCGGCCGAGCTGATGAAGACCCAGACCGACCGCAAGATCGCCGAAGAGGAAAAGGAAACCTACGAGATGCAGGAAGCCGCGCAAAGGCAGCGCCAGCAACTCGTGCGCGAAACCGCGCTGGCCGACATCCAGCAAAAGATGGTCGGCGCCGACCAAGGTGTGCGCATTGCCGAACTCACCGCATCAAGCAGGCTTCAGGTGAAGCCGAGTCGACGCGGCTCCGGGCGTTGGGCGAGGCCGACGCCATTCGCGCCACGGGCATGGCCAAAGCGGAGGCTTATCGCGCCGGCGTCGATGCGCTCGGTACCAGCAGCTACACTGTCATGCAACTGATGCAGACCGTGGGTGAACAAGGTGTGCGCATCGTTCCCGATGTCTCCGTGACCGGGTCGCCCGGCGGAAATGGCCTGCTCGAAAGCATGATGGGGCTTCTGGTCAAAGAAAAGATCCAAGACAAAGCCGCCTAGTTTGATCCGGGCTTCTCTCATGCAAAGCGCCCCCGTCTTTTCGGGGGCGCTTTTTTGTGCTGTGGTTTGGAGCTTGCCCGAAAATTTTGGGTGAGCTGATACCAGCGCGCTTCGCGCCCTTTGCGTTCTTCGTGTAAAACAGATTGGGAAAACCCCGGCGCGCCCTACCTCAGCGGCTGGACGCCGAGGGTGCCGACAAGGGAGGTGAGGTATTCTTTTTTGGCAACGTGTGCGGCTTCGGCTTTGGCCGCGGTTAGTCGTTCCGACAATCCGAGTCGTTTTACCACGTCGGCATTCGCCGGGTTTTTGCTGAATTCCTCCAGCGTCTGCACGTGCCGCTGCCAGAGCGCGATATCACCGGCCTGCTTGGCCGCCAGCCGCGCGGCATACCAATCGCTGGTCAGCAAATATTCACGCGTGAAGAGCGCGCGGAATTCGGGCGCGTCGAATCCATGGCCGTCGGAGGTTTTTCCGTGCGCCATGATTTCGAGCAAAGACTTGAGGGGAGGGCAGGCGAGCGCGATGGTACCGTCCTCAAAATAGCTTTGGGCCACGCGTTGGTGGGTGGAGCAAATGTTGTCCATGCCGTCGGCAAAGATGGCGAGGTCCTGCTTCTCCGGCTGCAACATCTCGGCGGTGAAGATCGAGTGCGGGTGGGTGAACAACCGGCCGAGGAACACCCGGCCAAATTTGGCGGTGATCCGCCAACCCAGCCGGCTCGCGAGAACCTTGCTTCCTTCGTAAACGAAGTCTTCGCATTTTTCGATGTAGCCGTGCTTGCGGAGAAATTCCGGCGTGCGCTCTTCGGCCGACATCCGGCACCATAGCTCCGGCACCAGCAGGCTCACGTCATGGTTCACCTGGAATTTCGGCCCAACGTAGCCTGCGGCGGAAAGAAACGCCGGGAGTCCGATGAGAATTTGCGAGACCAGCGCGGCGTTGAGGTCGATGATGGCGGGAAGGGCGTTGAACGGGCCTTTCGTCAGCGCGCCCTCCGAGCCGGCGCCGGTGGTCGAGGGCGACTTGCCGGTCATCGAGCTGATGAACTCGGCAAAAAGTTCCGGCAACTCCAGGTAGTGGATCGGATTGAAGACGGCCAGCGAGCGGATGCGGGCCTGCGGATCCGGCGGGTTATTACGGCGGCCGGGCACCATGGCATCGACGGGAGTATACACCGGCGCGTCGGCCGGCAGCCGCCGGAAAAGGCGCGTCGCCATCCGGGCGAGGTGCACCCCGCGCACGTCGACGAGGTCGGGCCGTTGCTGCAGGTAACGGGGATTTTTCGTGGGCTTGCCGTCGACGATCCGCAAATGGGCCGACGACACAAAATAGGCGGGTCCGGGGACGCCGAGTGCGGCGAGGCGCACGAGCGCCTGCATCGGCGCGGTGAATTTGGAGAAGCCGATCGCTTCGTCCACCAACGCGCGGGCGTCCGTCTGCGTAAATGGCTCGAAGTTCGAGATGAAATTTCCGGGTTGGGCGAGTTCCTTCTCGGTCTGCTTGTCGTAGCCGCGGTGGATGGCGTCGTCCGGTCGCTGGAAGAGCCGCAGCTCGCAGTTTTCGACGAATTTCAGCGAAGCGGACGCCGCGCTGCTTTCGCCGGGAGACACGACGCCGGCCGGCACGACGACCGAGGCGGTAATGTCATCCTCCATCTGGACCTTGGCCGCTGGATGGAAATCCTCGCGCAGGCCGAACACGCGCCACGCTCCGTCGGTATCGAAGCCCATCCGTAGGTAGCTGGCGGAAAGCTTGCGGTTGTCGCATTTCAACTCATTGCCGGGATTTCCATTGAGGATATCGACGGAGAAATGCTCGCGCCACTTGTCGCCCCACGTCGAACGAAAGTGGCGCTTCACGACGAAAACGATTTCCTTCACATACTGCGGGATCGAGCGCAGCCACGCATTGTATTCCTTGGAATATTCCTTGTCGTCCGGCGTCAGCAGCTTGATGACCGAGCCGAGCGAACGTTCCGGGCTGAGAATGGACCGCAGGTCCGTGCCGCACCGGTCGGGAATGCAAAACCGATTCGAGCAATCGTGGTTGATCAGTTCCTCCACGCGGTCCATGTCGCGATCGAAATCCGCCACAAAAATCGGGCCGGGCAGGATGGCATCGGAGATGGCCTTTGAGATCTCGGATTTGCCGCCGCCGGAGACGGTGCACGGTTTATGGCAGAGCGTGCCTTCGGCGACGGTCCCCACGATGTGCCAGGCCGTGTGGGCCGGCGGTTGTTCGAGGTGCACTTTGTATCCCGATGGGCGGACGTAGGTGTGACCAAAGCGGAACGGCAGGCTTTGAACTTTGCCCGCCTGCGTCCAACTCAGTTGCTGCTGGTCCAAATCGAAGGCGACATCCTCCGGCACGTAGATAATGTCGGGATATTCGCGGTCCACAGCGTAGCCTTCGGGTTTCACCTCCATCAGTGCCGGATAACGTTCCGCCACCTCTGTGAAGGAATGGCCCCGCTGCTGCACATGGAGATTCCCCGAAAACTCCTCACCGAGATCGTACGCCGGATAAACCAAGGCGCCGCCGGCGTGTTCCTCCTCGGCCAGGCCGAAAAGATTGGCCGAGTAACTGATCTGGGTCTTCACCTCCTTCTTGCAGTAGCCGTAGTAGTTGTCGGCGATGATCGTCACGATCACCCCGCTGGCATCGCGGGAACAGATCTTGAACGCGGAGCCGCCATTGTAGAATTCGTCGGGCTTCCGCCAGCACATGCCGTCGCGCCGCTGCCGTTCCGTCGCGTGGTCATAGTCCGGCAGCCCGAGTTCGCGCTTGGTGACCGCGGTCAGGTGCGGGGCGAGGATGACGCAGCCGGTGTGGCCGGTCCAGCCAGCCGGGTCGAGGGCGGCGTCGTGCTCGGGCAGCCGCGGGTCGCCGGCATGGCCAAAGATGCTTTCGACAAAATCAAGATTGGAAACCAGCGAGCCGGGGGCGAAGAACCGGATCTCCATCCGTTTCTCGCCGATGAAGCCCGGCACCGCCGGGACGACCAGCGGGCGCAAAAGGAGCGACACGAAACAGGCCGCCTCGTCTGCGCTTCCCGCCGTGAATGGCAGCTTCAGCAATTCCGGCGGCGGCCGGAACGCCCGCTCCAACAGCCGGGCGAAGGTTGTCGCCGGCACGGCCAGCTTGTCGTCGGGAATGGGCAAGCCGCCCTCCGCGATGTGAAACACGCCCTGGGTCGTGCGCCGGTCGTTGGCCGGGTTATGCAGCACGCCGTTGCGCAAGCGGTAACTCTTGAGCAATGGTGAGGCGAAATAATCCTCGTTGATTGGGAGCGAAAGCTCGCGGGCCAGGTCCGGTTCATCGAGCACGAATGTCCGGGCCGGCAGCCTTGGAACTGGCGCGGCGCCAGCCAACGCCCGGTCCAAGTATGCCTGAATCCGGGCGTCGACCGGACACAGGTGCACGGGCTGCAGACGCGTTTCTTCCTGCTGCCTGGCCAGCAGGGGTGCGGCCAGCTTGGCCCAGGCCAGGCTGGCCGGGTCGCCCAAGGGTGCAAAACCCAGCACGGTCAGGCGGAGGTTGATGGCTTGTTGCAGCCTTGTACGTCCGGAAGGAGTAGATGAATCATCGGTCATGGGTTTTGGAAGCGAGGAAGCTTTCAGCTGAAGCTGCTGGCTGCCAGTTTGTTTTCTAGCCGATAGCATGCCAGCTTAGGCCGACCGTGAATCAACCCGGCGTGAACATGTGATTTTTAACCGCGCTTGTCCTCGTGCGGGGCATCGCTAGCGTTCGGCAAGATATGACCACCATCATCGGACTTTCGGGCAGCTTGCGCAAAGGCTCGTACAACACCGCGCTGCTGCATGCTGCAGCACGGTTGACGCCCGAGGGCGCAACCTTAACCGTCAAAACCGTCCACGGCATCCCGCTCTACAACGAGGACGATGAAGACGCCCATGGCATTCCGCCGCCGGTGCAAGAGCTGAAGACGGCCATCGCTGCGGCCGACGGCCTGTTGCTTTCGACTCCCGAATACAACAATTCCATTCCCGGTGTGTTCAAGAACACCATCGACTGGTTGTCGCGTCCGTCGGCGGACATTCCGAAAGTTTTCGGAGGGAAACCGGTGGCCTTGATCGGTGCTTCACCCGGCCCGTACGGAACGCTCCTGAGTCAAAGTGCGTGGCTTCCGACCTTGCGCACGCTTGGGACCAAACCCTGGTTTGGCGGACGACTCATGGTTTCAAATGCGGACGACGGGTTTGATGCCACCGGTCAACTCACGGACGCGGCACTCAAGGAACGCTTGCGGAAATTCCTGGCCGGTTTTGTCCGCTTTGCGGCGGAAGAGCGCGGATAGAGGATGGACAAGACGACGAGTGAGACTAAGCCCCGACCCAAAGGATCTTACAGATCCGAAGGCTTATTTTCTGCTTTGATTTGTGTGCTGCGCCCAGTGCAGGCGAACACAGCCTAGAAAATAACTGTTCGAAGCTTTCGGCTGCCAGCGATCAAAACTCTTGAGGTGAATGCGCGGGGGCAGCGCGTTCAAATGGCGGGTCTCGATTTTTCTGCGGTGAAACAAAAATGCGCCAAGGCAGAAGGCCGCGAAAATGGCGCCGCAAATATAGAGGGCGGCGGATGTATTCATGGGCGACATCCAAAAGCTTCCGGTTGTAATTCCGGCGACGGTATCTGGGACGAGTTCAATTTTTACTGGGGGCATCATTCCTTGAGAAATAGGCATAAGGCCTCAGGAAGCAAGGTTAATTTGTAATAAAATTGTAATCAATATGAAATAATGACATTTTTTTGTAAAAAATTATCAAGTTAATACCAAACTTTGCGCTCATTTGCGCGGAATTGCAGTTGGCCTAAAACGCGCCCTCAGGGGTCGAAGGCATCGTTTTAGAGCTTATTCTGTCTAGGCAGACTCATGATGGGCGAAATTGTCATTCCTCGCACGGCTGCCAATGAGCTCATGTTAGCTGGCTTTCTCGCGCGGCAGCGCGGGTAGGGACGGAACGCCGAGGCTTTCGCACTCGTCGCCGCCGGGCCGTCCGTTCTGCTGGCGGCGCGCCCGGCGGTCGCGCCCTTGCCAACCGTTCATCAATGGGTTCTACGCAAGCCGCGCCGCGGTTTGCTCAGGGTCACGGAATGACAAAATAAAGAATGTGTCGCATCGGAATAGAGCCGGCTACGACAACAACCATCCGCCGGCAAAATTTATCCAAACAAATCCGGTCGTGCCCAAGCATCACGCCTTGGCTGCGCGGGGCTGGCTGAGCAGGGTGTGAACGGCTTTGAGCAATTCTTCGCTGCTCATCGGCTTTTGCAGGATCTGCAAACGTCCGGGTACAACGGTGAATTCGAGTTTATTTGCGTCGAGCAGGCCGCTCATGGCCATGATGGGCAGGTCTGGCTTGATCGCACGCAAAGCGGCAATGACCTGGTTGCCTTGCATCGTGGGCATCATCATGTCGGTAATCACGGCATTGATTTCATTGGCGTGCAGGCGGTAAAGATCGATACCGAGGTGGCCGTCGGCGGCAAGAATGACCTTGTAACCGTAAGCTTCGAGGGTGGCGCCGACGATTTCCCTCACGCTGGCTTCGTCGTCGATCACCAGCAAAGTTTCACCCTGGCCGTGAATGGCTGCAGTCGGGGCCGGGGGTTTGTGAGTTGCCTCGGTGTTCTCTAAGATTACCGGCAGGTAGATCCGGAATTCGGTGCCTTGCCCGACGGCGCTTTTCACTTGGAGGAAGCCGCCATGGGCTTTGACGATGCCGAGCGTAGTCGCGAGGCCAAGGCCGGTGCCTTTGCCTGGATTTTTGGTGGTGAAAAAAGGATCGAAGATGCGGTCGATGATATCTGGCGGAATGCCGCAACCGGTGTCGGCAATCGCGATCAAAACATGCCGGCCCGGCTGCGCACCAGGATTGGCGCTGGCGGTTGTTTCATCGACGACGACATTTTGCGCGTTGATGGTAAGCTGGCCGCCGTCAGGCATGGCGTCGCGGGCGTTTACGCAAAGATTCATGAGCACCTGGCCGAGTTGGGTGGGGTTGCCTTTGACGAAATGGAGGACGGCGTCGGTGTCCGAGCTGATCTTAATGGAGCGCGGCAGGGTTTCACGGATCAGTTCGACAACGTCACGGATGATGAGGGAAGGCTGCACCGGCATGCGCTCACCGTCGGTCCCGGTTCCTCGGGCAAAAGTGAGCACTTGGCGGATCAAGTTCGCGCCATGATGGGCGCTGGTGTCCATGACGTTGAGCAGGCGGACCAGGCGTTGGTCGGTGATTTCCTGGCGGAGCATGTCCACTGCGATGAGAATGGGCGTGAGGGTGTTATTGAGATCATGCGCGATGCCGCCCGCCAATGTGCCGATGCTTTCAAGGCGTTGGGCGCGCAGGAATTGTTTTTCGAGTTTATCCTGCTCAGTGATGTCGGTGTTGATAATTAGAATCGACTGATCCTGGCCCTCGGCATCGCGCACCAGTGTCCAGCGGCTTTCGACCACGAGCGGGTCGCTGTTTTTGCCCTTGATCCGCAACTGCCCCGTCCAGGAGTCCGCCGATTTGAGGGCTTGGTGCGCAGCTTTAATCTGCGGGGAGCAGCCGAGCTTGGACAAAAGCTCCGAGAGCAATTTTCCCTGTACATCGGTTCCGGTCCAACCGAAAAGGTGGTCGGCGCTGTGGTTCGAGTAAGTGATGTGGCCTTCGATATCGGTGACGCAAATCGCGTCGCGGGCCTTGTCGAGCAGTTCGGCCTGCTCGCGCAACTTGCGCGCGGTCTCCTTGCGGATTTTGGTCTCGCTTACCGATTGCAGGGCGCGGCGGATCACGGGCACGAGGCGGCTCATGCGATCCTTGATCACATAGTCGGTGGCGCCGTTCTTGAGCGCTTCCACCGCGGCGTCTTCCCCGATCGTGCCGGAGAGAAAGATAAATGGCGTATCCGGACAATGCCGGCTGGCGATCGCCAGGGCCGAAAGGCCATTAAAGCCGGGCATGGTGAAATCGGAAATGATCAGGTCGAGGCTGTTGCCGCGGAGGGCGGAAACAAACTCGCTGCGTGTCTGCACCCGGTCGATCCGGCAGTGCGGCCATTCCTGTGCAAGAACCTCTCCGATCAATTCAGCGTCAGGAATGTTGTCTTCCAAATGAAGAAAATGCAAAGGGGCAACTGAAGTACGTGCGGCCATGATTAGGAAAATTATTTATAGTGAAGCGCACGGTTGGGTGCCAGGCGCTAACACTAACGAAATTACAACTCATCGCTCCAGTTTCTCCGAAGGGGCGGGAGAAAGGTCATGCTTACAGTATTTTATTCTTCTTTTCTGTTAAGAAGTATAGCCGGCGCGAAGCGATCCAGCAAGGGGATTGGTCTGAGGACTTATACTCAGCCATATTTCTTTGCCATTCGATCTGAACGCCATAAATCCTATGGAAATAAGCCGGTTGAATAGCCTGAAGTGATTCACCCCATTTATCCATCGTTTTGCAAAACCCGCTGAATGCGATCGGATATTTTTTTGAAAAAAAATCAGGCTGAGATTGGCCTCCGGAAAAATTTTCATCCCACCTGAAAATAATGAAGACACTTGCTCCGCAAAAATTACTAGCCCGATGGACTGGCGAGAAGGCCCGATGCAACGAGCTCGGTTGCGATCGGCCACCGATTTTGACGGGTGTTGTTTTTGGACTGGTGATTTTTTCGCGCGGCGCTTTTGCACAACTACAACCGGATCTTTCGACTCCGGGCGACTTGAAGAAGTTGAGCGTGGAAGAGCTCATGGACATCGATGTGACCTTGGTTTCGCGTGAGCCGGAAAAATTACTGGATGCGCCTTCGGCCATCCAGGTCGTCACCCAGGATGACATTCACCGTTCCGGCGCCTCGAGCATACCGGAAGCATTGCGGCTGGCCGATAATTTGGAGGTGGCGCAGCAGAATTCGCATACCTGGAACATCAGTGCGCGCGGGTTCAACACCGACCTGGCCAACAAGCTTTTGGTCATGATCGACGGCCGAACCGTATATACACCGCTTTTCTCAGGCGTATTCTGGGATCTGCAGGATTATTTGCTCGAAGACATCGACCAAATCGAAGTCGTCAGCGGGCCCGGCGGCACACTCTGGGGCGCCAATGCGGTCAACGGCGTGATAAATATCACCAGCAAGAGCGCCAAGGACACCCAGGGATCCTATGTGGAGACGGGCGGGGGGACGGAGCTGCGGGATTTCGCCGGGGTGCGCTATGGCGGCACGTTTGCGCCCAATGTTTACTTTCGAGTCTATGGCAAATATTCCGACTACGGCAGTGAAGTCCTGCCCAACGGCAATGAAGCTTCGGATTCCTGGAACCTGACCCAAGGTGGGTTTCGCATCGATGACGAGGCCTTCGCGCAAAACCAGCTGACGCTGCAGGGCGACACTTACACGGGTAACGAAAACATTCCCACCGGTGGGAGGGAAAAAGTGGAGGGCGGCAACGTCCTGGGGCGCTGGTCACATACCTTTTCCGACGACTCGAATGCGAGCCTGCAATTGTATTACGACGAAACGCACCTGGCCAACCCCGAGCCCAAGACCGCTTTTCTCCCGGCCGGAATCCTGACGGACGACCTCGATACCTACGACTTGGATTTTCAGCATCACTTCGCCTGGGGCGATTACAATAAAATCGTCTGGGGTCTAGGTTATCGCTATACGGGCGACGTGGTCGGCCCTGCGCCGACCCTGGCTTTTTTGCCGGCGCACCTCGACCAGAATTTGTACAGCGGCTTTTTCCAGGATGAAATCAAGCTGCGGGAGAATTTATTTTTTACCCTGGGGTCGAAGCTCGAAAAAAACGCTTATACCGGCTGGGAAAAAGAGCCCAGTGGCCGGTTGCAGCTCAATCTTACTCCCAAGCAAATGGTTTGGGCGGCGGTCTCGCGTGCGGTCCGGACGCCATCCCGCATTGACCGGGACTTGGTCGAGCCCACCGGCCTGCCCAAGCCGTTTCCGCAAAGCATCCTGGATGGTGGGCCGGGCTTCACTTCAGAAACCGTGATTGCCTATGAATTGGGCTATCGCGCCCAGCTTGGCTCCAAGGTCACCACGTCCCTCTCGTTATATTATAACGACTACGATCATGTGCGGAGCACGACGCCGGGCCCTCCGGGTTTTCCCACGTTGGGTTTCCCTCTTGTTTTTCAAAATAACCTTGAAGGCCATACTTACGGAGCCGAGTTCAGCACCAGTTACCAGGTGCTCGATTGGTGGCGGCTGCATGGCGGTTACGATCTTCTCGAGGAACATATGCGCGTAAAACCGGGCGAGGTGGATTTCAGCGATGGACTCAATGAAACGGCTGATCCGAGAAATCAATTCTCCCTGCGCTCCTCCATGGATTTGCCGCAAAGCTTGGATTTGGATACCGACCTGCGCTGGGTGGACAGGCTGCATAACAATAACGGGCCGATCGCCGGAAGCGTGCCGAGTTATTTTGAATTGGACGCCCGTTTGGGCTGGAATCCCACCGAGCAACTGGAGTTTTCCATTGTCGGGCAAAATCTTTTGCACAATCACCACCCGGAATATGGGTTCCCCAGCCCGACGCGGGAGGAAATTGAGCGCAGCGTGTATGGAAAGGTCGCATGGCGTTATTGAGCAATTGGACGCATTTTAACGTGAAAGGCTGGGCCGGGATCGGATTGATCGTATCCATCATGCTGTTCTCGGCCGCGCCGGAGGCTTCGGCGCAAACCGCGATATCCCGCGAGTATGAGATCAAGGCGGTCTTCCTCTTCAACTTTGCGCAGTTCGTGGATTGGCCGCCGGAGGCTTCGGCAAATTCGCCGTCCCCGCTGATTATCGGCGTGCTGGGCGACGATCCGTTCGATGGCTACCTGGATGACACGGTGCGGGGCGAAAAACTGAACAACCGGCCATTCGTGGTGCAGCGTTATCGCCGGGTGGAAGACATCGATGGTTGCCAAGTGTTATTTATCGGTCACACGAACCCCAGCCAATTGATGCACATCATGGCCGCCTTGAAAGGACGCAGCATCCTCACCGTGGGCGACACGGAAGGTTTTGCCGAAGATGGAGGCATCATCCGGTTCGTCACGGAAAACAACCGGATCAGGTTTCGAATCAACGTGGATGCGGCGGAATCGGCGCACCTGGTCATCAGCTCCAAGCTGCTGAGGCTGGCTGAGGTTGCCACGCCGGGAACGGATTAATTGCCCATGCTCAAGGACACACCGATCCAGCGGAAGCTTATGGCGATAATTCTGCTCACCAGCGTGATCGCGCTGCTGCTGATGGGGACCACGCTTTTTACCTATGAATTCCTGACCTTTCGGAAGGCGACGGCTCGGCAGCTCTCCACGCTCGGCGAAGTCATCGCCGACAACAGCACCGCCGCGCTGGCCTTTCAAAATGTCGATGACGCCCGGGAAATTCTGGCTGCACTCGAAGCCGAGCGCCACGTCGCGACGGCCGGCCTTTATGACCAGCAGGGGAAGCTGTTTGCAAAATATCCAGCGAACCAGCCCGATGCCGATTTTCCCGCGGCGCCGGAAATCGACGGCTATCGTTTCGAGCGCTCATATCTCGTCGGCTTCCAGCCGGTGGTACAAAAGGATCGGCGCCTCGGCACCCTTTACCTTCAGTTCGACACCAAGCCGGTCATGTATGAGTGGATCTGGGACTCGGTCGAAGTCGGGGTGGTGGTGATGGCCGTTATCATCCTGGTGGCCTATGCGCTTTCCCTGACGCTGCAAAAACAGATTTCCCAGCCCATCTTGGCGCTGGCCGAGACGGCCAGGGTCATTTCGGAGCGCCGCGATTATTCGGTTCGGGCCAAGAAATTGGGGCACGATGAACTGGGCCTGTTAACCGACGCATTTAACCAGATGCTCGAACAAATTCACGAGCAAAACCAGACCCTGCGGCGGAACGAGGTTCAGCTCCAAACGATCATCGAGAACCTTGGCGAGGGTTTGGTGGTGTCTAACCTCGAAGGCCAGTTGCTGAGTTTTAACCGGGCGGCGTTGGAGTTGCATGGATTTGCCACCCCGGAGGAATCTCGCCGCCATCTGACTGAGTTTGCCGCGATCTTTGAACTTTCGACGATCGATGGCGTGATCCTGCCCCTGGACCAATGGCCGCTGGCCCGCATCCTGCGGGGCGAACAATTGCGGGACTGGGAGGTGCGCATCCGGCGGATCAAATCCGACTGGCAGCGGATCTTCAATTATGGGGGCGTGCTCGTGCGCGATGCGGCCGGCCGGCCGATGATGGCGGTGGTGACGGTCAACGATATTACCGAACGCAAGCGACTGGAGGAGTCGCGTGTGCTCCTGGCGGCCATCGTCGAGTCAACCGACGACGCGATTATCGGCAAGGATTTGAATGGCATCATTACGAGTTGGAATCCCGGCGCGAAGAGACTCTTCGGCTATGCAGAAAGTGAAGCCGTCGGCAAATCCATCCTCATGGTCATCCCGCCGGAACGGGCCGACGAAGAATCCAACATTTTGGCGCGCATCAGAAAGGGGGAACGTATTGAGCATTTTGAAACCGTCCGCCTCCGCCAGGATGGAAAGAGCATCGATGTTTCAGAGGTCATTTCTCCGATCAAGGACAGCCGTGGCAGGACGATCGGCATCTCGAAAATCGCGCGCGACATAACGGCGCGCAAGCTCGAGCAAGCGCGACTGCAGTTTCGCGCGCTCTTCGAATCGCTGCCTGGCCTCTTTCTTGTGCTTACGCCCGACCTCAAGATACTTGCGGTCAGCGACGCCTACCTGAAAGCCACCATGACCAAGCGCGAGGAGATCCTCGGTCGCGGCCTGTTTGAGGTCTTTCCGGACAATCCCAGCGATCCCTCCGCCAGCGGCGTCTCGAACCTGCGCGCGTCCCTCGACCGCGTGCGGAAAAACGCCGTGTCCGACACGATGGCCATCCAGAAATACGACGTGCGCCGGCCGGATGGAGCCTTTGAGGAGCGGTTCTGGAGCCCGGTCAACTCGCCCGTCTTGAGCGCAAACCGCCAGGTCGAGTACATCATCCATCGGGTGGAAGATGTGACCGAGTTTGTCCGCAAGAAACAGCAAACCCTGTCTGGCGAAAGCGGCCTGCGCGCAAGATTGGAGCAGATGGAGGCGGAGATTTTCCGGAGTTCGCAAGCGGTGCAAGCGGCCAACCAGCAGCTTCAGGCCACCAATGCCGAGCTGGAATCGTTCTCCTATTCGGTGTCGCACGATTTGCGCGCGCCACTGCGCCACATCGACGGGTTTGCCGAGCTGCTGCGCAAACATGCGGATGCCGCCATGGACGAAAAGGGTCGGCGCTACATCAAAACGATCAGCGATTCCGCCAAGCGCATGGGCCAGCTCATTGACGAGCTGTTGGTGTTCTCGCGCATGGGCCGGGCCGAGATGCATGTGGTCGAGCTCGATCAGTCCGCGCTCGTGGCCGAGGTCATTCACGAGAACGGATTCAAAAAGAATACCGCCATCGATTGGAACATTGCCTCGCTGCCACGCGTCCAGGCCGACCCAGTGCTGCTGCGCCAGGTGTGGTTCAATCTTATCGACAATGCGGTCAAGTACTCTGGCAAATCCAAGTCGCCGCGCATTGAGATCGGCGGCCGGCTCGATCCGGCCACCCACGAGCAGGAATTCTTTGTTCGCGACAATGGCGCCGGTTTCGACATGCAATATGCCGATAAGCTTTTCGGCGTCTTCCAGCGGCTGCACAGCATGACTGAGTTCGAAGGCACCGGCATCGGTCTCGCCAATGTGCGGCGCATCGTGCAACGCCACGGCGGCCGCACTTGGGCCGAGGGCCACGTCGGCGAAGGAGCCGTGTTTTATTTCAGCCTGCCGGTCATCAAGCCGGCATCCCCGTCTGCCCAATCCACCTCAATTCCCTCCCATTATGAATGAACTCCGCAGCATCCTCCTCGCCGAGGACAATCCCAACGACGTCGAGCTGACCCTGACCGCGTTCTCCGAACACAACCTCGCCAACGAAGTCTTCGTTGTTTCCGACGGAGAAGAGGCGCTCGATTATCTCTATCAACGCGGACGCTTCAAGGATCGCCCCAACGGCAATCCTGCCGTCCTCCTCCTCGATCTTAAGATGCCGAAGGTCGATGGCCTCGAGGTCCTGCGCACCATCAAGCAGGATGACAAGCTGAAGAACATCCCGGTCGTCATGCTCACCTCTTCGCGCGAAGAGCCGGACCTGGTGCGCAGCTACCAACTCGGCGTGAACGCCTATGTGGTAAAACCCGTCGGTTTCCAATCCTTCATGGATGCGGTCAAGCAGATCGGCGTGTTTTGGGCCATTTTCAACGAGCCGCCGCCCGGCAGCCAGCCCGCCAAGCATTGAGAGCCCTGATTTTCGAACCTCGCCGGGCCGTCGAAAAACCACAACGGCTCATCGTTGGTCTTCAGCTCTAGAAGATTTTATACCAACGTGCCGTAATATTTGGACGGTGAGGTAGGGCGCGACCGCCGAGGCTGCGCACTCGTCGCCGCCGGGCGCGCCGACAGGTTCTCGGCGGTCCCGCCCTACCACCGAGGCTGCGCATTCGTCGCCACCGGATCGACTAGCGGGAAGTCTAATTATCTCGTGCCATTGGTATTAGCCACTGATGATCACTGATCCGGAGGAAATGGATAAAAAACGAATTCGAACCTAACTTCATATTATCAGTGACGATAAGTGTACATCAGTGGTTAAATCGGTCTTCTGCCTGCTAAGCCGACGGATGAAAATTATAAGCATCGATTGAATGCGGGTTGAGCGGGAAAATCGGACGGCCGAGTCGTTTCGAGCTGATGCGTTCCAATGTCAGGGCCACGTAATAATTATGGCGCACAAAGCGCAGGAAGTCGCCCTTGCTGAGGGCCAGGCAGGTCGTTTCCTCTTGGGCGACGAGGGAGGCGGTGGCCGCGCCGTTTTGCAGGAGGCTGATTTCACCAAAGAATCCTCCCTGGCGGATTCTACCGAGCCGCTTGGATCCGAGCACGGCGCGCACACTTCCTTCATAGATGATATAAAAGGCCTGGACGTCGTCATTCTCCCGGAGGATCACGTCGCCTTTCTGATACTTGATGACCTGCGAAAGCTGCGCGAAACGGGCGATAGCTTGGGGCCCCCAGTGGGTGCAGAGCGACAGGCGCCCAAGAAAAGGCAGCTTGTGAGTGAGATTATAAACGATCTCGGCTCCGAGTTTGGCCACGACCAGCCGTTCGAAATCGGCCGCGGAAAGGACGAAGGCGAAAAGAGGAGTTTTGCTCCGGACTTCCAGTTGCTGGCTTTGGCCGTCCACGATGTTGTTGACCCCGAAAATATCGCCTTCCGACAGATGAAACGCGAAAGTTTTACGGCCTGATTTAACTCGATGGTAAGCGGTGGCCAGGCCGGACGCGATCAGGCCGACTTGGCCGAATGGTACTTCGCTTGAGATAATCGGTCGCAATGCCCTGACCGTGAACGGACGAAGCAAATCGGCCAGCTCGGACTGGGTCTCCGTATCCAGGCGGCGGAGCAGCGGATTTCTGGCGATCAACTGCCTGAGGGTAGCTTCGGTGTAAGTTGGTTCGACGCTCACGTGCCAGCGCTGCCAGCGTTGCCGCGAGCGGTTGACAAAGGTGCGTACGGCCGTGCGCACCATAGGCCAGAACTCATGCCCGCACCAGCCCAAGCCGACCACGACGACCGCTCCCAGCAAATAGGGGAGGATCTTTCGCCAATAGGCGAAATCGGATAGCGTCGCCCAGAACGAAAGGTGGAGAAGGTTGAAAATGGCGTTTGCCGTCAGCAGTGCCCAGGCGAGGCCAAAGATGAGCTCGACTGCCGTCGAGCGCCAATCGAACTGCCGCCAGACGATCTGCAGCCGCCGGCTAGGTTCATGGTTAAGTGTGAACAGCAAGTGATGATCGACATCAAGGCGCGGGCGTCGCCGCAGCAAAGTCGCCGTCTGGCCGAACAGGCCACCCACCGGGCGCACGCCGATGAGAAGGGCCACGACAGGAATCAAACTCCAGCTCCATCCCATAAAGAGCGCGACCGCCGTAATGATCGCGAGCGGCGCAAGGCGTCCATACAATATCGCCAGCTGGCTGGTCGAGTCGGCCATGCGAATGTCGCGCATATCGAGGGCGAAGTGAGGAACGGGCGTTTGCCAATGGAGGTGCGGCCGATAAACTTCATTGTCCCCGGCACACAGGACCGAAGCCGCCACCGCATAGCCGGCACTTAACGCGCAACACACGGCCAACCATCCGTACACGTAATCCTGCACGCCGAGAGGCCTTGGGATCTGGTGCAGCATCATGGCGACAATGGCGGTGAGCACGGCGCCGACGGAAATACTGAGAGTGAGATGGGCGGGCAGTGACATGAGCCAGCGCACGGCGTGGCGGCGAAAAGGCACGGTTTTCCCCTCGTGCAGGATGCCGGCGCTATACGCCTTGAGGATGACCTCGTAAAACTCGTTGAGGGCAGGACAGGTGCGTTGCGGGATCATCCGGCCCAGCACATCGGGCACGGTGGACGGCTCCATGAATTCCTGCACAACCGCCCATTGCTGTGGTGTAACCGTCAAATAGGTTTGGGCTGGCACATTCTTGACGACAAAAGCGCCCTTGTAGCTGCGCCCAAAACGCAAATCCCGGTTCAAGGAGAGCTTCTCAGCTGTGAGTAGCAGTGTTTCATTCATCAGGGAGGGAACGAAGACGGATGAGCTTGCGCTCTCTTTTATCCTAGGATCGAGCGTACGGTATCAAGCAGCTGTTTGCTTTCAAATGGCTTGGGCAGAAAGGAAAAATTGGATTCCTCGGTCACCCAGTGGGTGTCTTCGTTGATATGCATGCTGAGTAAAACGATGGGAAGCTTTGGCAGCTGTTTCCGCAGTTGTTGGGCCAAGGTCAGGCCATCCATATCCGGCATGACGACATCGGACATGACCAAGCCAATCTCACCTTTATGACGCTGCATCTCAGCCAGGGCAGCCACGCCGGATTCAGCTTCGTAGACCGTGTACCCTTGTTGGCGCAGGACGCCGATGACAACACTCCGAATTGCCGGGGAGTCATCGACGATGAGAATTGAGCGGGGAGTATTCAATGGAGATGTGCTTGTTGTGGAAGATGCAGAGTGCAAATGCACTCCAAAAAGATATGGGTTAATTGTTGTGGATAGAAAAGCAGTAATGCAATTTTTTTGGTTCGCCAAAAGAAGACATTTCCTGACTTTTCCAACTAGCGCCACTTCTTTGCTTTGCCATGAGGCCGGAGCCAGGGGGCCCTTGCAATACATCATATAGGGAGCGGATTGACCGATTGGGGTGCCAAGGGAGGAAATACGGCATTGACAGCTCTCACGGCGTATGGGAATTGGTCAGGCTCGTTACAAATTTTTGAACCGCCCAAACGGCGGTTCCTGTCCCACAAAAACCCGACAACGCACAATTCCCATGGCCAACAGTGAAATCCTTCTCCTCAAACCCGTCGATGGTCTCGGTGGCGAGGGTGACCAAGTCAAAGTCCGCGCCGGCTATGCCCGCAACTTTCTGCTTCCGCGCAAATTTGCCGTGCCCGTCACGCAAGCCAACCGCAAGCATGTCGATGCGCTCAAAAAACGCCGGGCCGAACGCGAATCCCAAGATCTGACCAGTGCGCAGGAACTCGCTAAAAAGCTTGAGAAAGTTTCCATCGCGTTCGCGGTGAAGACAGGTGAGGGCGGCAAGATGTTCGGCGCCATCACCGCCAGTGATCTCCACGACAAGCTCGTCGTGGCCGGTTTCACCCTCGATAAAAAGCGCGTCCTTCTGCACACGCCGGTGAAGACCCTCGGCCAGCACATCGTCAAGATCAAGTTGCATGCCGACGTCACGGTCGAACTAACCTTCGACGTTGTCTCGGAAAATCCTATCGAGCCGGTCGCCGCCGCCGTGCCGGCCAAGCCAGCCAGATCCGCCCGTTATTGAGCGGACGGCAACGGTTTCGCCCACCAGAAGACTTCAAGCCGCGCGTCAGTCGCGCGGCCTTTTTTTTGCAAATTTATTTCGTGCGAATCCGTGGTGAATAAAAACAAAAAACTCTTTGTTGCATCCGGTCCGTGAGCGCCATGGTCTTATCGCTTCCGATGGTTGAAGACGTTACCCAACAAATCCGCCGCCCGCGGGCCAACGGCGGCGTCGAAACTGCGCCGGTGGCTGGCCGCGCGATGCCGCATAGCCTCGAAGCCGAGGAATACCTGCTCTCATGCTGCCTGCTCGACGGCTCCGACACCATCGCGCGTTGCCTCGAGGCCCGGCTCCCGCCGGCCGCATTTTATTCGCCGGCGAACTCCCTGATCTACGAAAAACTCTGCGAACTTTACCAGTCGCACCCGCCGGTCGAGCTGGCCGTGCTCGCCGAGGAGCTGAAGACCGCGAAGCAGCTCGAGGCCGTGGGCGGTTACGCCTACCTCACGCAAATCAGCGCCCTCATCCCGACGACGGCCCAGGCGGTTTATTTTTTGGAAAAAGTCCGCGAACTCCACCTGCTGCGTGAACTGATCAAGGCCGCCACGGGCGCGGTGGAGCGGGCTTTCAATTACCAGGGCGGGCTCGAGGAATTCGTGGACAAAGTCGAGCAGGACATCTTCAGCGTCACGCAGGCGCGTGTCGGCGACGCGGTCAAGTCGATGAAGGAACCCACGCGCGAGGCCATGAACGTCATCAACAAAATGATGATGAAAAAAGGCGAGCTCACCGGGGTGGCTTC
>Ga0210395_10000770_pt1 | contig 24624 bp, 20 predicted proteins | sample IncBWH4OmetaG_FD_150861 | JGI IMG/M metagenome (GOLD analysis project Ga0210395, IMG submission 150861) | Forest soil microbial communities from Barre Woods Harvard Forest LTER site, Petersham, Massachusetts, United States - Inc-BW-H-4-O ... | reverse complement strand
ATTTCGAGACCGGGCGTGTCGTTATCGACCAGGAACAGCGACATGCCTTGCCGGTAATGCGCCTTGGGATCGGTCTTCACATAGACATTAATGACATTGTCGCGCGCGCCGGCGGCGGTCGCCCAAATCTTTTGGCCGTTGAGCACATATTCATTGCCGTCGCGGCGCGCCTGCGTGCGCATGGCGCCGACATCGGAGCCGGCATCCGGCTCCGACATCGAGATCGACATGCGGATTTCGCCGGACATCAGCTTCGGCAGCCAATACCGCTTCTGCTCCTCGGAGCCTTTGCGCGCCACATTGAGCGCGCAGAAAGTGCTGCCGCCGAACGCCATCGCCACGTCAGCGCTGTAGCGGCCGATCTCCTCGGACACAATGGCGAGGTCGACGACACTGCCGCCGGCGCCGCCGTATTCCTCGGCAAATGGCAGCGCAAAAAGCCCCGCCCCCACCCACGCATCGTAGAGCTCGTAAGGATATAGCCGCTCGCGATCCAGCCGCCGCAAATACTCGGGCGTAGCGACCCGCTGCATCAACCTGTGGACGCTGTCCCAGAGGAGCTTCTGCTCGGACGAGTACTCGAAATCCAATGCATCCTCCCGGCCGCCGGTTTTGCTATACGATTGCGCTATACGACGCCATGCCCGGCTTGCCTAGAACATGCCGGTCCTCATTTGGGAGGACATTCGCTTGACCACGATGCTTGCCGCCCGGCTCCATAAAACCGGCGAACCGATGAGGCTCGAGCAGGTGCCGGTGCCGGCGCCGCGCCCGACCGACGTGCTGATCGCAGTCAAAGCGTGCGGCGTGGTGCCGAACCTCATCAATGTGCTGACCCATTGGCAAACCTGGTTCCCGGAATTGCCGCTGCCGAAGCTGCCGGCGATCTTCGGTCTCGACGTCGCCGGCGTCGTCGCTTCGGTCGGCGACCAGGTGCAGAACTTTCGCAAGGGCGACCGGGTCTATGTCACGCCCGGCCTGTTCTGCGGCTCCTGTCCGGCCTGCCGCGCCGACGACACCATGAACTGCATCAACTTTACCTTTCGCGGCTATTTCGGCTTCGGCCCGGATGCGCAACGCCAGTTCGACGCTTATCCGTACGGCGGGATGTGCGAGTACATCACCGCGCCGCAACACAATCTGGTGCCGCTTCCCGGCAGCGTTGCTTTCGAGGAAGCGGCGCGCTTCGGCTATATCGGCACTGCCTATGCGGCGTTGCGCAAAGCCGGCGCCGGACCAGGCAAGACGATTTTCATCAACGGCCTCACCGGCACGCTTGGTCTTGGCGCCACCTTGTGCGCGCTCGGCCGGGGCGTCACGCGCATTCTCGGCACCGCGCGCGACCGCAAACGCCTCGATCGGGTCAAAGCTTTGGCGCCGGAGCGGATCGAGATCCTGGCGCAGGATGAAGGCAAATCGGTCGCCGATTGGGCGCGTTCCTTTACCGGCGGGCATGGCGTCGACGCCGTCATCGACTGTCTCGGCCCCGGCACCTCCGGCACGCTCCTGATGAACGCCATTTACGCGCTGCGCCGCGGCGGCAAGGCGATCAATATCGGCGGCGTCGGCGAAAAGACCGTGATGGATGTGCACTGGATGATGGACAACCAGATCGAATTCATCGGCAGCAACTGGTTCACCATCGCGGACGGCGAGGCGCTGGCGGCGATGGCCGCGGCGGGCACGCTCGACCTTTCGGTGTTCGAGCACGTTCGCGTGCCGCTCGCCGAAGTGAACCGCGCGCTCGACGGCTCGCAATTCCGCGACGGCGGTTTCACCAATGTCGTGATCGTTCCTTAAAAGGGGTGATGGATGGCCGAGTCGCATCGCGTAATCATCACCGGCACCAACAAGGCCGGAAAATCCGTCGTGGGCAGCAAATAGCTGGCGGCAGGACCGAGCCCTATGAAAGACAACGACATCCGCGCCGCCGAGGAGCTTTTCCCCTCGGGCCACCAACCGCCGTCCGATTATGCGCGGCCGGTCGAACACCAGCGAATCGTTTGCCACAAGGATGTCGTCGTGCCGATGCGCGACGGCGTCATTGTCGTGGTCGACGTCTATCGGCCCGACGCGGCTGGCCGCTTTCCGGTGCTGTTCGCCTTTGGCGTTCATTCCAAGGAGCTGCAGGGCAATGAACTGCCGCAGGTGTTTCCGCCGCAGCCTTCCTGGTCGTCGCTCTGGCTCGGTCACGCCGAAGCCGGCGACACCGAGTTCTTCGTGTCGCGCGGCTACGTGCACGTCATCGGCTCGCCGCGCGGCTATCTCAAATCCGGCGATGGCGGTTCGCGCGAATGGGACAGCTACGATGTGATCGAATGGATCGCGCGGCAACCTTGGTGCGACGGCAATATCGGGATGATCGGCATCGGCGCATTTGCGTCAGAGCAATTCCACGTCGCGCGCCAGCAGCCGCCAAAGCTCAAGGCGATCTTCCCCTATGATCCGCGCGGCGCATACGGCAAGTTTGGCGGCTTTCGCGAGGAGTATCCCGGCGGCGTGCTGCACGCCTTCCGCTACCTGATGGATCATTTTTCGTCGGTCCACACCACGCGCGGCGGGCCCGGCGAGCTGCCGCCGGACAAGGAAGAAAAATGGCGTGAGGCCGTGGCGGATGCGGACATCCGTATGTATCCGCATTTGCACAATGTGCTCCTGCAGCGCGGGCAGCACATGCCGCGTTATTTCGACGTACTGATCGATCCGTACGACGACGACAAAATCATCGCTGAGGCGGAAGCGGAATTTCCCAAGATCACGCTGCCGACCTATACCGGCGCCGGCTGGTACGGCTACACCTACAAAACCCACCTCGCCGGCGCGCAGACCTATTTCAGCAAGATCCCGGCGGCGAAGAAGATGGTGCTGACCGGGCCGGCGCATCCGGACCGGCCGCTCCGGGCGCTGCGCGGCGAGATGCTGCGCTGGTACGACCATTGGCTCAAAGGCATCGATACCGGGATCATGAAAGAGCCGCCGGTGACGTATTGGGTGATGGGCGCTAACGAGTGGTGGCGCGGCGCCGATTGGCCGTTGCCGGAGACGCAATGGACCAAGCTCTATCTCGCCAGCTGGGAGCGGCTCACCGCCGAGCCCTACATCGCGTCGAGCGTCGACAATTACATTCCGCCGGACGTGTTCGCGCAGATGCCGCCGACCCAAACCAACCGCATTGCCAAGCTGCGTTTTCTCACGGATCCGCTGCCGCACGATCTCCTGGTCGCCGGGCCGAGCGTGCTCAATCTCTTTGCCGCGATCGACCGCGACGATACCAACTGGATCATCATCCTCAAGGACGTCGGACCCGATCCCAGCGTGCGCACGGCGCGCGAAGGCGAGCGGGAAATTGCGGACGACCTGCCGGAACGCGAACTGACCCGTGGCTGGCTCAAAGCCTCGAACCGGGCGCTCGATCCGGTGCGCTCCAAACCATGGAAGCCGTGGCACAGGCTCACCCGGCAGGCACGGCAAAAGGTGACGCCGGGGAAAGTCGAGGAATACGCGATCGAGATTTTTGCTTTTGCCAATCTGTTCCGCAAAGGCCACCGCATTTGCGTCGAGATCACGAACCTCGATCTGGCGACCGGCGTGCTCGGCGCCACCAACGTCGAGTACATTCCCTACCATGTCTGCTCTAGCCGCACCGTGGTGCACAGCATCTATCACGACGCGGCCCACCCCTCGCATCTGTTGCTGCCGGTCATTCCGACCGCTGGATGACTTGCGCGCACGACAAAAAGGTAATGCATGGATCTTCATCTGAACGGCAAAACCGTGCTGATCACCGGCGGCTCGAAGGGCTTGGGGCTGGCGACGGCGCATCGCTTCGCCTCCGAAGGCTGCGATCTTCATCTCGTCGCCCGCTCGCAGGACGTGCTGGAAGACGCCGCCAATGCGATCCGCGGAAAGTATCAGGTGAGGGTGAACACACTCGCCGCCGATCTCGCGCAACGCGGTTCCGCCGAACGCGTGTCGCAGACGTGCGGGCATGTCGACATTCTCGTCAACAATGCCGGCGATATCCCCTCCGGCTCGCTGGAAACAGTGGAGGAAGATCGCTGGCGCGCCGGCTGGGACACCAAGGTCTTCAACTACATCAATCTCAGCCGGGAATATTTTCGCCGCATGAAGGCGCGGCAGGCCGGCGTCATTGTCAATGTCATCGGCATCGGCGGCGATCTCCTTGATCCGAGCTACATGGCCGGCGCCGTCGGCAACGCCGCAATGTCCGCTTTCACCAAGTCGCTCGGCTCAACAAGCCACAAATTCGGCATCCGCGTGGTCGGCGTCAATCCCGGAGCTTGCGCGACCGAACGCTACGAGCGATTGGCCAGAGCCAGGGCCAAGGAGCGCGGCGGCGATCCCGACCGCTGGCGTGAGGCGACCGGCACGCTGCCGTTCGGCCGTCCCGCGACGCCAGACGAAATTGCGGTCGCGGTCGTATTCCTGGCCTCGCCGCTGTCGGCTTATACCACCGGCGCGATCCTCACCATCGACGGCGGCTTGACCGGCGGTCGGGAAATTCCCCGCTGAAATCTCAAAGCGTTGCGCACCGCCCCAGGCGCTATCGCAACGGCTTTTCTCGACTGATCGTCCGGAGCGGTTCACCGACCTCGACGTGAAATTCTGCAGCGTGCTCGTGCCCCCATCGGTAAAGCATGTGCAGCACGTTTTTCAGTGATCGGCTTCGCGCCGACAGCGCATATGTCCCCGACGCGGCGCGGCCGTCGCCCTTGCGGTGCGAGATCAATCCGGAAGCCTTGAGGTCGCGCAGCCGCTCGGTCAGGACCTTGTCGCTCACATTCGGCATGAATTTGCGCAACTCGGAATAACGACAAGGGCGCTGGTTCAAATAGCAGAGAATAACGGTCTTCCACTTTCCGCCCAGCACCGCGAGCGTGAATTCAGTCGGGCACAGAAATGATTTTGGAAGCTTGTTGGCCATGTATTCCTCAAGCGTCGATCCTGACAAAAATTACAGGATTGCGCGGCCGCTTACCAAGTGGTGCGTTGAAACGCATTTACCTCATCCTCAAGTTGGTCTCAGCTTCAACCGGATGCCTAGGAGGCTTCATGAGGATCGCGGTGATAGGGACAGGTTCGGTGGGCGGCACTTTGGGGCGGCGCTGGGCGGAGCTTGGGCATTCCGTGTGCTTCGGCGTCCGCGACGTCGCTGACCCGTCGGCGGCGGCCTTGGTCAGCCAAAATTGGAGGCGACGCGCGGCTCGCCGGCGTACGCGAAGCGGCCCAGGACGCCGACGTCGTTGTGCTGGCGACGCCCTATGCCGCAAATGGGGCCGCCATCGCCTCGGCCGGCGATCTGGCCGGCAAGATCTTGATCGATGTCACCAACCCTCTCGGCGCTGATCTATCGTGGACCGTCGGCTTCAACACGTCAGGCGCCGAAGAAGTCGCCAAGCTTGCGCCCGGTGCCCGCGTCTACAAGGCCATGAACCAGGTGGGATTCGAAGTCATGGCGGATTCAACCTTCGCGGCCGGCAAGCCGGTGATATTCGTCGCCGGCGACGAGCCTGCCGGAAAGAAGGTGGTGCTCGACCTCGTTGCCGCATTGGGCTTCGACGCGGTTGATGCCGGCGGGCTCGCGATCGCACGATTGATCGAGCCCTACGCAGTGTTGTGGATACATTTGATGGCGCGGCGTAACATGGGGCGCACATTCGCGTTCAGCTTGTTGCGGCGGTGACCATGACCCATGAGACCGGAACGGCTCCGCGCCGCGCGCGCAAGCGGCCGCCGTTCGAATGCATCGCGCTGGTGCTGCAGGGCGGCGGCGCGCTGGGCGCCTACCAGGCCGGCGTCTTTCAAGCGCTTAGCGAAGCCGGCCTCGATCCCGACTGGATCGCCGGCATATCGATCGGCGCCTTCAATTCAGCCATCATCGCCGGAAATCCGCCGGAGACGCGCGTCGAAAAGCTGCGGCAATTTTGGGAGAGCGTCACCGAGCCCTTCGTACAATGGAACGCTCCCTTCCCATTGCCGAGCGCCGCGGCGGAAGCAATGCTCTCAGCCGCACCGAAGCTGCCCGACTTCTGGCAATTCGCAAGTACGCTGGCGCCGGCGCTGAAGGCTGACATCGCGCGCGGCTTTCTCAATCAATGGGCCGCCGGCCGCGTGCTGTTCAACGGCACGCCCGCGTTTTTCGCGTTGCGGCCGATCACGCCGTGGTTTTGGCCCGGCAGTTCCGAGCGGGCGACCAGCTACTACGACACCAGCGCGCTGAAGGGGACGTTGGAGCGGCTGATCGATTTCGACCGCATCAACAGCGACGCGATGCGCTTGAGCGTCGGCGCGGTCAATGTACGGACCGGCAATTTCGCCTATTTCGACACCACCAAGGACCGCATTCGGCCGGAGCATATCATGGCCAGTGGCGCGCTGCCGCCGGCGTTTGCCGCGGTCGAGGTCGACGGCGAGTATTATTGGGACGGCGGGCTGGTTTCCAACACGCCGCTGCGTTGGGTGGTCGACAAGTATCCGCAACGCGACACCCTGGTGTTCCAGGTCGATCTGTGGTCGGCCCGCGGCGAATTACCCCACAACATGACCAACGTGAATACGCGGCAAAAGGAGATCATCTATTCGAGCCGCACCCGCGCTACATCGACGCGTTTCACGGAGTCACAGTGTGTCCGCAATTCGATTGCCGCGCTGCTGGAGAAATTGCCGCCCGAACTTGCGGACAGCCCGGAATGCGCCGTGTTGCGGCGTTTCTCGGAGCGTAAGGTCTGGAATCTGATCCAGCTGATCTATCGCGCCAAGAACTATGAAGGCGATTCGAAGGACTACGAATTCTCGCGTCTGAGCATGGTGGACCATTGGCGCTGCGGTTATGACGACACGGTGCGCACGCTGGCGCATCCCGAAGTGCTGCAGCGTCCGCGTAACGACGACGGCGTCTTTACCTTCGACGTCGGCGAGCACGAGCAGGCATAGCCGACAATCCGGTCGACCCTTCGTCAAACCGAGGAAAGATCATGAAAGAAGCCGATGTACGCAAGCGCGCCTTTGCGATGCCGCTCACCAGCCCGGCCTATCCGCCGGGGCCGTACCGCTTCTACCAGCGCGAATTTCTCATCATCACCTATCGGACCGACCTCGATACGCTGCGCGCGCTCGTGCCGGAGCCGCTGCAGGTCGAGGAGCCGCTCGTCAAATACGAGTTCATCCGCATGCCGGATTCGACCGGCTTCGGCGACTATACCGAGACCGGCCAAGTCATTCCGGTCTCATTTCAGGGGCGCAAAGGCGGCTATTCGCACTGCATGTTCCTCAACGACGATCCGCCAATCGCCGGCGGGCGGGAATTGTGGGGCTTTCCGAAGAAACTGGCGCAGCCAACCCTGCGCGCCGAGATCGATACCCTGGTCGGCACGCTCGACTACGGCCCGGTGCGCGTCGCCACCGGCACGATGGGGTACAAACACAAGACAGCCGATCTCGCGGCGGTGAAAGCCGCGCTCGAGGCGCCGAACTATCTCCTGAAAATCATTCCGCATGTCGACGGCACGCCGCGCATCTGCGAACTGGTCGAGTATTATCTGGAAGACATCGACCTCAAGGGCGCCTGGACCGGACCGGGCGCGCTCGATCTGCACGCCCACGCGCTGGCGCCGGTCGCCGAGCTTCCGGTGCTCGAAGTCGTCTCGGCGACACACATTGTCGCCGACCTGACGCTGGGCCTCGGCAAGGTCGTCCACGACTATCTGCGCTGAGCGGCAGCGGGAGCCGGCGACGCCAAAACCTGAAGCTTCTGCTTCACCGCGCCAAGGCCGCGCAGCGTTGACGCTTTCGACGCCGCCGCGCTCAAGAGCGGCGGGCGTGACAACGGCAAGCCCGGCCTGCGCGCCGACTATAGCCCCGGCTATTGCGCCGCCTTTGTCATCGATCCGGATGGCTATCGGATCAAGGCGCACATGCCGGAAAAGCAAACGGGCCGGCGCAAGCCGGCCCGTCGATCGTGACGCCTCTTTTGTCTGTCTGCGACTTAGTCGTAGTTCTTCTTGCAGGGCGGATTATCGCGTCCCGGCGGAACGAATTTGTCGAATACCGCCTTGGTGAAGCCAAGCCGCTGTTGCACGTTCGGCACGGTCTTCACCAGCTTGCTGACGAGGTCACCTTTTTCGTCCTTCACCACTTCGGTGATGAAGTTGGTGCCGATCGCCTGGCGGTTCTCGTCGAGGGTGATTTTTCCGTTCGGCGAGTCGAGTACCGTGTTCTGCAGCGCAGTGCGGAATTTCTTGTTGCCGTCGCTCAGGTCGCCACCGATCTGATCGAGCGCCTTAAACACGGCGTCGGCCGAGTTGTAGTAGTTGATGGCGAGCAGCGACGGGCTGTTGAAGGCGTTCTTGAAGTAGCCGGTTTTCGGGTGCTGCTGATAAGCCTTCACGAACGCTTGCCATGCCGGGCTCGGATCGTTGTCGGCCATGCCGCTCGCCGCCGGCGTGCCGATCAATGAATCCTTGGCCTTGCCCTTCGACGACAGCACGGTCTGGTCAACCATGATCGAGCCGCCGATCAGGTGGGCGTTGCCGCCGGCCTGCTGATACTGGTTGAGGAAGTTCACCGCGTCGGCGCCGCCAAGGCCGAGGTAAATGGCGTCGACGTCTTCCGACAGAAGCTGCGGAATGTAAGAGGCGAAGTCCTTGGTGCCGAGCGGCACCCAGATCCGCTTGCTGATCTGACCGCCGGCCTTGCAGTACTCAACCACCAGACCCATGACTTGGGTATAGGTGAACGCATAGTCTTCGGCGATCGTCGCGATCTTCTTGTATTTCTTGACGTTGTAGATGTAGTCGCCAAGGCCGGCATGCCACTGCGCACCGTCCATGTTGAAGCGGTAGAAAGTCGGCGACGGCGTGACGCCGGCCGACGGATCGCCGTAGGTGGTCTCAAGCGCGCCGGAGGCGGCATTGATGACCGTGATCTGCGGCTGGGTCTTCGAATAATCGCGAACGGCGATGCCTTCCGCGCCCGAGAGCGGCGAAACCAGGACGTCGACCTTGTCCTGCTCGACGAGCTTCTTGACGGCGCGGATCGCCGAGTCCGGACTTGCGTCCGTCGCGCCGACGATGCTCTCGATCTCTCTGCCGCCAGCCTTGCCGCCATGCGCCTCGACCGCGAGGTCGTAGCCGCGCATACCGTCTTCGCCGAGCACGGTATAGGTGCCTTCGAGTGTCGCGGTAACGCCGACTTTGAGTTTGTCGGCGGCGTTGGCCGACCCGCTGCCGACAACCGCGGTCAACGCGACCGCGACCGTTAGTCCAATACCCTTATGCATGGGGTTCCCTCCTGTGTCCGATCGCCGTGAAAACGGTGTCGTGCCGCCAGTCGAATGCGCTTTAAGCGTCTCGGGAGGATAGACCGTCGCCCCCCGCTCCGACCGGCCCCAAATCGTAGCAGCCAGCGGACTGGCGCTACAAGCCCGGCTGCGCCGCAAGCCCGGCTGCGGGCCGTGTCTGCTAGTCTGATTCTTCCGTTAACGTCGTGATGAAAGGTTGCGCTGCTGCACTGCCGCAACGGCGTGACGCCTACTTGTCAACTGCGCCCGGGCGTCGTTTAATCCGACAAAACAATAACCTGGCGCGTTGGGAGGCGTGCATGAGTACCGCTTTGGCGGTCTGTCATGGCTCGTTCGGCCGCGTGACGGTTTATCGGCTGGATAAGCCGATGCGAACGCACGCTCATCGTGAAGGTCATTTGACCTTTCTGCTCAGCGGGCCGCCGGCCGTCGTCACCATCGACGACATACCTCACGTCGTGGATCAAACCTCCGGCGTTGCCATTAATCCGTGGCAGCCGCACTCTTTTCATCCTTCTTCGACCGAGCAGCCGGCGGTCTTTTTGGTCGCGTATATCTGTGAAAACTGGCTCGACCGCGACCAGGAAGGCCGCGGCAGTCTGCGCTTCGGCGCCAACGCGTTGCGGGTCGGAACCACGATCCGTTCGATCTGTGCGAGCCTGGCGCACACGCTGGTGACCAATGCCAGCTATCGAATCGTTAACCGCTATTTGAATCAGCTGTTTGATGCGAGCTTCGACGAATCCTGGAAGGGCGGCGGCGGGCGACCAATTCTGGTCTCGCGTGGGCAAGCGCCGATCGACTTCCGCGTGCGCAAATCGCTGCGTATTTTAGACGATTGCATTGCCGACGGCATCGAACTCGACGACGTGGCGCGGGATGCTGGCCTGTCGCGGCCGCATTTTTTCAAGCTGTTTCGCGAGAATACCGGCGTGACGCCGGCGCTTTATGCCAACACCATGCGGATCGAGCGCGCGCTCGACCGTCTGACCTGCTCACAGAGCTCGATAACCGATATCGGCTTTGAGCTCGGATTTTCCTCGCAAAGCCATTTCACGCACTTCTTTTCCGCGCACGTCGGGATTGCGCCGACGCAGTACCGCACTATCGCGCGCGTCGTGAGCGAGTAGGTCGCGACCGGATAAAGTCTGATTTCCAATGAGATAACGATCTGCACCGTCGGGGACGAGCGGGCCGCCGCGGCTTGATGCGACGCGAAAATCAGACTGCCGAGCATGCCGCGCCCCTGCCGTTTGGGTAGGTTTCGACAAAATCGGAGGAAGCGCGGTGTCCACGACTTTCGGCGAGGGCAGCGGCCCGGGAGCGGCGCGCGGCGACGCGTTGGGTCGCTGGGTCGGCAATCATCCGATTTGGGCGCTTGTCATTGCCGTCGTCGTGATCTTTTTCCTTTGGCTCGTGCTTGCGCCCTGGCCGGCAGGCTTCGAGGACGTGTTCGGCAAGAAGCGGCTGTTCGTCAACGCGCTGTTCAACGGCATCACGCTCGGCGGACTTTATTTCCTCGTCGCCAGCGGCTTCACGCTGATCTTCGGCCTGATGCGCAACGTCAATTTGGCACACGGCTCGCTCTATTTGTTCGGCGGTTATATGGGCTACGAGGCCGGTCAGTGGACCGGATCGTGGCTGTTCGGCTTCGTCGTCGCCTTTGTTTGCTGCGCCCTGGTCGGCATGGCCATGCAGTTTCTGATCTTCCGCCGCATGGAGGGGCAGGACCTGCGCCAGACGCTGATCACGCTCGGGCTGGCGATCATCTTCGCCGACCTGATGGTCTGGGTCTGGGGCGGCAACGCCATTCAGATCGACACGCCGGATTATCTGATAGGGCCGGTGCCGACGCCGATCGTTCTTTCGGTAAGGTCCAGCGGCGAAGCGGTCTTCCTTCAATATCCGATGGTGCGGCTGGTCATTTTCGCCGCCGCCGTCATCATCGGCGTCGGCATGTGGCTGGCGCTCAATCGCACCCGGATCGGCATGATGATCCGCGCCGGCGTCGACGACCGCGACATGCTCTCGGTGCTCGGCTACCGGGTTCAGTTGTTGTTCGTTGCGGTATTCGCGTTCGGCGCCGGACTTGCGGGAATGGCCGGCATTGTCGGCGGCACCTTTCAATCGCTCTCGCTCGGCGACGATTCGCATTTCCTGCTGGCATCGCTGGTGGTCGTCATTGTCGGCGGCATGGGATCGATACCCGGCGCCGCGCTCGGCGCGCTCATCATCGGTCTCTCCGAGCAGATCGGTGTGGTCTATTTTCAGAACTACTCGACCGTCTTGAGCTTCCTGATCATGGTCATCGTGCTCGCCATTCGCCCGCAAGGCCTGTTGGGGAGACAATAAATGGCGCTGGCGCAGACCACCGAGACGGCACCGCTCGCGGTGCCAGGTGAACAGCGAAGCGGCGCGCTGGCGGGCTGGGTGTCGCGCAACGCGGCCATTCTGATTCTCGGCGTTCTGTTGGTGATCCTTCCCGCCGTCGCCAGCACGTTCATCCTCGACCAGATCGTCGCTTGGGCCATGATCCTCGGGATGATCGCGCTGTCGTTGATGTTGCTCGGCGGCTATGGCGGCATGGTGAGCTTGGCGCAGATGACGGTCGCCGGCGTCGCCGGCTACATGATGGCGGTGCTGGGAGCGAGCTCGCTGCCGGCGATCAGCCTGTTCTGGCCGTGGTGGGTGGCGGCGCCGATCGCGATTGTGATCGCGGTCGCGTTTGGCACGCTCGCCGGCGCGCTCTCGGCTCGCACCGAGGGCATCTATACGATCATGATTACGCTGGCGCTCGCCACCGCCTTCTTCTACCTGACCCTGCAGAACTGGCCCATCTTCAATGGGTTCAACGGGTTCACGACTATTCCAGCGCCGGTCTTTCTCGGCGTGAATTGGCGGTCGACGATCCCGTTTTACTATATGACCCTGTTCTGCGCGGCGCTCAGCTACATCGTCGTGCTCTATATTTCGCGGGCGCCGTTTGGTCTCGCGCTGCAGGGCGTGCGCGACAATCCGCGCCGCATGGAGGCGATCGGCTATAACGTTACCGCCCACCGCATCGCCGCCTATGCCTTCGCCGCCGTCATCGCCGCAGTCGGCGGCATCCTGCTGGTGTGGCAGAACAATCAGATCTCGCCGTTCTCGATCGGCGTCGACGTCGTGATCAACCTCCTGATCATCGCCGTCGTTGGCGGTATGAGCCACCCGATCGGTCCATTCATCGGCGCCATCATCTACGTGATCTTGCGCACCTTCGCCCTCGATGCGCTGGTCGCGGTCGGACTGGATGGACGCCGCTTCCAGACGCTGATCGGTCTCGGTTTTCTGGTCATCGTCTTGTTTTCGCCCGACGGTGTCATCGGCCTGTGGCGCCGCGTGTCGGCGCGCATGGGCGCCGGCGACCGGAGGAACGGCTCTTGAGCACCATCGCCGAACGGATGGCGGCAGCCGGCACCGGCAACGCCATCGAGTTGCGCGGCGTCACCCGGCTGTTCGGCGCACTGGCGGCGCTGATCGATGTCACCCTCTCGGTGCGGCCGGGCGAGCGGCGCGCCGTGCTGGGATCGAACGGCGCCGGCAAGACGACATTGCTCAATTGCGTGACCGGCGATTTTCCGCCGACCTCGGGAACGGTGCGGTTCTTCGGCGAGGACGTGACGACGCTGCCGCCGCACGAGCGTATCCGCCGGGGACTTCGCCGCACCTACCAGATTTCGCTGCTGTTCTCCCGGCTCAGCGTGCGCGACAACGTCTATCTCGCCTGCCGCGGCGTCTCGCGCGGCCGCTTCTCGTTCATCCGCACCAGTGCGCGCGACGCGATCATGCAATCAGTTGTCGATCTGATTTCGCTGGTGCATCTTGAGTCCGTCACCGACCGTCTGGTCGGCGAGCTGGCGCACGGTCAACAGCGCCAGCTGGAAATCGCACTGGCGCTCGCCGGTGCGCCCCGCTTCATTCTGCTCGACGAACCGGCGGCGGGCCTGTCGCCGACGGAGCGCGGCGACCTGGTGGCGATCCTCACCGCCCTTCCCGCTCACATCGGCTACATCATCATCGAGCACGACATGGACGTGGCGCTGCGCGTGGTCGAGAGCGTGACGATGATGCACAACGGGCGCATCTTCAAGGAAGGCGCGCCGGCCGAGATCGAGGCCGATCCGGAAGTGCAGCAATTGTATCTGGGTGGCGGTCATGCCTGAGCGGCGCCCCGCCAACCTTCTGGAGATCAGAGGACTCAACGTCTTCTATGGCCGCAGCCACGCGCTGCAGGGCGTCGATCTGACGCTGGAGCACGGCGTCCTTTCGCTGGTCGGCCGCAACGGCATGGGCAAGACGACGCTATGCCGCACGATCGTCGGGCTCATGCCGGCCGCCAGCGGCTCGATTCGTTTCATGGGCGAGGAGCTGACCGGCCGCACGCCGGCGGAAATCGCGCGGCTCGGTCTTGGCTATGTACCGCAAGGCCGGCGGCTGTGGCCCTCGGTGACGGTCGACGAGCATTTGCGGCTCGCCGGCGGCAACGGGCGCGGTCAATGGACGATCTCGCGCATCTACGAAACGTTTCCGCGGCTGGCCGAACGACGCAACAATCGCGGCAATCAATTGTCCGGCGGCGAGCAGCAGATGCTGGCGATTTCGCGCGCGCTGCTGCTCAACCCGCATCTTCTCGTTATGGACGAGCCGACCGAGGGGCTGGCGCCGGTCATCGTCGAGCAGGTCGAGCAAATTCTCTTGAACCTCGGCGAACAGAGCGACATTGGCGTGCTGGTCGTCGAACAGAATATCGGCGTCGCTACCGCGGTCGCGGAAAAAGTCGCGATCATGATCAACGGCCGGGTCAATCGCGTCATGGAAGCCGCCCGGCTGGAGGCGGATCGCGAGCTGCAGCAAAGATTGCTCGGCGTCGGCCAGCATGGCCTAGCCGAGCCGGCCGAAGAAGCGGCCGCCGAGGCGCCGGCGGCGGCGGGCGAGCACCAACCGCCGCGAACGCGCGGCCCGGTCCGCGTCTATATCTCCAATCCAACAACGCCGACGCGCTGGTCGCAGCCGGTGCCCGCCGCGCAAATCGAAACCGCGGCGCGCACGCGCACCGCCGCGCCGGAACCGGCGGCTAATGAAATCGCCCCGGCGGTGGAAATCCGGCCAATCCATCGCGGCGGCGCGGCGCCGGTGATCGTTGCCGGCACGCTCGACACCAAAGGCGACGAGCTTCGCTTCATTCGCGACCAGATCGCCGCCGCCGGCGTGCGTGTGCTCCTGGTCGATCTGTCGACCTCGGGAGGACCGTCGCCGGCCGACGTGCCGCCGCATCATGTCGCCGCCTATTTCCGCGGCGGCCCCAACGCCGTGTTCACCGGCGAGCGCGGCGGCGCCATCACCGCTATGGCCGAAGCATTCGAGGCCTGGATCCGCCGCCACGAACCGGTCGGCGGGTTGATCTCGGCCGGCGGATCGGGCGGCTCTTCGCTGGTCGCGCCGGCGATGCGCGCTTTGCCGATCGGTGTGCCGAAGGTTCTGATCTCATCGGTCGCCTCCGGCAACGTCGCGCCCTATGTCGGCCCGTCCGACATCATGATGCTCTATTCGGTGACCGACGTTGCCGGACTTAATTCGGTGTCGCGCCAAGTGCTCGCCAACGGCGCCGCGGCGATTGTCGGTATGGTGAAAGCGCGAAGCGCCAACGTCGAACGCGAGCGGCGGCCGGCCGCTCGCGGCAGCGGCAAGCCGGCGATCGGACTGACCATGTTCGGAGTGACGACGCCGTGCGTCGATGCCGTCGTCGATGCGCTCGAAGAAGATTTCGAGTGTCTGGTTTTTCACGCCACCGGCGTCGGCGGGCAATCGATGGAGAAGCTGGTCGATTCCGGCGCACTGTCCGGCGTCATCGACATCACCACGACCGAGGTGTGCGATCTTTTGTTCGGCGGCGCGTTGCCAGCGACCGAGGATCGCTTCGGCGCGATCGCGCGCATGCGCGTGCCGTACATCGGTTCGTGCGGCGCGCTCGACATGGTGAATTTCGGTCCGATGGATACCGTGCCCGAGCGCTATCGCGGCCGCACCCTGCAAGTACACAATCCGAGCGTGACGTTGATGCGCACCACGCCCGAGGAGAATGCGCGCGTCGGACGCTGGATCGGCGAGCGGCTCAATCGCATGGATGGCGCCGTCCGTTTCTTCCTGCCGGAAGGCGGCGTGTCGGCACTCGACTCGCCGGGCCGCCCTTTCTCCGATCCGAACGCGGACGCGGAACTGTTCAGAGCGCTCGAAGCCACGGTCCGGCAAACCGGCTCGCGCCGCCTGATCCGCATGCCCGAGCATATCAACGATCCGCGCTTTGCCGCCGAAGTCGCCGCCGAGTTCCGCCGGCTGTTCGGCGGCCGGCTGACGCGCCGCCGGGCGAGAGGTTAGTCGCCATGCCGCGCATCCCGCGTTCCGACATCCTCGCTCGCTTTCGCGCCATGAAGGCGCAAGGCCAACCGATCATCGGCGCCGGCGCCGGTACCGGAATCTCCGCCAAGAACGAAGAAGCCGGCGGCGCCGATCTGATCGTCATCTACAATTCCGGGCGCTACCGCATGGCCGGCCGCGGTTCGCTCGCCGGCATGATGCCGTATGGCGACGCCAACGGCGTGGTCGTCGACATGGCGCGCGAGGTGCTGCCGATCGTCAAACACACGCCGGTGCTTGCCGGCGTTTGCGGCACCGATCCATTCCGCCAGATGGACGTGTTTTTGGACGAAGTGGTGCGGCTCGGTTTTTCCGGCGTGCAGAACTTCCCGACCGTCGGCCTGATCGACGGCCGCTTCCGCGCCGGGCTCGAAGAGACCGGCATGGGCTATGGCTGCGAGGTCGAGATGATCGCCAAGGCCCACGCCCGCGATCTTGTCACCACCCCGTACGTGTTCGAGCCGTCGGAAGCGGCGGCGATGGCGCGCGCCGGCGCCGACATTATCGTTTGCCATTTCGGTCTGACGGTCGGCGGATCGATCGGCGCCGCGACCGCCACGCGGCTGGAGGATTGTCCGGCGCTGACCGATGCGATGGCGCAAGCCGCGCTCGCGATCAATCCGGAAGCGCTGATCCTGGTCCATGGCGGGCCGATCGCCGAGCCGGCCGACGCCGAATACGTGCTGGCGCGCGCCAAGCACTGTCATGGTTTCTACGGCGCGTCATCGATGGAGCGGCTGCCGGTCGAGCGGGCGCTGAGCGCACAGGTGCAAAAATTCAAAGCCATCAAGAAAGTTCAAATGAACTAAGCAAGCCCCGCGTCAGGTCGCGGGCGGGAGGAGAGTAAGATGTCCGTCGCCATCCTCGGCAGCCTGATCATCTGGCTGATCGTCGCGGTCATTGTCATCGCGATCGTGGTCTATTTCGTCAACTGGCTCTATCGCCGCTCGTCGAAGGAAGTGTCGTTCGTGCGCACCGGCCTGTTCGGTGAAAAGGTGGTCATCAACAGCGGCGCCTTCGTGCTCCCCTTCATCCACGAAGTCACGCCGGTCAACATGAACGTGCTGCGCATGCAGGTGGTGCGCAACCGCGACGGTGCGCTGATCACCAAGGACCGTATGCGCGTCGACATCGAGTCGGAGTTTTACGTCCGGGTGCCGCCGACCCGCGAAGCGGTGACGATTGCCGCCGCCACGCTCGGCCGCCGCACCATGAACGTCGCCGAACTCGATGCGCTGCTCTCCGGCAAGCTGGTATCGGCGCTGCGCTCGGTCGCCTCGGAAATGACGATGGAGCAAATGCACGAGCGGCGCGGCGAATATGTCGCCCGCGTCAAGGATTCGGCGCTGGAAGGATTGAAGCAGAACGGCCTCGAGCTCGAATCGGTGGCGATCACCGACCTTGACCAGACCGACCTCGAATTCTTCAACCCGTCGAACCGGTTCGACGCCGAGGGCTTGACCAAATTGATCGAGGACATCGAGGCGCGGCGCAAGCTGCGCAACGACATCGAGCAGGAATCGATGATCCTGATCCGCAGCCGCAACCTCGAAGCCGAGAAGCAGGCGCTGGAAATCGACCGCGAAAGCGAGACCGCGCGCCTCAACCAGGAGCGCGACATTGAAGTGCGACGCGCGGTGCAGCGCGCCGAACTTGCCCGCGAACGGGCGCTGCGCGACACCGAGGCCGAACAGGCGCAGATCGCCAGCCGCGAGGAAGTCGAAAAGACCCGCATCGCGCACGAGCGGACGCTCGCCGAAGCGCGGATCGTCTCCGAGCGCGATATCCGCGAACGCGAGATCGAGCGCGGCCGCCAGATCGACGAGGCCGAAATCGCCGCTCGCGAGCGGGTCGAACGCGCGCGCATCGCCCAGGAGCGCGTGCTGACCGAAGCGCGGATCGCGCGCGAGGAGGACGATCAACGCCGCGAGATCGAACGCCAGCGCAGTGTCGAGCAGGCCGAGATATCTGCGCGTGAGGAGACCGAGAAAGCGCGCATCGCACAGGAGCTTGCGGTCGCCAACGCCCGCATCGCCAAAGAAGAAGAGAACCGACGGCTGGAAATCGAACGGACGCGCAATCTCGAGCAAGCCGAAATTGCGGCGCGCGAGGCGACCGAGCGCGCCCGTATTGCGCAGGAGCGGATCGTCACCGACGAGCGCATCGCGCTGGAGGAGGAGATCCGCCGCCGCGAGATCACCCGCAATCGCGCCATCGACGAGGAAGAGATCGAAGCCGCAAAAGCCACCGAAGCCGCCCGCATCGCGCGGGAACGGACGCTGGCCGCCGACCGCATCGCTTCCGAGCTCGCCACCCGGACGCTCGAAATCGAGCGCACGCGCGCGTTGGAGCAAAGCGACATCGCGGCGCGCGAAGTAACCGCCGCGGCGCGTATCCAGCAGGAAGAGCGCGTCCGCGCACTCGACATCGCGCGGACCCGCTCGATCGAAGAGGCCGAGATCGCGGCGCGCGAGGCCGTCGAGGGTTCGCGCATCGCTCAGGAAAAGAAAATAGCCGTCGATCGGATTGTCGCCGAGGAAGAAACCCGGAACCGTGAGATCGGACGCATCAAGGCGATCGAAACCGCCGAAATCGCCGCCCGCGAAGCGACCGAAGCCGCGCGTATCGCGCTCGACCAGAAGCTTGCCGCCGATCGCATTGCTGCCGATCGCGAAACCCGAGGCCTCGAAATCGCCCGCAATGAGGTAATCGAGTCCGCCGAAATCACCGCGCGTCAGATCGTCGAAACGGTCCGCATCATCGAGGACCGCAAGCTCGCCGCGGAAAGAATCTCCCGCGACGAAGAGGTGCGTTCGCTTGAAATCGCCCGCAATCGGGCGGTCGATACCGCCGAAATCGCCGCACGCGAGGCGGTCGAGGCAAGCCGCATTGCGCAGGAGAAGCGGCTCGCTGCCGAGCGCATCGCCGCCGACCAAGAGACGCGGGCGCGCGATATCGCTCGCGAGGAAGCGATCGAAGACGCCGAGATCAGGCGGCGCGAGGCGGTCGAGACCGCCCGCATCGCCACCGAGCTGGCGCTCGAGCGCGAGCGGATCGAGTCGTCGCGGACGCGCGACGTCCTCGACGTCGAGCGGCGTAAGGTCGTTGAGGTGGCCGAGCAGGATCGCTCGATCGAAATCGCCGCCAAACTGGTCGAACGGACCGATGCGGACCGCCGCGTGAAAGAAGCCGATATCGTGTCCGCGCAGCAAGTCGGCCGCACCGACGTGGTGCGCGAACAGGCCCTCGACATCGCCCGGCTCGAACGCCGCCGCGCGGTCGAGCAGTTCGAAGTCGCGCGCACCCAGGCCCTGCAGGAAGCAGAGATCGCCGCCCGCGAGGAAGTCGAGCGGGCCCGCATCGCTTCCGAGCGCGGCATCGACGAAGCCCGCATTCTGCGCGATCGCGAGTTGCGTCAGCTCGAGATCGCGCGCGAAACCGCGGTCGAGAATGCCCGCATGGAAAGCGCCATCGAAATCCACCTTAAGTCCCGCGAGCAATCGGCGGCGCAGGCCGACGCCGAAGCGGCCCGCGCGCAAGCGGTCGAAGCAGAGGAGCGGGTCAAGACCGTTCGCGAAGCCGAAGCCGCCCGCCGCCGACGTCAGGTCGAGGTGCTGATCGCCGAGAAGGAGGCCGACGAGGTACGGATCGCCGCGGCGGCCGAGCAAGTTCGCGCCACGGTCGAAGCCGAAGCGCAGCGGCTGCTCAACGAAGCCGAAAACGTCCTGTCGGAGCCCGCTCGCGCTTCGCTGTTCCGGCGCCGCTTGCTGGAGCGTATCGAGGGCATCGTGCGCGAGAGCGTCAAGCCGATGGAGAAGATCGAAGGCATCCGCATTCTGCAAGTCGACGGCCTCAATGGCGGCGGTGGCGGTGGCAACCGCAGCCCCAGCGACGAGATCATCGAATCGGCGTTGCGCTACCGCGTCCAGGCGCCGCTGATCGACCAGATCCTATCCGAGATCGGCATCGAAGGTGGCAGTCTTGCCCGCATGCCGGGCCTCATGCGTGAGGCGCGTGACATGCAAGGCATCCGCAAGGAAACCGCACCGCGAAAGCCACCGGAAGGCGGCGGCAGTGGTGGATCGTCGGGCCAAAGCTGACGGCCATTCATAGATAAAGAAAGGAGGGAAGCAGGCACATGGCCCGCGTCTACATCTCGAGTGTCATAAACGGCCGGTCCGACCGTGTTTGGGCGCGGGTGCGCGATTTCAACGGCCTGCCCTCCTGGCATCCCGGCATCGCCGAAAGCCGCATCGAAAACGGCGAGCCGTCGGACAAGGTCGGCTGCGTCCGCGATTTCCGGCTTCGCAACGGCGACCGGATTCGCGAAAAGCTGCTCGGCTTGTCCGACTTCGACCTATTCTGTACCTACTCGATTCTCGAATCGCCGATGGGGGTTGAGAACTACGTCGCCACGCTGCGGCTGACGCCAGTCACCGACGGCGAGCGCACCTTCGCCGAGTGGACCGCGGAATTCGATTGCCCGCCGGAACGCGAAGCCGAACTGGTCGCCAATATCGGCAACGGCGTTTTCCAGGGCGGCTTCGACGCGCTGAAGCGGCAGTTCGGAGGATGAACGCGTGATCCGCATCGTGCGCTCAACGATCATCGATGCGCCATGCGATCGCGTCTGGGCGTTCCTGCGCGATTTCAACGGTCATGATCGCTGGCACCCTGCCGTCGGCAAAAGCGCCATCGAGCGCAACCAAAGCTCCGACAAAATCGGCTGCGTGCGGCATTTCTTCTTGCGCGACGGCTCCGAACTGCGCGAACGCCTGCTTACCTTGTCCGACCTCGAACAGACGTTTAGCTATTGTTTGATCGACACCCCGGTCCCACTTTTCAACTATGTCGCCCATGTGCGTCTCGCCCCCGTCACCGACGGCGACCGCACGTTTTGGGACTGGCGTTGCACCTTCACCACCCGCAGGGGCCAAGAAGAAGAAATGCGGCGTATGGTCAGTGAGGACATTTATGAGGCCGGCTTCGCGGCGGTGCGGGCGCATGTTACTGGAGCCGCGGCAACGGAGAACCACGCGTGACGATTAATGTCAAAACCTTCCCCCGCTTGGCGGATGCAGCGAGCGCGTTGTCGCAGGAGCGTGGCGCCCGCTTTCTCGCCGGCGGCACGCTGGTGATGCGCGCCGTCAACGAGGCCGATCCGAGCATCGAAACGATCGTGCGCTCGACCGATCCGAGCTTTGTCAACATTTCGGTCTCGTCGGGTCGTGTCGAACTCGGCGCCGGTGTAACCATGGCCGCGATCCTGGCCGAGCGCGAGCTTTCCTTCCTGCATCCGGTCGCCCGCGCCGTCGGCGGACCTGCCGTGCGCGAGGCCGCGACCGTGGGCGGCAACTTGTTTGCGCCCTCCCCGTACGGCGACTTCGCGGCGGCTTTGCTCGCGCTCGACGCCACGGTCATGCTCGCGGGCGGCGTCGGCCAGCGCGAGTTGCCGCTGGATGAATTTCTCAGCCGCCGCGATCGCGGCGCCGTGCTTGTCTCCAGCGTCGCCTTCAAGCGGCCGGCATCTGACGCGTTCCGCTTCGTCAAAGTCACGCGCGTGCATCCCAAGGGCATTTCGGTCCTGTCGATCTCGGCGCAGTTGCCGACGGCTAGCGGCCGTGTCAGCGGTGCGCGGATCGCTTACGGCGCAATGGGGCCCGCGCCGGTGCGCGCCAAGGCGGCCGAACGCGCGCTCGAAGGCCGCACCCTCGACAGCGCCGGCGTCGCGCCGGCGCTTGCGGTCGCGCACGACGGCACCGCGCCGCACGACGACGCCATCGCCAGCGCCTGGTGGCGACGCGAAATTCTTCCGATCCACCTGCGCCGGCTGTTGCTCGGCGAGCACCCCCCGAGGCATTCGTGAAAACGCCGATCCAATTTCGCCTCAACGGCGAGGAGGTCGCCACCTTCGTCGAGGGCGGCGCCAATCTGCTCGACACTTTGCGCGAGTCGGTCGGCGACCTCTCGGTCAAAGGCGGCTGCTGGCAGGGCACCTGCGGCACCTGCACCGTGCTGATCGACGGCGTGCCGCGCCTATCCTGCGTGACGCTTGCCGAGACCTGCGCCGGACATTCGGTCGAAACCGTCGCCGGCCTTCGCCGCGGCGCCGACCTGCATCCGCTGCAAAGCGCGTTTATGGAGCGCTTCGCCGCACAATGCGGCTATTGCACGCCGGGCATGCTGATGGCGGCCAAGGCGCTGCTCGACAAGAATCCGAACCCGACGCGTGAAAACGTCGTCGACGCCATCTGCGGCAATATCTGCCGCTGCACCGGCTACGAACCGATCATCAATGCAGTGCTAGACGCCGCGCGCAGCGACAGCCGCCGCCGCGCCTGAAGGACAACGCCATGCTCGAATTCCGCAAAGACATTTTCGCCGACGAGCGCGACGATAATCTGAAAGAAGTCGGCCAGCCGACCCAGCGGCAGGACATGCTCGGCCATGTCACCGGCACGTCGCCTTATTACGACGATCACCGGTTCGCCAACCTGCTGCACCTGAAAATCCTGCGCAGCCCGCACGCGCATGCGCGTATCCGCTCGATCGACGATGCGGCGGCGGCGCGCGCGCCCGGCGTCAAGCGGATCATTCGCGCCGCTGATGTGCCGGTCAATCTCAACACGCTGCTCAGTCTGATCCAATTCGGCAAAGACGACGAACCTTCGCTGGCGACAGACGTGGTCCGGTACAAGGGCGAGCCGATCCTCGGCATAGTCGCCACCTCGGAGCGTGCGGCGCTGGAGGCGATGGCGCTGGTGCGCGTGTCCTACGATCAGCTGCCGGCAGTGTTCGACGTCGAGGAGGCGATGAAGCCGGGCGCGCCGTCGGTCAACGCCGCTTATCCGAAGATCACCTTCGAATATTACAACAAGTACGATCACCAGAAGCTGCGTTATGGCGATGCCGACGCGGCGTTTGCGCAAGCCGATATCGTGCTCGACGAACGTTATCAGATGTCGCCGATCGAGCATGCGCCGACCGAGACCAACGGCTCGATCGCGGTGCCGGACACCAATGGCCGCTTTATCGTTTATACCTCGACCCAGGCGCTGTTCTTCTCGCTCGACACTTCCGCGAAGATCAACGCGATGCCGTCGAACCAATTGCATTTCATCGGCGGCACGGTCGGCGGCGGCTTTGGGGGCAAGGTTGATACCTTGACCGAGCCGCTGGCAATCCTGGCGGCGCGGCTCACCGGCTCGCCGGTGCGCTATCGGTTGAGCCGGCACGAGGAGATGCAATTCGGCTCGCCGCGCGGCGGTGAGCGCATCTTCATCAAGGACGGCATCATGCGGGACGGCCGCATCGTCGCCCGCACGGTGCGCGCTTATTTCGACAGCGGCGCCTACACACGGCTGTCGAGCTACGCGGTGGTCAAATGCGCCGCGCACATTCCCGGGCCCTACACCATCCCCAACGTGTCGGCCGACGTGTTCTGCGTGTTCACCAACCGGACGCCGGCGACCGCGATGCGCGGCTTCGGCGTGACCGCGCTCGATTTCGCGCTGGAATGCCAGATGGACAAGGGCGCCACGGCCGTCGGCATGGACCCGCTGGAATTCCGCATGCTCAACGCCTACCGCGACGGCGACATGAAGGCGCACCGGCGCGAGGCCAAGAACTGCGCCTTGATCGAGTGCGCCCAGGTCGCCGCGGAAAAGGCCAACTGGGCGCTGCGCGATGAATTCCGCCGGATGTCGTCGCGGCAAGGCGGCGGCGCCGCCCGCGCCGGCGCAGCTGCGGACCGTTCGCGGGCGCCGGCGCCCGCCGCGCCATCACACGCGCCGGCGAGCACGCCACAGCGCGTATCGTACGAGCGGCCGACGCCAGCCGCGGCCCCGCCGCGCCCTGCACCTCCGGCCCCGCCGCCACGAAGCGCGATGCCGCCACCGGCCGCGTCGCCCGCCGGATCGACTCACGGCGCACCACGCTTTTCTTCAGTCTTCGGCACCAGGAGGCGCTGATCATGGCCAGGCATCGCGGTCGTGGCGTCGCGACCATCAATTATCCGATCGGCATGAATCTCGGCGGCGATCCGAGCCAGGCTCTGGTTCATTCCAATCCGACCGGCAAGTTCACCGTCGCGCTCTCCTCGATCGATCTCGGCCAGGGGATGAAATCGGTGACGCGGCAAATCTGCGCCGAAACCCTCGGCGTTCCGGTCGAGGACGTCTATGTCGACACCGCCGATTCCGACACCGGCCCGCATTGCATGGGCTCGTTCGCGTCACGCGGCACGCACCGCGTCGGCAACGCGGTGATGGTGGCGGCGCGCGAAGCCCGCGCGGTGATGATGGAAGCGGCCGCGGAAGAACTCGAAGTCGATCCCGGCGATCTCGAGACCGACGGTAAAGGCTTGATCCGGGTCAAGGGCGCACCGCACCGCTCCATTTCGGTCCGCGACGTCGCCATCGCGGCGCAATTCCGCCAGGGCAAGACCATTTCCGGCCGCGGCATTTTTCTGGTGCCGCTTTCCGACGTCGATCCGGAAACCGGCGAGATGTCGCCGGCCACCTGCTACGCCCACGCCTGTCTGATTGCCGAGGTCGAAGTCGACGACGAGACCGGCGACGTCACCGTGCTGAAAATGACCAGCGCATACGAGATCGGCCGCGCCATCAACCCGAAGCTCGTCGAGCAACAGCTGGTCGGCGGCTCGTGGATGGGCATGAGCCACGCCCTCTATGAAACGCCGGAGCCTTACTACCCCGACACCCGCGAGGGTCCGCGCGACTTTAATGAATACCTGATGCCCGGGCCCGGCGACATTTGCCCGCACGACATTTTGGTGCTCGAGCGCCCTGCTCCCGACGGACCGTTCGGCTCCCCGTGTCCGGGCGAGCTGT
>Ga0210395_10000766_pt1 | contig 24711 bp, 20 predicted proteins | sample IncBWH4OmetaG_FD_150861 | JGI IMG/M metagenome (GOLD analysis project Ga0210395, IMG submission 150861) | Forest soil microbial communities from Barre Woods Harvard Forest LTER site, Petersham, Massachusetts, United States - Inc-BW-H-4-O ... | reverse complement strand
TTTGCACAGGAGGACATGAACGGCGGGCGGCCCGTCCAAGTCCGAGCCCCAAAAGTCCTCGGCCGGAATCCGGCATTACTCTCCGGTCGAGACTTCCCGGGCCCACTGCTGCGCCTGCCAGTAGAGCAAGGCAACTTCCTCCGGATTCAGATGCATGCCGGCACCCACTTCCCTCGCCGCTTCCCACTCTCCGCTTTCATGTGCCAGCATCAACTGGAACACCGGACGCAGCATACTCGGCTGGCCCAGCAGCACGGCCTTGGTCGCCTGATCCAGCGGAATCCTCTCCAGCACGTCCTCCATCGGCATTTCCAGCATGGCATCGATCAGCGACAACAGGCCCAGCAGAAATAAATCCGATTCTCCATGCGGCACTCGCGGCGCCAGCAGTTCGCCGAACCGACCGCGCACCAGCGCCGACAGCACCAGATCGCTGGGCTTGTCCTGCCCCGCGCCCACCGCCGCTACCAGCCGCACCCAGCGCCGGACGTCGCGCTCGCCCAGAATCGAGAGGGCATGCCGCACCGAATGGATTTCGCTCTGGAAGCCGAACATCGCCGAATTCAGATAGCGCAGCAGGCGGTAGCACACCGACGCCTCCGCCTTGATCAGCCGCTCCAGCCCTGCCAGATTCAATTCCGGCCGCGACACTTCCTGCAGCATGCGCAGATAATTCATCCGGTTCGCTGGCAGGTCGCGCGTGTTCATCATCTCCGGACGGCGGAAAAAATAGCCTTGGAAGTATACGAACCCCTGATCGCGCGCCCGCACAAACTCGGCTTGCGTTTCGATTTTCTCGGCCAGCATGCGGGAGCGCCCTCCGAACTGCTTGATCATCGCGAAGCGTTCCTCTTCCGTGGTCAACTGCATCTCGACTTTGATAATGTCGGCGATCTCCGCCAGGGCCGCGCGCCGGTCGTTGGCCACATAATCGTCGAGCGCGATCATGTACCCGGCGTCTTTCAGGCTCCGGCAAGCCACCACCACATCCGGATCGGCCGGAACCGTCTCCAGAATTTCCACGACCGTGATGGTCGAGGGCAGAAGCGTGACCAGTCCTTTGATCAGCGTGTCCCGCGTGCAGTTCACAAAGGCCCGCCGCCCGTCGCACAAAATATCCAGCCCCATCAGCAGCGAACGATCCAGCGTCGCTCGTGTAGCTTCATCGGTGTCGCCGCTGAAGGCATTCGCCAGCCCGTCGCGAAACAGTAGTTCGTAGCCGAATACTTTCTCTTCCCGGTCAACGATGGGTTGCCGCGCCACATAGCGCAGCGGCGTCACATCCAGCGCCCGGGCAGGCGCAGCAGCTGGTCCAGCAGAGTTGTTTCCCACGTTCTCTACTATCGGCAGGAAATCCGAAAACGTGAAACCAAAGTAAGAGCGCGCTTAATGAATGAGACGCTTGTTTTTTTCCTCTGTGTGTTCCTCAGTATCCTCTGTGGTAAAAGCTTTTCCGACGCAATCGGAAAGCTCCCGTCATTCGAGGCTGGCCCAATATAGAATGATCCCCGCGCGAAAGCCCGCTCACCGAGGAAGCCCCGATGCCCGATTCCCCCAACTCCGTCTCCAATGTCTCCGCCAACCTCGGCATGCGGCGCCAGTTCGAAATCTACCAACTCGGCTTGGGCGGGAAGAAGCTCTCGGTCCCGATCCCGCTGGCCGAGCTCGAAAAAAGGGCCGCCGAAGTTCTCTCGGCTCCGGCCTACGATTACGTGGCCGGAAGCGCGTCCGGCGAGCGCACCGCGCAGGCCAACCTCGCGGCGTTTGACCGCTGGCGCATCGTACCTCGTATGTTGCGCGATGTTTCTCAGCGCGACCTCACGGTCGAACTCCTTGGCCACACGCTGCCCGCGCCGGTTCTGCTCGGCCCCATCGGCGTGCAAGGCATCCTGCATCCCGAATCGGATGTCGCCGCTGGTCGCGCGGCGGCGTCGCTCGGAGTTCCGTTCGTCCTCAGCACGGTTTCTTCACGGCCGATGGAAGAAGTCGCTCAGGCCATGGGCTCCGCTCCGCGCTGGTTCCAACTTTATTGGGGCAAGGATCACGAACTCACCACCAGCTTTCTGCAGCGCGCGGAAACGTCCGGCTACTCGGCGGTCGTCGTCACCCTCGATACCTCCATGCTGGGATGGCGTGAACGCGACCTGCGGCATCCTCACCTCCCGTTTCTCCTCGGCCACGGACTGGCCAACTATTTCACCGATCCCGTCTTCTGCTCACGTCTTCCGCAACCACCGCTGGCCGATCCCGCTCCGGCGATTCGCCTGTGGGCATCGCTGTTTTCGAACACCGCTCTTACGTGGACCGATCTCGGGTGGCTTCGCGAGCAGACTCGTTTGCCGATTTTGCTGAAAGGAATTCTGCATCCCGACGACGCCCGTCTCGCGCTCGAACACGGCGCCGACGGCATCATCGTTTCCAACCACGGCGGCCGCCAGGTCGACGGAGCTATCGCCGCACTCGACGCGCTCCCCGCCGTCGCCGCCGCCATCGAAAACAAGATCCCCATCCTGTACGACAGCGGCATTCGCTACGGGGCCGACGCCATCAAAGCTCTGGCCCTGGGCGCGCGTGCCGTCCTGCTGGGGCGTCTTTATGTGTGGGGTCTCGCCATTGCCGGCGAGCAAGGCGTGCGCGATGTAGTGCAGAATTTCCTGGCAGATTTTGATTTGACGATGGGCCTGAGCGGATTGCGCTCACTGAAAGAGCTGGACCCGTCGATCCTGATGGAATTTCCTGACCGGAAAAGCGAGGGCTAAAAATAGAAGCAAGAAGTAAAAGAGGGGTTGCCCCACCCTTCTCGCGCTTTCGCGAGAGGGTGGGGATTTCACTAAACTCGCTGCACCCCACCCAGTCCCGTAAGCGCCGCGACAATCTTCCCCGACCACTGCGCCACTTCATCCTCGCGCAGCGTTCGCTCCGCCGACTGAAACCTAACCCGCAACAATACTGAATACTTCCCAGCGGCAATCGACCCGCCGCGAAAAATCTCCACCGGACGAAACTCCCTCAACTCGGCGATACTCGAACCCGCGACGCTGTTCCGCATCTGCTCAAACGAAACCTGGTCGGCAAACACAAACGAAAAATCCCGTTCGACTGCCGGATACTTTCCCAGCGGCAAGAACTTCACCGCCCGCAACCCAAGCTTGTACAGTTGCTCCAGATCGAACTCCGCCAGAAAAACATCCTGCCGCAGCTTGCGCGCAGCCGCCACTTCCGGATGAATCTGCCCAAACTGCGCCACCAGCGCGCGCTTCACCAGCGCCCGCGCCGACCGCCCCGGATGAAAATATTCCGCCGTGTCCCGGTCATAATTTACTTCCGCGGCAAAAGCCGCCAGCAAATTCTCCACATCGCCTTTGAATCCGCGAAACGTTTCCGCCGCTACGGCATGCTCGCCCTTGCTGACGTCAAGCGCCTGGCCGAGTGGCAATGCACTCCGCACCGCTGCCGCCGTCGCGCCCAGGCAAGCGCGTCGCGGCTCAATGGGCGTTTCGCCTGAGAATTCATACACGCTGCCCATTTCGAGCAGCCGCGCCTCCGCCACATCGCGATTCAGATTCCGGGCCAGCATGTCGAGCATCCCCGGCGCCAGCGACGTGCGCATCACCGATGCTTCCTCGCTCAGCGGATTCTCCAACTCGAGCACCTTCGTCCCCGCAGAAAACTTCTCCGCATCGGCATGCGAAATGAAAGTCAGCGACAGCGCCTCGTTATATCCCAGGGCCAACGCGCGCTCCCGAAAAGTCGCATCCGGCGCCGCGCGTGGCGGTTCAGCCACCGCGCCGCTAAAGGCCGGCAGCGTGTTTTCAAATTTGTCGTAGCCGTGCAGTCGCGCGATTTCTTCGATCACGTCGATCTCGCGCTCCACATCCAGTCGCCAGCTCGGAATGTGCACGCGGAATTGCGCGTCTTCCTGTCCGTCAGGGACGAGCGTAAAGCCCAACCTCTTCAGCAACTGGAAGATGAGCCCTGAGTCGAGGCTGCCGCCCAGAATGCGCCGCACCTCGCTCATGTGCAGCACGACCGGAGCTGTGTCGATCGCTCTCGACATCACGTCAACCACGCCGCCGATCAATTCGCCGCCGCCCGATTCCAAAATCATTTGCGCCACCAGATCGCACGATGGCACGGTCGATTCGAAATCCGCACCGCGTTCGAAACGGTGCGATGCATCGGTGTGCAGCCCATGCCGCCGCGACATCTTGCGCACAATCCCCGGATCCCACCAGGCCGATTCAATCACGATGTTCCGTGTCTTCTCGGTAATCATGGTGTCGTAGCCGCCCATCACTCCGGCGAGCCCGACGGGCTTTTTCGCGTCGCAGACGACGAGGTCTTCGCTAGTCAGCTTGCGCTCGACGCCGTCCAGTGTCTTCAGTCGCTCGCCGGCGCGCGCCTTGCGCACCACAATCTTCCCGCCCTCGAGCAGGTCCATATCGAATACATGCGTGGGCTTGCCCATCTCCCACAAAACGTAATTGGTCGCATCGACAGCGTTCGAGATGGGCCGCTGATCCAGCAGTTGCAGCCGCCGCGCAATTTTGTCAGAAGAAGGTTTGATCCGAGTCCCCCGAATCACCCGCGCAGAAAATCGCGGACAAAGCGCAGGCTCCTCAACGGTAATCGGAAAGGGCGCGTCATGCGCCGTGGAAGAGCGGCCCTTCAGGGCCGCGTTACCTTCGCGAGGAAGAGCCGCGGCTTTAGCCGCTGAGGGGAGCCCAGCCGTCAACGGTTTCAGCGGCAACTCATAAATCGCCGCCGCCTCCCGCGCCACCCCGTAATGATTCATCGCATCGGGGCGATTCGTCCCAATCTCCATCTCAAACACGGTATCGGCGCCGGCGCCGCTGATCCCCTCGACCGAAATCCCAACATTGGTCAAGTCCTCAGCCAGACGGCGGTCGTCGACCGTGAGATCAACGAAGTCGCGAATCCATTGTGGAGAAAGTTTCATGTCCCAAGCTCTGTCATCCTGAGCGAGGATTTGCTTCACGCGAGTGAAGCAAACCGCAGTCGAAGGATCTCTTTCATCTCACTTAATCGGTGGCCTTGCGAGGAGTTCTCCCCACAGCGGATGAGAGAACGCCTTGAAGAGTCCGTTCGTCGTGCCGGCTCAAAGGGATCCTTCGACTACGCCGGAGCTTCACTTTCGTGAAGCTCTGGCTCCGCTCAGGATGACAATTCCTATCCGAATTGCTGCAAAAACCTGACGTCTCCCTGAAAGAAATACTGTAGATCATCCACGCCATACTTCAGCAGAGCCAGCCGGTCTACGCCCATGCCAAAGGCAAATCCGGAAACTTTCTTCGGGTCGTAGCCGTTGTCCTTCACAAATTCAAACACATTGGGATCCACCATCCCGCAGCCCAGCACTTCGATCCATCCTGTCTGCTTGCATGGGCGACACGCGTCCGCGCCGCGCTTCCCGCTGCCGCCGCAGATGAAGCACGTGACATACAGCTCCGCGCTCGGCTCGGTGAACGGAAAAAATGAAGGCCGGAAGTGGGTCTTCACCGACGAGCCGAACAGCGCCTTCATGGCGTGATCGAGCGTCCCCTTCAAATCTCCGAAAGTGATGTTGGTGTCGACCGCCAGCCCTTCGATCTGATTGAACATCGGCGAATGACTCGCGTCCGGAGGATCGTTGCGATGCACCGTGCCGGGAATCACGATGCGAAGCGGCGGCCGCATCTTCTCCATGGTGCGAATCTGCACGGGAGACGTATGGGTGCGCAGCAGCAGGCGCTCGCGCTGCGGCTTCGACTGCTGGCCCGCGATGAACAGCGTGTCCTGCGTGTCCCGCGCCGGATGGTTGGGCGGAAAATTCAGCGCCTCGAAGTTGTAGTAATCCGTCTCGACGACCGGCCCCTCGGCGACGGAATATCCCAGCCTCTGAAACACGCCAACGATCTCGCGCCAGGTGCGCATGACGGGATGTTCGGCGCCGATGGGACGGCGTACGCCGGGGAGAGTGATGTCGACGGACTCGGTGGCTCGCGAGGTGTCGTCGCTCGCAACTTGCGCGCCCTCCACCAGTTCCTGAATGCGCGCCTTCAATTCATTCACGCGAATTCCGGCATCGCGCTTGCCATCCTTGGGCGCGCCCTTCAGCCACACTTCGTTAATCTGCGTGAGGATTCCGTTCTTGCGGGCCAGCCAGCGGTCGCGAAACGACTTCAGGTCCGCTTCGTTGCGAACGGCGGCGGCTTCCGCAGTGCACGCGCCAATGCATTCGCCCACAGCCTTGTCCAGCGCCGCCGCCGAATAGTCCGTTAGTTTGGGAACGGTGTAGGCCACGTTTTTCTCTCGAAACCTAATAGCTCTTTGTCATTCCGAACCGCTTCGGTGAGGAATCTGCTGTTCTGTCACCACCAGCAGAAAAGCAGATTCCTCGCGCGCTCTCGCCGCGCCTTGCGCGGCTGCGAGCGGCTCGGAATGACAAAATAATTTAGTTCTGAAAGCTGATGGCTGACGGCTGAAAGCTGACAGCCACCCTACGCTGCCCCGATCGCGCCCTTGGCCTGTGTCGTCAGACTGGCAAACCCCGCCGGATCTTTCACCGCTAGGTCCGCCAGAATCTTGCGGTCCAGTTCGATGCCGGCCAGCTTCAAGCCGTGGATGAACTGGTTATAGCTCATCCCGTTCAGCTTGGCGGCGGCGCCGATGCGCACGATCCACAGCGAGCGGTACTGGCGCTTGCGCTGCTTGCGGCCGGAGTAGGCAAACTTCAGACCGCGCTCTACGGCTTCTTTGGCCGAGCGGTACAGCTTTGATTTAGTGAGGAAATATCCGCTGGCGCGCTCTAATATTTTCTTGCGCTTGGCGCGGCGTTTGGTTCCGCGTTTTACACGGGGCATGGTTGTTCTCCTTTTTTATTTTCAAGTACTGGCGGCTGGAGGTAAGGACGAATGGTCGTGACCTCTTCACGCGCCGGAAAGCGATTGAAGATTTCAGATTTCTGATTTCAGATTGAAAACCCTGCTTTCGCAGCGCCTTTCAATCTAAAATCTGCAATCTTAAATCTGAAATCCGCACCGCTCCTACTGGTACGGAATCATGCGCTTAACTTTGCGCTTGTCGCCGTCGCTGACCAGCGCCGGAGATCCCAGATTCCGTTTCCGTTTCTTGCTCTTCGACGTCAGGATGTGACGCAGGTGCGAACGACCCCGCTTCACTTTCCCCGTCCCGGTTAATTTGAAGCGCTTGGCAGCGCCCTTGTGCGTTTTCAATTTCGGCATAAACCCTCAGCTCTTAGCATTTAGCAATTAGCACTTAGCCAAACAAAGTTTAGCCCCGGCATCTCTCGCCTGGCTAAATGCCAAATGCTAAGTGCCAATTGCTTGATTTTGAATCGACCGCGAAAGCCCGACCCGCTACGACGCGGGCTTGGCGACCTGCGCCGGAGGATCGCTGGGGCTGGGCGCACTTTGTGCGGCAGCCTTGTGCTTTACTTCCCGTTGCTTGTCTTTCTCCCGTTCCTTTTCCGTCTTCTTCGGAGCCAGGATGGCGTGCAGCGTGTTGCCTTCCTGCCGGGGACGGAATTCCACGATGCTGTGCGGCTCCACATCTTTAATCAACCGCTCCAGAATCTGGCGGCCGAGTCCGGTGCGCGTCATTTCGCGTCCCCGGAAAAAGATGGTCGCTTTTACCTTGTCGCCTTCATCCAGAAAGCGCAGCACGTGATTCTTTTTCGTTTCGTAATCGTGGTCGTCCACATTGATGCGGAACTTGACCTCTTTTACGGTAATCGTTTTCTGGTGCTTCTTGGCTTCGCGCTCTTTCTTTTCCTGCTGGTAGAGATACTTCCCGTAGTCCATGATGCGGCACACGGGAGGCTGCGCGGTAGGCGAAATCTCAACCAGGTCCAGATTCTGTTCGCGGGCTTTTTTGATGGCTTCGAAAGGCGGCATGATGCCAAGCTGCTGCCCGTCGTCGTCAATCACGCGGATTTCACGCGCCCGAATACGATCGTTGGTGCGGATGAAACGCTTATCGATACTGTCCTCCGTGCTCTAACCGACTGAGAATAAAGAATTATAGCATGAGAATTCGCGCAGCCTGTCCATCCCGCCACGGAAAGGGTCGCCTAGGGCAGCGAGGTTCTTGGATGCATCGTCATATCGGCACGGACCGATCGAAGTCTCACTCAGGCAGCGGAGGGAGCGTGGTTCAAAATGAACTGCGGCTCCGCGTGATGCTGGTGAATCTCACCGATGTGCCCGGGCGAGTGCCCGCCCTTGCCGCGACTCGCGGCGGGGCGGGCTTTCCCAACATCCAGGTACGAGGCTAGTTCACGGTGAACTTTGTCGGGCTATTGGCCGTGCCCCCCCGTGTGGTGATCGAGATCGTCACCGTTCCAGCCGCGAGTCCGGACGGCACATCTGCCGTGACCTCGGAGTCCGAAACCACCGTGAACGTCGTCGCCTTCACCGTGCCGAACTTCACCGTCGTGGCCTGAATCAATCCTGAGCCGTTAATCGTCACCAGCGTTCCGGTTGTGCCGCTCGACGGAGAAAAGCTGGTGATCTTGGGCTTCACTTTGAAGGTCTGTGGACTGGTCAGTGTGGTCGAACCCGTGATGACTGTGACCGCTCCCGTGAGCGCACCAGCGGGAACCTTCGCCGTTAGGTACGTTGTGCCCGAAAGCGTAACCGTGGCGGAAGCCACGCCTCCGAACTTCACCACCGAGGCGCTACTGAAGCCCTGCCCAAACATGCCTACCTTTGTTCCCACAATGGCTGTCTTCTGCGTGGGCTCCAGATTCACAAACGGCGCATCGCCGGTGCTCACGCTGAAGAAGGCTCCCTGGCAAGGGGGCGAGCAGGTGTTGGGGCCTTGCGTGGAGGTTGTTCCATACACCAGCCCGTTCGTATTCTGAATCAGCGTGGAGATGGGCGAGTTCCCGTCAGCGTTGGTGGAGGGGAACATGAATGCCGAGAACACGTTGGCGGAAGTCAGTTTGTAGATACTGCCGTCGTAAGTCCCGCAGCACGCGTTAACCCCGTAGAAGCTTCCGTCGGTTACTTGCAGCAGGTTCACCGTCGTCCTGCCGATGTTGTAGACGCAGGACGCATCGGTCGTATTGTTGAAATCGCGCAAATCGGTATAGACTCCGGCGATGGTCAGCGAATAGATACTTCCGTTGCCATTCGCCGCTCCCTGATTCGTGGCTCCATACAGCTTTCCATTCTTTCCCTGAATCACACCGGTGCATGGACGGTACCCGGTTGTGGCCGGGAATCCGTAAATTTCTTTGAAAACGCCTGCCGTAGTGATCTTGTACACGCACCCCAGCCCGGTCGCGTTGATTGAGCAGGTGTAAAGCGTGCCATAAAGATTGCCATCGCTGGCCTGGAACAAACTTGATGCGGGTCCGCAGTCGCTGCCAGCAAAAGTGTGCAGGTTGGTGTACACTCCCGCGGCGGTCAGCTTGTAAACATTCCCGCAGGTAAACGGATAATATCCAGTCGTGCCATAGAAATTGCCATCTGAGGCCTGGATCGGCCCGAATACGGGCTCGGTGTCGCCGTTCACCCCAGTGAAGTCATACTTATCGGTAAACACTCCGGCTGGCGTCAACTGGAAAATGCTGCCGTTGCCGGTAGGAGTCGTGAAGCAGGTTCCGTAGAAATTTCCATCGCTACCCTGCGTCAGCCCCGAGAAGCAGCTGCTCCAACCCAACGGAAAGTTGAAAACGACGCTTTCGACTCCGGTCGGCGAAATCTTGTAAACCCCGCCGCCGTCGTTGGCCCCGCAGGTCTCGCCAATCCCATACATATAGCCGTCGCGGCCCTGTACGAAGTTGTCTTCGGGCTGGCAGACGTCAGTGTGAGACATTTGGAAGTGGTACAGCAGGGTGGGAGTTTGCGCCTGCGCCGGGGCGGCCATAGCGAATAGGACAACGGTCGTGAGCGCGGTCAGCAGCATTGCGATCACGCCCGAGCGCGTACTTTGACTGTGATTCGACTTCATTCGTTTGTCTCCTGAGAGCGAGTCGCGCGCAGGCCATCTTCTCGGGGGGTATTCGCCTTCACGCTGCGGCGACTGTCACCCAGAAAGCAGGTTGTGGTCAATGGACTCGATATAGCGGGTGGTTGGCGGGTGTCTGGCGAAATAAGGCTTGTATTTTCAAATATTTAGTTGAACTTATTGCCTAAAAACGGACTTAAAGCAAAGCCCGAAAGTGCCATTTTCCGGACATTATATTCCTTGTAGACTAAACCCTTGCCGCAAGGGATATCTATGGACTCTGCACAATCGCCTCCAGTTCGCGCTCGCTTCGGTGTGTTTGAAGCCGACCTGCGCGCACGCGAACTGCGACGGAACGGCGTCAAGGTTCGACTTCAGGATCTGCCGTTTCGAGCGCTGGCGCTGTTGCTGACCCGTCCCGGGGAAGTGATCACGCGCGAGGAGTTCCGTCAGGCACTCTGGCCGTCAGACATCTTTGTGGATTTTGAGCAAGGGATCAGCAGCGCAGTGATGCGCCTGCGCGATGCTTTGCGGGACTCGGCCGACAACCCAATCTTTATTGAGACCGTCGATCGCCGCGGCTACCGCTGGATCGGACCCATCCAAAGAGTGGACCCGGTTACGGCAGAATCAGGGAAAGAAGAAGCGCGGAAAGAAGAATTGCGGGAAATGGTTTCGCTGCAAAAACCGGTAACTTCACCGGAGCAACTGGCAAAGCCTTCTCCATGGCGGAAGGTGGTCTTTGTCTTCCCATTGTTGGCCATGCTTTTAGCGGTGTGGCTTTTCCGCCCCGGCCATCGCGACGACAAAGCGAGCGCGAAATCCAGTCCTGCCGGGGCCCGAACCCTTCATCAAGCCGCCAATCGCGAGGCCGAAGATTTTTACCTCAAGGGACGCTTCTACTGGAACAAGCGCACTCCCGAGAGCCTGAATCAGGCTTTGGAAGCCTTCTCTCAGGCCATTGCGCACGATCCCAACTATTCGGACGCCTACGTGGGGCTGGCCGACTGCTACAACCTGCTGCGGGAGTTCTCAGCAATGCCGGGGACTGAGGCCTATTTCAAAGCGTTTGCCGCTGCGAAGAAGGCGGTTGAGTTGGATCCCCAGTCTTCGGAGGCGCATGCCTCGCTGGCGTTTGTGACTTTTTGGGGAATGTGGGACGCGGCAGACTCCGAAAAGGAGTTCCGCCGCGCCATCGAATTCGATTCCAATAACGTCAAAGCCCACCACTGGTACGCGACCTTTCTGAATGCACTCGGGCGCCACGATGAAGCCCTGACCGAAATTGATCTGGCGCGCAAACTTGCCCCGGACTCCTCATCCATCCTCGCCGACAAGGCGGAATTGCTGTGGAGCGCCGGACGTCATGAACAAGCACTGCAAATGCTGAAACAACTTGAGGCCGCCGAACCCGATTTCATTTCGCCTCACCTGTATTTGAGATTCGCTTATTTCGAAACCGGCGATTATCCCAACTACCTCGTGGAGTTGAAGAAAGACGCTCAGCTGACCCACGACGCGGCGCAAACATCAGTGACGGAGGCGGCGGCGAACGGCTTCGCCACGGGTGGCGAACACGGCTTGCTCGAAGCACAACTCGCGGAACAGAGAAAGCTGTTCGCACAGCGGAAGTTGTCGCCCTATTTTGTAGCGCAGACCGAGGCCCGGCTGGGCGACAAGCGCGAAGCGATCCGGTATCTGACCATATGCATCCAGTCGCACGACGAGGTCGTGCTTAATCTTCGCGATGACCAGGGTTTCGTCAGCCTTCACCGCGATCCGGCTTTCCAGCAACTGCTCGTCAAGATCGGCCTGCCGTCGGTCAACTGAACCCGAAACCAGGAACCCAGTGCGCGGATCTCCATCGAGACGAGCGGCTCACCGTTGCTTTCATGCCTCTACTTCACCAAGCTGGCCGTGTTGGGCGAAAATAGAGGACAGAAATCGCGTTCGCTGGAACTCCAATACCTGAGGTCATATTCCATGTGCAGAAATATCAAAACTCTCTTCAACTTCGATCCGCCAGTTACTGATGACGAAGTGCGCGCCGCTTCGCTGCAGTTCGTCCGCAAGATTACCGGCTTCAACAAACCTTCCAAGGGCAACGAAGCCGCATTCCTCGCGGCCATCGACGAAGTCGCAGCCATCTCCACTCGTCTGCTGCGCTCGCTCGAAACTACTGCTGCGCCCAAGAATCGCGAAGAGGAAGCCGCTAAGGCAAAGGCTCGCGCCGCCGTGCGATTCGGGACGTAAGTCGCGCCGTCCGTTGCACATGCAACGATTGCATGTAACGATAACGATCCGCCATGCCTGGCGGCCGCCCCGGTTCACATCTGCGGGTTCTACAGTATGGGCAGCCTACAGGATGTAGGGTATCGAACAATCCCCGCAAACTCTGGCATTATTCGTATCGCCATTCGTCGCGCCACTCGCCTTCACGTGCACCTATGCACTCGCGCCGTCTCGACGACCGGATTCGATACCTCTGTTCCCAAGTCACCAAAGCCTCCGACGGCGAACTGGAACAACTCCTGCAGGAATTACTGAGTGCGATGCACGAGAAAATTGCACGCCTCCGAGCCCTCACCGCCCACCAATTTCTCGGCCGCAGGCCCCCTAAAGAACGACGAGCCTTGCCCTCCTAGAAGAGGTCCCCCGACCCCCGCGCACGTGCATTAACTCTTGATATTTCAGTATCTTGCGGTAGACGCCGGTTGGGCAACTAATCCCCGAGACTCGGGTTCATACTAGTACGCCCCTTCATCATCCATAATCCTTACAATCTTATTGAGGCCCGATGACCCCTGACGAACAAGAGCGCATGCAATTTCTTTGTGAACGGATCGCGAAAGAGCAGGATCAGAAAAAGTTCGTGAAGCTAGTGCAGGAACTGAACGATCTCCTGGATCGCAAGACCCAAAGGCTGGACCTTCCTGCGAGAACCCGACCACGGACCACGCCCTGTCAGGCTCAGGGCGTTTCCCAGTCCACTGAGTAAACATCCTGGGTCCCGGTATCGCGCAGCAGCAGGGGCGAATCATCCGGGGCGAGGGCCAGGCCACCGCCGTACCGCCCGGTGGTTGCAAACTTCTTCAGATCCACCACTTGCTCAGTCTTGTGGTCGCTGATTCTTATTCTGACCAGCGCATCCTTGCCCCGGTAGTCCAACACGTAGACATATTGTCCGTCGTGCGACCAATTCAGCCAGCTCAACGACCCATTGGCAAGCTCGTCCCAACTCTTGGTCTGAGAGTCATAGAGAAGAAGCCTCATCGAGTCTGACGAAAAGGCTGAGATGTAGCGGCCGTCCGGGGACCAGCGCGGCGAGAACAGCCCTTGCGAGTTGGGCAGGTCGGACACTTGGCGGCTGGCCACATCCAGAACGTGGATCGCCCCGGAAGGATCATTCGATTCGTTACTAAAAACGATCTTGCTCCCGTCGGGCGACCAGTTTGGGTCCAGTTGTTGACGGGGATCGTCCGGCATCAGTTGCTGGAGGCTTCCGCCGTCGGCCGAAACCTGATAGATTCTCGCGGGCTTCGCTGCGCTCAGCGCGAATTCGAAGAAGATGATTTTCTGCCCGTCGGGGGACCAGCGCGGCAGCACCGGATACATGGGTGGGTAGGTTAATTGCTGGCGCTCGCTGCCATCCACCTTGCTTCGCCATAGCGAGCCCTCGCGATACGAAACATAGGTCACCCACTGGCCATCCTTGGAGAAGGCAACGTATTCGGCGGAGATGCCCCCGAGAAACGGCGAGAACTTGCCGGACTTCCCGTCGAAGCGCATGAGTTCACCACGGTAGGTCTGACCGATCACGAAAAGCTTCTTGCCATCCTTGCTTGGAAGAGGAGAGGACAATGACAGCGGGCTGGAAGTCAAAGGAATGGGCTTCGGTTCGGAATGAAGAAAGCTGGCTTTTCGCGGCAGTGCCCAGATCTGATGGTTCGATTGGAAAATGAAAAACTTCCCGTCGGCCGTCCACTTGCCGCAACACTCGTCCGGCGGATCGTGCCAGCCGGCCAGCAAGCGATGCGGATTCGCCCCAGACGTGGACACTTCCCATGCCAGTTGCTGACCGATGGTTCCGGCACTCTCCGTGCTGTCGAATCGTACGTGGCTGTTGTCGGGAGACCATGTGACATTCTTAATGTCACCCTTCACGGTAAGCAGTTTCCGCGCATCCGTCCCATCCGCCTTAGCCACAAACAAATTGCTCAGATTGCTGTACGCCAGCATCTTGCCATCGGGAGACCAGGCGGCGGTTTCTCCCTCGGTATCCCCTAGTCTGCGCGGCGAACCGCCCAGGATCGGGATACTCCAGAGCGGACCTCTGGGAGGCGCGCCTCTTCCGTCCACTACGAGAAGTTCCGATCCGTCCGGCGACAAGTCGACGGGAACCATGTCAGGAGAAGGCATGATCGAAATCCTTCTCGGCTCGCCGCCGGCAATCGACATCTCCGCAATGCCATGGGATGTGAAGCTTCCCGAACTTCCCACCCCTAAACCCAGGTAGAGCCGGGAGCCGTCGGTGCCGATGAGCGACTTGGGCTGGCCGTCATGGGTGAGTTGAACATAATTCGCAACCGTGGGAACCGCAGCGGGCCGCATCCAGAAATAAGCGAGCACGACCACGGCGAGTGCAATCACAACTGCTGCGGCGAGCCCAGTTCGCGAGCGCTTGGGCTCGACTCGATTCGTCGCAGCGGGCTTTATTCGATGCGCCCCGGTCGGCGTCGGCGTCATTGTTGCCGAATCCGACAATTCTTCCAGCGCAAACGCCAGATCGGACGCCGACTGAAACCGTTGCTCCGCGTTTTTTTCCAGACAGCGCCGCACCACTCGCTGCAACCCCACCGGAGTTTCGGGAGCGATCTCCGAGATCGGCGCAGGCTCCTCGTTCAGAATCGCGCTCATCGTATCGGCCGACGTGCCCCGCTCAAACGTCCGCTTGCCCATCACCATCTCGTAGAGAATTGCGCCAAACGCGAAAATGTCGGTGCGATGGTCCGTCGCCAGTCCCCGCACCTGCTCGGGAGACATATATCCCATCGTGCCCATCGCCACCCCCAGCATGGTGAGCGTGGGCGTCGCATTGATGAGTGAATCTTTGGGTTGAATCAGCTTGGCCAGACCGAAGTCCAGAATCTTGATCCGCCCATCCTTGGTGACGAATAAATTGTCCGGCTTCAGGTCGCGGTGGACGATCCCTTTTTCGTGAGCTGCCGCCAACCCCTGCGCGATCTGCACTCCGTAGTCAATCGCTTTGCGCAAAGGCAGCGGCCCGCGCCGCACCGTCTCGGCCAGACTCTTGCCTTCCAGTAGCTCCGAGACAAGATAGGGAACGCCCGCGTACGTTCCCATCTGGTAGACCGCAAGAATGTTGGGATGATTCAGCGCCGCCGCGGCTTTCGCTTCCACCTCAAAGCGCTGCAACCGTTCCGGGTCGGCCGAGACCAGCTCTGGCAAAACTTTAATCGCGACATCACGGTCCAGCCGCGTATCGCGCGCGCGATACACCTCACCCATGCTGCCCGCCCCCAGGGACGACAGAATTTCATACTGACTGAGTCTTGTGCCAGGAGCCAGGGGCATGAGTCCGCCAATTATAGTCCCAGGGAAAACGAGTTCAAGGAAAGTTCGATCGCTGGGGGAAGAATGTGGAAACTATAATCTGGGGACAGCCGCCATGGGCAATTTGTCCCCTGCGTGAAGCCGAGGGGTCGGAGCGCACCTCGACCGTTCTACCTCGCCACCCCCCCAAGCTCACACGCAGATTCCGCACCTCGGCATCATCTTGACAGCACGCAAAACCCGCTGTACTCTCCCCACCCATAAGCCCGCGCACTCTGCGGACCACATCTCGAATGTCGTGGCTTATTCCCTGCGGCCTCTGTTTTTCCCCCTCTGGCGCCAGGGTTCCACGCTGACGCTCAACTTTGTTGTGAGAGGCCCCATGCCCCATCGATCCAAATGGTCTGTGTGGTCCACGCGGTTGCCGGTGGCGATCTTTGCCATGGCGCTCCTGGCTCTCCCCTGCCGGGCCCAGGGCTTTCCGCCGCTCGATCCCGACGATTTAAAGATGACCAGCGAGCCTAAGGCTCCCGGCGCACCCGCCATTATCCTGTTTCGCGAAGTCGCGCGCGATGACAGCCGGCCGGGCACCATCCACGAAGACAACTATTATCGAGTCAAGGTTCTCACCGAGGAGGGGCGCAAACATGGTGACGTCGAAATCCCCTTCATCAAGAACGTCGACGAAGTGGCCCACATTCAGGCGCGGACCATCAAGCCGGACGGCTCCATCGTCCCCTTTGATGGCAAGGTCTTCGAGAAGTCACTGGTCAAGGCCCGTGGGATCAAAATCATGGCCAAAACCTTCTCCTTGCCGGCCGTTGAGCCTGGCTGTGTCATTGAGTACAGCTACACCCTCGACCTGCAACATGCCTATGCGTCCCATTGGCTTTTGAGCGAACAACTGTTCACCAGAAAGGCGCAGTTCTCTCTCAAGCCTTACAAAGGGAACGGGTTTATGCCCATCACCCTTCGCCAGAGCTGGCAGCACCTTCCCGCTGGCTCCACGCCACCCACTGTAGCCCTCAACGGGGTAGTCTCTATGGAGGCCAGCGACATCCCCGCGTTTCAAATCGAAGATTACATGCCGCCGCCCAACGAACTGAAGGCGCGCGTGGACTTCATCTATGAACTGGGACACATCGAAGATGACCCGGACCTGTTCTGGAAACGCGTGGGGACGACGCGAGACGAGCAACTGGAGAAGTTCATCGGGAAGCACAAAGCGATCGATGAAGCCGTCGCGCAGATGGTTTCGGCCAACGATCCTCCGGAAGTAAAGCTGCACAAAATTTACAACCGGGTGCAGCAAATTCGAAACACTTCCTACGAGGTGCACAAAACCGAACAGGAACAAAAACGCGACAAAGAAAAAATCGACGAAAACGTGGAGGACGTCTGGAAGCGAGGCTACGGGAACCACATGCAGTTGGATTGGCTGTTCCTGGCTCTCGTCCGCGCCGCTGGCTTTGAGGCCTATGGATGCTGGGCTGCCAGCCGGGCCGAGTATTTCTTTAACACCAAAACCGAGCAGAGCGGACACCTTAACGAACCCGTGGTGCTGGTTAAGCTGAACGGCCAGGATCTCTATTTCAATCCCGGAGCGGCATTCGCCCCCTTCGGATTGCTCAACTGGTCAGAGACCGGAACCGCGGCGCTGCGGCTCGACAAGGACGGTGGCACCTGGGTCAAAACCACCCTCCCGAAAAGTTCCGAGTCGCGGGTAGAGCGCGCCGCCAAACTGCGGCTCACCGATGCCGGCAACCTCGAAGGAACGCTCAAGGTTACCTACACCGGGTTGCAGGCGATGTATTACCGGCGGGACGAACGGAATTCCGACGACATCACCCGCAAGAAGGCTCTCGAAGACCACGTCAAGAGTCAGATCCCGGTTACCGCCGAGGTCAAACTCACCAATGCGCCGGACTGGACCAATCCCGAAACCCCGCTGGTCGCCGAATTTGACATCAGCATTCCAGACTGGGCCTCCAGCGCAGGCAAGCGTACTGTAATTCCTGCCGGCATTTTCACGGCGGTCGAGAAGCGCCTCTTCGAGCACGCCAATCGCGTTCATCCCATTTACATCGAGTACCCGTATGAGAAAGCCGATGACGTCATCCTGGAAGTTCCCGAAGGCTGGCAGGTGAGCAGCGTTCCTCCGCCGCAGGTCAGGGATGCCCACGTCCTGAACTATGTTTTGAAGGTCGACAAGGATGGGACTAAGCTCCACATGACGCGGAACCTTACCTGGAGTTTTCTTTTATTGGACGCCAAGTATTACCCCGCGTTGCGCGAGTTCTTTCAGACAGTGAGGACCGGTGATGACCAGCAAATTGTCCTGCAACCCGCCGCAGCGCCCGCCGGCAATTAACCGGCCCGTCCTGCTGATTCTCGCTCGAGCCTGGCTCGGCGCCATGATCGCGCTGTTGGGCGTTCCTGTTGCCGCCGCTGCCGACGCTCCGCAGTGGATGCATGCGCAGGTGAATGCCCCGCTGCCTGCGTACGACGAAAAAACGGACGCCGTGCTCCTCTACTCCGAAACCGACGTTACCGTGGTCTCCGCCGACAAAATCAAAACCACGGTGCGCGAGGCTTACAAGATTCTCCGCCCGAATGGCCGGTCGCATGGCACGATCGCGGTTTATTTCAACCCTTCTCGCAAGATCAAGAGTCTGCGCGCCTGGTGCATTCCCGCACAAGGCAAGGACTACGAGGTCAAAGACAAGGACGCGGTCGATCGTTCTCTCGAAGGCGGTGGGGAACTCGTCGACGACGTGAAATTTCGCGTGCTCGCCATTCCCGCGCCCGATCCCGGCAACATCGTCGGCTACGAGTATGAAGTGGAAGAGCGGCCCTTCTTCCTGCAGGACCAGTGGTATTTCCAGGAACGGGATCCGGTGCGCGAGAGCCACTATTCGCTGCAACTCCCGCCAGGTTGGGAATTCAAGGCATCGTGGCTGAACCATCTTGAAGTCCAGTCGGTCGCCGCGGGAAACAATCTGTGGCAATGGACGGTGACCGATGTGAAGGAAATCCGCCACGAGCCGGCTATGCCGCCTTTCCGCGGCGTGGCTGGGCAAATGTTCGTAACCTTCTTCCCGCCCGGCGGAAAGGCCGTAAATGGGTTCGCTGAATGGAAAGATCTCGGCAACTGGGTGAACCTGTTGATGGCAGGACGCGTCGAGGCCTCGCCCGAAGTCAAGCAGCAAGTCGCGACCCTGACCACAGGGAAAAATTCACAACTGGAAAAGATGCAGGCGATCGCGCAATTTGTGCAGCGTGATATTCGCTATGTCGCGATCGAGTTGGGCATTGGCGACTGGCAGCCTCATCCCGCATCCGAAGTCTTTTCCCACCGCTACGGAGACTGCAAGGACAAAGCAACCCTGACGCGCTCGATGCTCCGAGAGATCGGCCTCGAATCGTTCCATGTGGTCATCAACACCAGCCGCGGTGTGATTACGCGCGAAACTCCGGCGCACAATGGGTTCAACCACGCCATCGTCGCTATCAAGGTGCCCGAAGGCCTCAACGATCCGTCTTTGGTTGCCATTTTTCAACATCCCAAGCTGGGCAGAATTTTGTTTTTCGATCCCACCGACGAGATCACACCCTTCGGCCAGATTCGGGGCGCGCTACAGGCCAACTACGCGCTGCTGGTAACGCCCGACGGCGGTGAACTACTTCCTCTGCCGCAGCAGCCTTCCGCCATGAACAGCATCGAACGCACGGCCAAGCTGACTCTGGATACTTCCGGCACGCTCAAGGGCGACGTCAAGGAGGTGCGCCTTGGCGGACGCGCCCGGGACGAGCGCCGCGCGCTGATGAACGTCACCCAGGATGCGGACCGCATCAAGCCGATCGAAACTCTGCTCGCCAATTCGCTCTCCAGTTTTCGCGTCACCCACGCGACCGTGACCAACCTGCAACACACCGACCAGCCCTTCGGCTTCGACTACACCTTCGAATCCGATCACTACGCCAAGAACGCCGGCGCACTGCTGCTGGTGCGGCCGCGCGTGCTGGGAAACAAAGGCTTCAACTTTTTCGAGAGTAAAGAGCCGCGCAAGTACGCCTTCGAGTTCGACGGACCGGCGCGCGACGTGGACACCTTTGAGATCGCGATTCCCGCCGGCTATGAAGTCGACGACACGCCGCCGAACGTTGACGCCGACTACAGCTTCGCCAGCTATCACTCCAAGACCGAAGTAAGCGCCGGCGTGATCCGCTACACGCGCACGTTTGAGGTGAAGGAGCTGAGCGTTCCTGTCGATCGTGCCGACGAACTCAAGCGCTTCGACCGCGCCATCACGGGCGACGAACGTAACACGGTGGTGCTGAAGGCGGTCGCTCATTGAGCACCAGCGCCATCCGACTGGAGGCCTGATTTGAAGCTGCTCCTGGAAACCCGCGATGTAGGACGCGTCACCATCGTCCGCTGCAAAGGACGACTGGTGGCTGGCAGTGAGGTCGAAGCCTTGCGCGCCCACGTCGCCTGGATCCTGCGCGACCGGCGCTCCATCGTGCTGCATCTCGGCGAAGTGGTGTTCATCGACAGCAGCGGCCTGGGCACCATGGTGCGCACCCTCACCAGCACCCGCCAGGTGCATGGCGACCTGAAGCTCTGCGACGTTCCCGAGCATCTCCAGAAGGTGCTGAAGCTATCGCATCTGACGAAACTGTTCGACTCGCACGAATCGGAAGACAACGCGGTGGCGGCTTTTTACCGCAAGCCAGTACAGGCCGAACAGCCCGTTGCCATGGGACGAAGCGTGCTCTGCATTGATCGCAATGCCGACGTGGTCACCTATGTTCGCGAACTGCTGCACCGCGCCGGATATGACGTCCACACCACCAACAACCTGCGCGATGGCCTGCTGCTGATGCGAATCACTCGTTTTGATCTGCTGCTGGTGGGCGCGGACGTCAGCGCGTCGCCGGCGACGGAGAAGTCGTTCCGCGATGCCTGCGCCAAAGTCCCGCACATTGAACTGGGCAGCGAGTTCTCCACCCTCGAAGCCGGCGAAGCCGCGACCCATCTGCTGGAAAAAATCGCGGCGCGGTTGCAGTCCACCTCGAACTAAAAAAGGGCGGGCGGCCCGCGATGCTGCCGACGGAACCGGGTTCTGTGCGCCGATTGGAAAACCTAAGCCACGCCTTGCCCTCGATGACTCTGCACCCCGGGGGGCAAGATAACCTCTAGTCCCACGAGCGCCCCTGTCATCACAGCCTCAACGTATGCGCTGATCCACCGGTTCGCCTCGTGGCGTCCGCCTAGATGCAGCTTCAGGTAGTTGTCGGTGAGGGCTTCGGTAAACTGGCCGGATTCGTCGTTGCCAATTACGTTCAGCGTGATCGCCTCTACTTCCTTGCCGATGAAGCCTCGCATGAATGCCAGCTTCTTTTCGGCGGCTAACTCGCGCAGGATGCGGTTGCGCTCGCGGGCTTGGTGGACTGGAACTTGATTCGGCATCGACGCGGCTGGAGTTCCGGGGCGCGCGGAGTAGGTAAAGACGTGGAGGTAGGTGAAGGGCAGGTCTTCGATCAGGCGCCGCGTGGATTCGAATTCGGCGTCGGTCTCGCCGGGGAATCCGACCATTACGTCGGCGCCGATGGCGGCGGTGGGCATGGCGGCGCGAATCTTCTCGATCTTCTCGCGATAGTGCCAGGGGCGATATTTGCGGTGCATGCGGCGCAACACCGCGTCGCTGCCGGATTGCAGGGGCACGTGCGCGTGCTTGGCGATGCGCGGGGAGGACGCGACCAGAGAAATTAATTCATCGGTCCAGTCCATGGGCTCGACGGAGGAGATGCGGAGTTTTTCGATAGCGGTCCCTGAGAGGATGGCGCGGATGAGGGACTCGAAAGTCTCAAAGGCGGCCTCAGACCTCGGACCTCGGACCTCGGACTTTGGAGGTTGGCCGAGGTCTGAGGTCTGAGGTCGGGTGTTCAGATCCCGTCCCCATCGTCCGAGATTGATTCCGCTGATTACGACTTCACGATAGCCGGACTCGACCAGGCCGGTGACTTCGCGAAGAATCTGTTCCATCTTCAGCGAGCGGCTTTGGCCGCGCACGTAGGGGATCACGCAGAACGAGCAGCGGTTGTCGCAGCCGTCCTGCACTTTGAGGTTGGGGCGGGTGCGTTCGTTGGCTGCATCGAAAACGGGGGCGGCGAGGAGTTCGGTGTGGGCGAAAATGTCGGAGACGAAGATGGGGCTTCCGGCTTCCGGTGCTCGGCTTCCGGACGCCGCGATAAGACTTGTTAGCGGGATGAAGGCGAGTCCCTCGGGGGCTAAAGCCCCTGATAACGCGAGCGGTGCTAACGCAGCGCTGGAAGCGCTGCGCCACCCAAAAGCGTTTTTTTCTTCCGCTTCATTCGGCGCTTCCGTGCCGTGCTTTCCCATGCTGACGCTTCGCGGCTGGAGTTTCGTGGCGGTGACGATTTCTGCGAGCTCGTGTTTGTGGGAGTTACCGATTACGAGGCTGACGCCGGGTAGGGCGGCGATTTCTTCCGGGGCGCGCTGCGCGTAGCATCCGGTGACCACGATTCTGGCCTCGGGATTCTGGCGGCGCACGCGGCGGATGGCGGCGCGTGCATCCTGATCGGCGGACGCGGTCACAGTACAGGTGTTCAATACGACGACGGAGGCTTGTGCGGCAGTGCAGGCGCGTGTCAGTCCGCGCTGCTCGAACTGGCGTTCGAGAGCGGCGCCGTCCGCCTGAGTGGCACGGCAGCCGAAGTTCTCTACATAATATTCGGGCACGTTTTCTATGGTAACGCACCCTTGCGCCTTAGCCACGGGAAAGCGGAGTCAAAAGCCGCGGGCGAGGGCGCCCGCGCCACATGATCCGCTCGTTCCCGGGCCCGATCAGGCCGAAGCCGCGGTCCTTCGTGACATGAAACATTCACGGCAGAAGACGGGACGGCCTTGCGTGGGGCGGAAAGGGACGGTGGTTTGTTTTCCGCATCCGGAGCAAGTGGCCTGAGTCTCGACCTTGGTGTAGCGGTTGCTCTGTCCGGGGGCGGGGGGAGCGCCGAGGACGGAGACGCGCTTGGTTTTGCACGCCTTGCAGCGCTTGGGTTCGTTCTTGAATTGTTTGTCGTGGAAGAAAAGCTGTTCCCCGGAGGTGAAGATGAAATCACTCCCGCAGTCGATGCACTTCAGCACCTTGTCCTGAAATTCCATTTGAGGATGGCTCCCTTCAGCCCGTTTCCGTGCGCCCACCCGCGGGGAAGGCGCGGTGGTTCACCGGAAATACGGGTTGTGTACTGCTCCCCCTCTTTACTGCCCTTGGACTCGGCCCGCCACGCGCTCAGGAGAGGCGTGGGTACAAACTGTACCGCTTAAATGCCGGAGAATGAGAGTATGAAATTATCCCTCGTGCGAACTCAAGATGGTGGGGGCCAGATTGAGCAGAGCCGCCCCGGGACGGAGCGGCCCTTTGCTACGTTGATCGTGCTGCCATAATTCTGCTGCGTTAATCCTGCTCTTTGCGCGTTTTCTTACGGGCTCGCTTGCGAGCGAGAGCTGCCTTCACGCGCTTTTTCTCGCCGGGCTTCAGGTAGAAGGAGTGGCGCTTGACCTCCTTGATAATGTCTTCCTGTTGCACCTTGCGCTTGAAACGGCGCAGAGCGTTCTCAAGGGACTCGCCCTCTTGAAGTCTTACTTCTGCCAAACTGACACACCCCCAAACCCGTCCGGATGGACCGAATAGTTATTACAAGGATTTGACCCTAAGTCAAGTGCTGGAGTGAAATTATGTACGGTGGCGTACGGAAGAGGGAATTTGGACTCAATTTGAGACGAGCTTGTGGGAGATTCTGCCGGTAAATGCTCTTCATTCGAGGATATATTTAGCCTTATGACAGACTGGTTCGCACGCCCTGTCCTGCACGTAACGGATGTTGAGGCCTCGCTCCATTTCTACGTTGACCGGCTCGGCTTCACCAGCCCCTGGCGCTTCGAGGAGGGCGGCAAGACGTTCGTAGCACAAGTGGAGCGCCAGGGCTGCGCGCTCATCCTTTCCAGCCAGTGGCCCGCGAAGGTGGGCAAGGCGCTGATGTTCATTTCCCTGAACGTCGAGCCGGAGACGCGCGAGGCAGCGATCGCTGCGTTGGACGCCCTGCGCGCGGAACTCGAGGCCAAGGGCGTTGCGGTCAAAGACGGTTCCTGGGGCTACCGGCTGCTGGTGGTCGATGATCCCGATGGGAATCAGCTCTTCTTCAACTATCCGAACGAGACTGCATCCGGCTAGACTGCTGGAACTGAGAAGTAATTATGATTGCGGACGCGGGCAAATATCGGCGGACTCGTACAACTTCGCGACGCGCGCGGAGTTCTAAGATGCTACGGCGGTTGTGTGCTCCGGAGGAGGCCACTGTGGCGAAGCGCTCACCTGAGTTCTTTCTCTGTTTTCTGATCGCAGGGCTGTGCATGGCGTTCTGGGGATGCGGGAGCAGTTCTCATTTTTGCGGCGACTGCTGTGCCGCCGCATGTCCTGCCCAGGGCAATCCTTATCTTTATGCGACGACTACATCCAATCAGATCTTGGGCTTTTCCATCGCATCGACTGGGGCGCTGACCCCGATCGCGTCGACCACAGGGCCGGCAAATTCGCCGAGCATTGCCGGCGCCGATTGGGGTCTGCTGTTTGCTGACAGCTCGTCGAACCAGGTCGTGGTGGAATCGCAAGACATCCACACCGGATTCCTGACGCCGGTTCTCGGTTCGCCATTCAGCTTAGGTTCTGTTTCGGGCGGTCCGAACAGCATCGTGATCGGGCCACCCTATGGAAACATGTACGCGAGCGAACCGAACGGAACGATTGTCGGCTACGGTACGTCTGGGAACGGCCCGACCGCGGTTCTGCCGGGCTCGCCGTATGCGGCAGGCGTTGCTCCGACCCGAATGGCCTTTGCTCAGCTGACGAGTTCGAGTTCGCTCGCAGTCACGCTCTATGCCTCTGACTCGGGCGACCCGAACGGGGGGATTCTCGGGTTCACGATCGCTTCGGATGGATCGCTTTCTCCGATTGCCGGTTCGCCGTTCGCAACCGCTCCAAATGCCGGGCCATCGTATCTTTTCAGCGCCGAGAACAGCACCGGCAATCAATTCTTGTTCGTTTCTTTGTCGAACGCAGGCGCGAGTGCCGGCTTCAG
>Ga0210395_10000765_pt1 | contig 24748 bp, 22 predicted proteins | sample IncBWH4OmetaG_FD_150861 | JGI IMG/M metagenome (GOLD analysis project Ga0210395, IMG submission 150861) | Forest soil microbial communities from Barre Woods Harvard Forest LTER site, Petersham, Massachusetts, United States - Inc-BW-H-4-O ... | reverse complement strand
CAGCTCACGCTCGAAACCATCCAGAAACGCGTCGCCGACCACTACCAGATCCGCCACAGCGACATGACCAGCAAGCGCCGCCCCAACAACATCGCCATCCCGCGCCAGATCGCGATGTATCTCGCCCGTACCCTCACCAAGCACTCACTCCAGGAAATCGGCGACGCCTTCGGCGGTCGCGACCACGGCACCGTCATCCACGCCTGCAAAGCGGTGGACAACATGATGGAGCAGGACTCTGCCACCCGCGGCAGCGTCGATTTCCTCAAGACGCAACTCTCGAAATAATTTACCGACAAAACAGCTACACTGATACACACACGGGCTTGGCCTTGGTTGCCAAGCCCGTTTTGTTTGGTCAAGTTGCTGCCCTTCCATTCCATCCGCCATGACACTCACCCCCGAGCAGAAACAAACCGTCACCAGTTGGGTCGTCGCCGGCGACAACCTCTCGGCCATCCAAAAGAAGCTCTCCGAGCAGTTCCAGCTTTCGCTCACCTACATGGATGTGCGCTTCCTGGTGGACGACCTCGGCCTCGAGCTGAAAAATGCCGCGCCCAAAGCCTTAACCGACATTGGCAAAGCCCCGCCAGCCAACCCTGCGGGCGGCCCCACGGACGCGCCGGAGAAAAAAAGCTTGTTGGACAGGGCCAAGGAAAAGCTCGGCCTCACCAAGGATGCCACCGACGATCCCCAGGACGATGTCGCCGAGGAAGACCTTGCGGACGATGCGGAGAGTTTCGATGCCCCGCCCGGCGGCGGAGCGGTCAAAATCGCCGTGGACAACGTCACGCTCATCCCCAGCGCGCTGGCCAGCGGCACGGTCACCTTCAGCGACGGTGTCACCGGCAAATGGATCGTGGACAACTACGGCCGCCCCGGCATGACCGAAATCAGCCAGCCCGGCTACCGTCCCTCGCCCGCCGACGCGCAGGCCTTCATGCAGGAACTCAGCCGCGCGCTACAGAAAAAAGGCCTCTAAGCGCGCCAGTCCACTTTCCGTGGCATCCAGCTCACCAGGCAAAACAGAGATTTGCCTCCGGCCGAGAAGACCTATTTCCAACAAATGCCCCTCTGCTATTTACCTGGGCTCAAATCACGCAGATCAGATCGCTCAATTTGAACCTGATACGGCAACAAGGCTTTGATCATCCAGTAGTGTCGTTTTGATTATGGTCGTCTTCTCACCATTGGCTGCCCCCGCAACGATAGCGTCCAAGATACTCTTCGCGGCATCCCAGTTCTCTATTTTAGCGAAAATCGTGTACTGGCCGTCCAGGTGGGGCGCATTGCCAAGCAGAAAGCTAAAACTGCTCGTCGCTGATTCGTCATGACCCGCCCATAATGCCATGCTAAGCACGCCGGGTTGATGATGGAGACCTGCTTTGATTTCCGCGGGCAAACGATAGAGTAATGAGCGATCCTTTTCCGAAAGAGATGAGGGCAAGAGTTCAGGTGATTGAATGACAAAACCAGGTTCAACTCGGATGAAGTCCCGCCCGCCATAGAGATTATTCTCAAATAGGGGTTTCATGGCTGCAGCAGTCTTGGGCGCCCAAGATGGCTCGACCCGGAATACGATCGTTCCCTTGGAAGTTACCATCTCGACTCGGTACGGTTTATCGGTTGGCGAAGCAGCGCCTTTAAACGAGGGGAGCTGATTAAAAAGAGCATATTGGGCGGGGTCCGCTGTGGCTGCTTGGGGAATCTGCGTCGTAGCGGGTTGTGCTTGGGTTTGCTGCACCGTGGTGTTGGCGTCTTTCATGCTTGCGGTCTTAACCCCGCAAAACATGTTACCATTTTGCCTTACCATGGCCCACTCAGGCAGGCGCCATTCCGGAGCAGTCATGAAGAGTCCCATCACTGCCATCGAATCTTGTTTCTTCCCGGAAGTGTTATTGTAGGTCACAGTCACTTCATACTTGCTCGAAGCGGGCATCGGAATGCCCTCCGGTGTACTCAGTGAATCGATATGGGAAAGGCCCACGCCTACCTTGGGACATGTGATGTTACACGTGTACAGGTCGCGGGGTTTCGAGCAGTCGTCTTTATCATAGGCCCGCAGCGTCATGGTTTGGGCAAAGGGATGGACATGGACCCACGCCGCGATCAGCTTACGGTTTTGGCCGAAGCCAATAGCAAAAGAACTCGCAGGATTATTCCACGAATGTATGCCTGGGGGAACAATCCAGTGGCCTGTGGCCGTCCGACCGTCGGGCAACGTGTAACGGCCCGTGTTTGACGGGGCATCGAGACCCGCACTTGGGGGAAGACAACATGGGCAATCTGGAGATTTCATGTCACTTGCATCATCGGCGGCATCGAGCAAAGGAGCGACAAACGGAGCCGTCCAAGTGAGCGCCTTCAAGGGAACATTTAGGCCTTGATGCCGATTAAAATAAAGTGTCACCCGATGGCGGAAAGAATGGACCCCATCTAGATTGTGATTGAGCGCTTGGAAGACGAGGTTCCAATTTTCATCGGACGAAACTGGCACGCCGTAACCGGCAGGAAGACAGAAGTCTGTCATTCCGCTCGTGAGGGTTAGGATTCTCGTGGTAAAGCCTACATCCGTGGGGAGCTCTTGAGCTCGCTGGTTCGAGTCCACATCCATATTGAAATGGCACATGAAACCTGGATTGGACGGTTTATCTGAATCGGGTTGAAGGACCTCTTCCGTGGCCCCGCGGAACCACCATAATTCGGTCGGGGCGGTGCTGGCGGGTAGGTTAGTTTGCGCAACGATATTTCCCCCGGTTATGGGAGGAGCTACTGCTAGGTCTATTTTTCCTCCGGCAGAGTACCAATCCTTGAGCTTGATGTTCGTCATTACAGAGGGCCCCTGCATGCTTTTGTATCGCCGGTTGATCACGAACGGCGCCGTTGTTATCTGCAAGACGATCAAATCGCCTTCTTCCTGGAGCGACTCTACATTGAGGTCGGCTCTGGCTTGGGCGGGCGGAAGGACAAAAAGTGAAGATAAGAAGACCAGATTGGTCAAAAATACTAATAAAGCTTTACTGTTCATAAGATTAGCTCCCTTGGAGGGTGGGGAATTAACAGGGCAAATGGGGGATGTTAACTATTATGCTAACCCATCGCGTATTTCAAGTGAATAGTGCCCCCTAGATAATTTTCGATTTAAATGGCCTGATCGTTGTTCCTTCACGGACAACCATCGTAGTACGTCTCCGATTTTTTCCCAGCTTGCCAAATCCTTTTTATCTCCAACCGTGACGGGACCCCACCGAATGTGCGACGCCGGCCAAGCCGTTGGTTGCAGTTGAGCATCCCGTAATTTTCCGGCTCCCTGAAACAAACTTGCCCATGCTTTCCTGTAAAACACTCCTTTGCACCGCTACGCTTGCCCTTGGCCTGCTTGTTTTCGCGCGAGCGGACGAACCAGCGCCGCCACCCGTCAAGAAAGTGCTCTTCTTTTCGAAGTCCTCGAACTTCGAGCACGCCGTCATCAAACGCAAGGGAGGCCAGCCTAGTTTTGTGGAAACTGTCCTCGCAGAAACCGGCCCCAAACATGGCATCCAGTTCACCTTTTCCAAGGACGGCAGCCTCTTCACCCCGGAATATCTCGCGCAATTCGACGCGTTCATGTTCTACACCAGCGGCGACCTGCTGGCCGCCGGCACGGACGGAAATCCGCCAATGACCGCCGCGGGCAAAGCCGCTCTCCTCGATGCGATCAAGCACGGCAAGGGTTTCATCGGCGTGCACTCGGCGGCAGACACCTTCCACACCGGCGAGACCGTGGCCACCAACACCCACCAGGCGCGCACCTGGCGCTACAAAGACAGCGGCGACCAGGCCGACCCCTATATCCGCATGCTCGGCGGCGAGCTCATCGTCCACGGCGTGCAACAGATTTCCAATGCCCGCGTTCCCGACCAAAAATTTCCCGGCTTCAGCGGCAAAAGCGAGATCCTGCCAATATTCGAAGAGTGGTACTCGATGACCAATTTTTCGCACGACCTTCACGTCCTTCTGGTGGTTGGAACGGATACGATGAGAGACCCGGATGCGGCGCCGGGTGCGCCGATCACTGATTTCTACAAGCCTTATGTGCGACCGGCCTATCCATCAACCTGGGCCCATATGTATGGTGAAGGCCGCGTATTCTATTCTTCCCTGGGTCACAATTCGCGTATGTGGATCACCAAGGATTTCCAGGACATCCTTTATGGCGGCATTGCCTGGGCGGTTCGCGATGTCGATGCCGACGTCACGCCCAACATCGAGCAAGTCACGCCGCATGCCTGGGATCTGCCTCCGGTTTCAAAACCCGTGTCGAGCACGCCAAAGAAGAACCCGTCGCAACCCGCGGTAGGACTGTAGGAAATTGGCCCGCCGCAGGTCGGTAGAAATTTTCCCCATTAAATACCTGCCGTTCTGTCCGAATCCCACATTGTGGCGCTATTTCAACCCGCTATGCCGTACGGTGTCCCTGCTGTTCATCACCATGCTTAAAATCATAAATCCAGCGACATTTGTTGCCGCGGCGATCGCTATTATCTCTTCTTTAAACATGCCCGCACAAACGCCAGAGGCCACGGCGATCAAACGTCCGCGCATCTTCGGTCTCTCGCATTACGCGCTCTACGTTCACGACCTCGAGAAATCCCGCGCGTTTTATAAAGACTTTCTCGGCTTTGCCGAGCCTTACACGCTGTATAACAAAGACGGCACCGTTCACCTGGCCTGGATCAAGATCAACGACTATCAGACGATTGAACTTTTGCCTGAAAAAACGCCCGGCTCGGACCGACTGTCAAACATCGCCATCCTGGTCGACGATGCCGAGGCTATGCGCCAATATCTAGGCTCGAAGGGGGTCAAGGTCCCGGATAAAACATCCCTGGGCGGCAGCAAGAATGCCAATTTTTCTTTCAAAGATCCCAACGGCCACAGCGTCGACGTGGTCCAATACCTGCCGGATGGCTGGACGATGCTGGATAAAGGCAAGCACCTGCCGGGCACGCGGATTTCCGACCACATGCCCCATGCGGGAATTTCGGTGGGTGAGCTTGAGCCCACGTTGAAATTTTACCGGGACATCCTGGGCTTTAAGGAAATTTGGCGCGGCAGCGTAAACGGCAAAACGCTCAACTGGGTGCATATGCAGGTCCCGGACGGGACCGATTTTTTCGAATTGATGCTCTATGCCAAGATGCCGGACGTCGAACGCCTCTTCATCATGCACCATTTTTGCCTGGAGGTTCCGGATGTGGAAAAAGCCAAGGCGATCCTCGCGACGCGTAAATTGCCCGAAGGCTGCAAGCCTCCCACCGAGATCAGGGCCGGCATTAATCGCAAGCGGCAGATCAATTATTATGACCCGGATGGCACCCGGGTGGAACTGATGGAGCCAACCACCGTGGACGGCAAGCCCGCCCCCTCTTCCAACGCACCACCGCCGCAACCCGAGCCCGCAACAAGCCAGTAGGGCTTTGGGAAATGGCTCTGTTGTAGGTCGGGCTTTACGCGCGACATTTGTCCGCGGTAGCTTGAGCAAAGGCCGATGTTGGGGATAAACCCCGACCTACCATCGTTAAAAATCACTCCTTCGCCATGTTCCTGCGCCGTTATCTTTTTTGCGTGGCCCTTTTATGTTCCGCCATCGGGGCATCCGCCGCACGCGCAACCGAAAGCTCAGACCGTTCAAGCTCATTGAGCGCGTATGTCGGAGGGTACACCGATAAGGAAGGTAAAGGCATCTACGCTTTTCGTTTTAATGCACAGACGGGCGAAATGGTTCCGTTGGGGCTGGCCGTGGAAACGCCGAACCCGTCGTTCCTCGTCCTGCATCCAACCGGAAAATATCTTTATGCGGTGGGCTTTACCGGGCCGGGCGCTGGGCCGCGGATCGGGCTGGTCAGCGCGTTTGCCGTGAATCCGGTCTCGGCGAAATTAACGCTGATCAACCAGCAGTCTTCCGGCGGCGGCAACCCCGTTCGCATTACCATCGACCAGGATGGCACGCATGTGTTCGTGGCAAACTACGGCACGGGAAACCTTTCGGTCCTGCCGGTGGAGTCCGATGGACGGCTGGATACCGCAACGGCACTTATGCAGCACACCGGCTGGGGCCCGAACCCAAGCCGCCAGGAGGGCCCGCATGCACACTCCGTCGTGCTTGATCCGTCCGGCCAGTTCGCCTTCGCCTGCGACCTCGGCATCGACAAAGTGATGATTTATAAATTTGACCCGGCCAGCGGGACATTGACCCGCCACGGCTCGGCGACTCTGGCGCCGGGTTCCGGGCCGCGCCATCTCACTTTTTCCCCGGATGGAAAATTCGCCTACGTCATCAGCGAGCTGCTTTCGACCATCACGGTCTTTCGCTACGATTTCACCGAGGGCAAACTCACGGAGATTCAAACCGTCTCAACCTTGCCTCCCGATTGGAAAGGGACCAACGCAGCGGCGGAGGTTCATGTTCATCCCTCGGAAAAATTCGTTTACGCTTCCAATCGCGGAAACGACAGCATCGCCACCTTTCGCGTCGCTCCCGACGGCAAACTTTCCTTGCTCGGCATGACACCCTGCGGCGGAAAAACACCGCGTTTCTTCACCCTCGACTCCACCGGCACCTGGTTGCTCTGCGCGAATCAGAACTCCGGGACGATTGCGATTTTCAAAATCGATTCGGACACCGGCCTGCCCAAGCAAGTCGGGGCTCTGGTCAAGGTTCCCCATCCAACCTGCATCGTCCTGCGGCCGGAAGGGGCGCCATGACCAGTGATCAATAGTCAGTCAGCTTTATTCTCATTCTCGTAATCGTTCTCATTCTCGATCGATTGAGACATCTGGAGCACGAGAATGATAATGAGTACGAGAACGATTCGGCTTACTATTAACGCTCCCCTTAATTGACGCTGGCGTTATTTCAGCTATCTTGCGGTGCCGGCCGGCACGTCGCCCGCCGGCTGGAAACCTCTCTACCCCAGGAGACGATTATGCAAAAGCTCCACGACCTCACGACATGGGCGGAATCGCGCCGCGAACTCTGGCTCGATTGCGTCCGCATTTACCTCGGCCTCGGTCTCTTCGCCCGCGGCCTTTTGCTCATCTGCAACGTCCGCACGGATTTTTTTGTGAACCTGCTCTCGCGTTCAGGTGACACGTGGCTTTTGTCAGCCGCGTTGCTCCACTACGTCGCCCTGGCGCATTTTGTCGGCGGCGCGATGCTCACCGTCGGTTTGCTCACGCGCCTCGCCGCGCTCGCACAGATTCCCATCCTTGCCGGCGCGGTCTTCATCGTGCACCGGCAGGACGGCCTGTTCGCGCTCGGCCAGTCGCTCGAGTTCTCCGCGCTCGTGCTCTTCCTGCTCTGCGTTTTCCTCGTGAGCGGCGCCGGCCGGCTCTCCCTCGACCACGTTGTCTTCGGCGAACACGTCCGTCACGACGAACCACGAACCCGTCGTGCAGCACTGACCGGGAAAGGCTGAAGACTAAAAACTGAAGGCTGAAGCTCAAAGGCCGCGGAAGCAACTGGACCGGATTTTTCAGCCTTTAGCCTTCAGCTTTCAGTATTCTCAAAAACTCGGCCTCGTCGATCACCGGCACGCCGAGCGTCTGGGCCTTGTCGAGCTTCGAGCCCGCCTCGGCGCCCGCCAGCACATAGCTGGTTTTTTTGCTGACGCTCCCGCTCACCTTGCCACCGGCGGCTTCGATGCGTGATGTCGCCGCCTCGCGCGTGAGCGAAGGCAGCGTGCCGGTGAGCACAAATGTTTTTCCCGCCAGCGCCGTGCCCACCGCCGCCCGCGGCGCGGGCGCGGCCGGCGCCACGCCGAGCGCGAGCAGTTCGCTCACGAGCGCCCGGTTCCGCGGTTCGTTGAAATACTCGATGATGGCCTGCGCCATCGTCCCGCCGATACCTTCGATCAGGCTCGATTTCTTTTCGCCGATGAAATCCTCGAACTTCGCCTGCGCCAGCGCATCGAGGCTGCCGAACCTCACCGCCAGGTCTTTCGCCGACGCCGCGCCTACGTGCGTGATGCCAAGCCCATGGATGAAGCGCCACAGCTCCGCGTGCTTGCTCGCCTTGATGGCGGCGAGAAGATTGTCGGTCGATTTCTCGACGTTCTTGCCAAGCGTGAGCAAATCCTCGCGCCGCAGCCGGTAAATATCCGCCACGCTCTTCACCCAGCGTTGCTCGACGAACGCATCCACCATGGCTTCGCCCAGGCCCTCGATATCGACGCACGCCTTTGAGGCAAAATGCTGCACGCGCCGCCGCACCTGCACCGGGCAGTCGTAATTCGGGCAGCGCAGCGCGACCTCGTCTTCCAACTGCACCACCAGCGTACCGCACGCGGGGCATTTTTCGGGGAAAACAAACGGCACGCACGCCGGCGTGCGGCGAACGAGATTCACCTCCACCACCGCCGGGATGACCTCGCCCGCTTTCTCGACGTAAACGTAGTCCCCCACGCGGATGTCCTTGCGCGCGATCTCGTCGCGATTGTGCAGCGTGGCCCGCGCCACGGTCGAGCCCGCAAGCTGCACCGGCTCGAGCTCGGCCACCGGCGTGAGCACCCCCGTGCGGCCAACCTGGATGGTGATGGCCTGCAGCCGCGTCTCCGCGCGCTCGGCGGCAAATTTGTAGGCCATGGCCCAGCGCGGCGCCTTGCTCGTGCTGCCCGCCTCGCGCTGAAGCGCGAGCGAGTCGACTTTCACGACGGCGCCGTCCGTCCCATAGGGAAAACCGTGCCGCTGCTGGTCGAGTTGCTGCACCGCGGCCCACATCTCGTCCACGCCCCGCGCGGTCCAGATTTTTTCCACCGTCGGCAGGCCCCACGCCCGCACCTGCGCATGATAGCCGCTCTGCGTCTCGCCAGCCGCGTCCGCCGGCTCGCAGTAACCGAGGCCATAGAGCACGATCTCGAGTTTGCGCTGCGCCACTTCCTGCGGATCGAGCTGCTTGAGCGTGCCTGCGGCGAGATTGCGCGGATTCGCATAGACCGGCTCGCCCGCCTCTTCGCGTTCGCGGTTGATGCGCTGGAATTCCGCGAGCGTCATGAAAATCTCCCCGCGAATCTCGATCACCGCCGGAATCGACACACCCTTGGATTTTTTCAGTTCATGTGGCAGCGAATGAATCGTGAGGGCGTTGGCCGTCACGTCGTCGCCCTCGACGCCGTTGCCGCGCGTGACCGCGCGCACGAACTTGCCCTGCTCGAAAGTGAGGCTCACGGCGAGACCGTCGATCTTCGGCTCGACCACGTAGCGCAGGTCCTCGCGGTCGAGCAATTTCACCAAACGGGCGTGGAACTCGCGCAGCTCGGCCTCGGAATACGTGTTGTCGAGGCTCTGCATCGGCTGCCGGTGCTGGTAAGTGACGAAACCGTCGAGCCGGTCGTCGCCCACGCGTGTCGTCGGCGAGTCGGCGCCCGCAGCCTTGGCGGCATCGGGGAATTTCGCCTCGAGGTCGGCCAGTTCGCGCTTCAGCCGGTCGTAATCGAAGTCGGAGATCTCCGGCCCGGCGCGGCGGTAGTAAAGCTCGTCGTGCCGCGCCACTTGGGCGCGGAGCTCGGCAATGCGTTTTTGGGCCTCAACGACTTTCATCAGTCGTGATTAGGGAGTGCCTGGGGAAAAATTTCAACTGGCAGTTGCGGTCTGACCGGCAAAAGGGAAAGCTTTTTCTCCCGACGAAAAACACTCTTGCCTCGTTTCTCCGGTTGCCGCTAGCTGACCCTTCTTCTGTTCGGGCTGTAGCGTAGCCTGGTAGCGCGCTTGCATGGGGTGCAAGAGGTCGTGAGTTCGAATCTCACCAGCCCGACCATTTTAGAACAATTCCCCCCTGGCCGCCATTTCGGCGCAACCCCTCGCGCGGCCAGGCTGGAAATCCGGTCAATGCCGACGGCGCTCTTTCATTTTACGCCCAGGTTTTACCTTGGCTCCACGCTGGATATTTTTCTGCAATGGAATTTCCGGCCCCGGGATTTCCTCAACCGTCAGTTTGGAAAATCCTTGGTGAAAGACTTTATCCATCCACCCCCGGAGCATGGTTCCAGGAATGAAAATCCACAACGTGGCCACCATGGATAAAGTAAAAAAAGTGGCGTTTTGAAGCATCACGGCGATGCCCAAGTGCAAGCTGGCCACGAGGGCGATGACGTACATTCGGGTTTTATCAAACCAAACCAAAACGGGAAAGGTTCCCTCCGCCAGCAAAGTTAAATAGGTTAAGATTTGGCTGAGCCCTCCGCCATAAAAGAGGCTCGGCCAGGGCCAGCGACCCCACAGGTTGCTAACGATGGACAAATAGACCGCATCGCCATTTAGCCAGGCGGGGTCGTAAGCTAATTTATTGGGAAGGCTTATGACATAGATCAAAGCGAAATTAATCTGCATGAGACGGATGGGCCAAGCCATCGGCCACGTCGACGAATCGTTGGCGATGAGGCTTTGCTTCTTTGCCTTAATCCACGCATCGAGGGAAAGGGCTTTCCCCAGATCGGTAAAACATGAATAAAAGAGCAGCATGCGAAACGTAAAATCTTCCCCGTTGGCAATCATGCGATTGCTATGAATCATCGAAAACTCGAGGATATATAATATTATGGTGCAAACGCGCGTTTGGTAACCCAGGGTAAACCCGATGCTGGCGGCAACGGCCATCCACCAAAACAGATTCAACGGGATAATCCCATTCGTGAAATAGAAAATCGACCACCAATCGATATAGGGGCCGCCAATCCCTGTATCAGAATAATAGTCATGCCAGTTGGGGGCCAGGCATAAGTAGGCGCCCAGGATCAACAAACCCAAGCTCATGCGAAACATCGCCAGGGGGAGCGGATCGAACGGAGAAAAAAAGAATCGCTTCCAGTATTTCATGGAGAACAGGGGAATTCGTCCAAAATCTGGGTATAGCTCTGCGGCTCCGTAGACCGGCCGTATTTGGCCGCGTCGGCCCGGGAGAGAAGGTTCTGCGTATGCAGTTCGAAAATTATCGACCGAATCGGCGGTTGGCCGGGCACCGAATATTTCCGGCCAAGATAAGACGCGTAGGCTTGGCGTAAAAAACTATTCTCATAAAGGTTGAGGTGAAACTTGCCCTCCCTGAAATCAAAAAAATTTCTCTGCCAAAAGGTTCGCGGGCTTTGGCGAGGAAGGGGCAGTTCGATCGTTGCGACGTCCGTCTTCGCTTTGATCGTAAACCACCAATTTTCGCGGGATTGCCGGACAAACATCTCCCAACGATTATCAAGGCCACACTTGTGCGCATACTCCGCCATCAGCCAGCCAGTGTAGCTAAAATGATAGGCGGTCAGGGGCGATAGCTTGCTCAAAAAATTGTCCGTGGCCTGCACCACTGGCATCGGACGATTCATAAATAGAACCGTCCCTAGGTTTAAGACAATAAATGCCGAGATCGCCGCCAGCTTTATTTTTGTCCAAAACATCGAATGACCGTTTGATCCAAAAACGCCATTTTTGTCGAGATCATTGGGGGGGTAGGCGGACCAGATTTGGCGAGAGGGAATGGCTTGCGCTCTTGCGAATATCCGTCTGCTTGAAGTGGAACGCTCGTGCTCACGTGGGCCATTCCTAACGTTATCCACCTCAATGACGGCCAACTGAGACGACGCAGTGGAGAACTCCCCATGGCAAAAGCAATACCGAAAAAGATCGCCTGGCTTTCCGACCTGGAACCGCATGACTACCCGGCGGCTGAATCCTATCTCAGCCTCCTTTTCAACGATGAACAGGTGGCCAAAATGATCGCCAAGATCAGACGCGCTCCCATGGCGCATTTCAAAGCCAAGGACATTTTTCGGGCTTCCCGGCTCTCCTTGCTCGGCGTGAGCAATTCCCACGTCGAGAAAGACTGGCAAAAAATCCGGAAAGGGCAAAGCCTGTGCCCTCTCCTACTGGTCAGGGACGAATCGAACGGAAAGGTCGTGATTGCCGACGGCTATCATCGACTCTGCGCCGTTTACGGGATCGATGAAGACGCCTTGATCCCGTGCAAGATCATTTGACGCCAAAAGCGGATTTGAGATTGAAATGTGGGCGGGGTGCCCGTTCTTGCGCCCCGCGGGCGGATTGTCTATAAAGCGAACCTTTCCCCTCATGAGCACATTAAAATATCTCCTGGCTATCGTCATGGCGCTTGCGGTCACACTCCCCGTAAAAGCCGCGCCCGATGACATCAGCCTCGTTTTGACCGCAGCGCCGCCTTCCGTCGTCATTAATCTGTACGAAAAAATCAGCGGAACGCCCATCGCCGTTGCTGACGAGGTTAACGCCATCAATACTGGCGTCAACCTACAGATTGTGAATCAGAAGAGGGAAGCGGCGCTCAAAATCATCGAAGACGCCCTGGCCAAACAGGCGGGCATCGAGATTGTTCACGAAAAAGACGGCAGCCTGTCCGCCCATAAGATGAAAAGCGGCTGATCCTCCTTCGTTCTGCGAGCTTAGCTGCGTATCCGTCTATAAATATGCCACGCGTCCATTGGGCGCTTTTTGAGGTAAGTGAAAATGAAGAGCCGTTGCAGATTATCGGTTGCCTCCACGAAAGCATCTTGGAAGTCGAGCCAACCGGCCAGAAATGCGCCCTGGGGCTTTGCCTTAACCAAGCCTCTGCCAGTCGCAGAGCGCCCGGGCTATATCGAGCGCGAAGAACGGTCCGCGAAAAATCATCCCGGTGTAAACCTGCACCAGCGTCGCGCCGGCATCGAGTTTTTCGCCGGCCGATGCCGCATCGTTGATGCCGCCCACCCCGATGATGGGCAGGCGCCCGTTGGTCGCCCGCGCGATGTAATGGATGATTTCCGTCGAACGCCGGCGCAGCGGCGGGCCGCTCAGGCCGCCGGCTTGGGTAACATGCACAAAGGAGCCGGGCCGCTCGAGCGTGGTGTTGGTGGCGATAATGCCGTCGAGACCGAACTCGGCGATGGCCCCCAGCACGTCGTCGATCTGGTGGAAGGAAAGGTCGGGCGCGATTTTGAGCAGCAGCGGCTTTTTCGTCTTGCCGGGCTGCGTTGCCCGGTCGCGGTTGGCCGCGGACAGCGCGGCGAGCAGTTCGCGCAGGCGTTCTTCCTCCTGCAGTTTGCGCAGGTCGGGCGTATTGGGGCTGCTGACGTTGATGGCGATGTAGTCGGCGTGGTCGGCCAGCAACGCAAAGCTGCCGAGGTAGTCGGCCACGGCTTGGTCGAGCGGCGCGGCCTTCGATTTGCCCAAATTGATGCCGATGGGGATGCGCCGGCGGCCCGGGCCGGGCTTGCGCGCAAGGTGCGCGGCGATTTTTTCCGCGCCGCGGTTGTTGAAGCCCATGCGGTTGATGATCGCCTCCTGTCGGGGATAGCGAAAAAGCCGGGGCTTCGGGTTGCCGGGCTGCTCGAGGCGCGTGACCGTGCCGACCTCGACGTGGCCAAAGCCGAGTGCGGCCGCGGCGGGCCAAGCCACGGCGTTCTTGTCGTAGCCCGCAGCCAAGCCGACCGCATTGGGAAACTTCAGCCCAAACACTTCGACTGGCCGGACCTGCGTCGCCGACAGCCGGTGGAAATGCTCCAACGCCCGGCACAGCGGCGGCACCGCGCCGAGCAGCGCGAGGCCGTGAACGCTCAATTCATGCGCCCTTTCCGGGTCCAACTGGAAAAATGCACGGCGGAAAAAATTTTCGTAGAACCAACCCATACCGCCGAAAGTGCGGAGCACGCCGCAAAAATGCAAGTGTCCGGCAATCTAGGGCGTGTCTTTGAAAAAAACGCTCTCTATTTCAAAGACACGCCCTAAGCGTATTTTGGCAGGCAAGTTGACAGAAAAATCACCCGGATGTTTTTTTCTGCTTGTTTTTTCGAGACCCGTTTGCACGCTGCGCTCAAATTTCCAATCCGGCTCTCGGCGGAGGCGGCATCGGAAAAATCTGCAAAAAACCGTTTTCCTGGTTTGACTCGCGCAATTGACCGCCCTTTTGCTCCAATTGAATTTACTGATAACAATGCCAAAATCTACTACCTCCCTCGAATGGTGCATCGTGCGCCTCGGCGATGACCACAACTGGTGGGTCGAAGAAGTCAGCGATCCCGTGCGCTGGGATGTCGATAGCCTCAGCATCATCGACCCGCGCCAGGTCGCCCACCTCATCGAACTCGTCGAGTCGCTGCGCGACCACGGTTTCGACCAGGACATCTTCGAGAAGGCTTTCATTTCCTTCCGCATTGAAAAGGACCTTGGCCACGGACGCGTGCGTCTCAAACGCGTGAAGGAGCCCCTGTTTGAGTCCGAAGAAAAACTTTTCGCCCTGCCCGATCACCTCGACGAGGAAAACGGCCCCTATGCCGACCTGCTCGACCACCTCACCCGCTGCCGCGTGAAGATGCTCAACGATCTTTTCGACTTTGAATCCAAGCTCACCATCGACGAAGTCGAGGATCAGATCCGCGAGGACCAGAACACCAATTTCATCGAAGGCAAAGCCGTCCATGTCTTCACGGAGCTCACCGCCGTCCTCGATTTCGTGCCCGAGGGCTGGGATACCGACGAAGAACGCCCGGAAAAATCCGCCGAAGAAGTGGATGACGCCGACCTGCCCGAGCTCGACAAGGAAGAGGAAGAGCGCCTCAAGAATGATGCGTCCCTCAAGTGGGACGACGACGACGAGGAAAAAGACGAAGACGACGAGAAAAAAGAGGACGATGAGGACGCAGACGACAAAGACTCCGACGACGATGAGGATGCGCCCAAGGGCAAAGCCAGCAAAGACGACGACAAGCCACGCAAGAAATCGCGGGGAAAGTGATTCTTGGTTCACGGTTCACCGTTATCAGTTCACGGTTGATCTGAAAAATTGCTGAACTGTGAGCTCTGCCGGCGACCGTGAACAGAAAACCGTGAACGGTGGACTTATCGCCCGAGGGCGATGGCCATGTCCTTGGCGAAATACGTCAGGATCATGTCCGCGCCAGCCCGCTTGATGGCCAGCAACGATTCGTTCCGACAGGCCTCAAGGTCGAGCCAGCCGCGTTGCGCCGCAGCGTGAATCTGCGCATATTCGCCGGAAACCTGATAAGCCGCGACCGGCTTGTTCGTGCGCTGGCGCACATCGCGGATGATGTCGAGATACGGCCCGGCCGGTTTGACCATCACGATATCCGCGCCCTCGGCCGCATCGAGGGCCACCTCGGTGAACGATTCGCGGCGATTGGCCGGGTTGAGCTGGTAAGTGCGTTTGTCGAGTGAAGGCGTGCCCGCGGCCTTGGCGCTGCCCACCGCCTCGCGAAACGGCCCGTAGTAAGCCGAGGCGAACTTCGCCGAGTAGGCCATGATGCCCGTCTGCGTGCAGCCCGCGGCATCGAGCGCGCGGCGGATGGCACCCACGCGGCCATCCATCATATCGGACGGCGCCACGAAATCCACTCCGGCCCGCGCATGCAGCACGGCCATCTTCACCAAAATTTCCACGGTGCGGTCGTTGTCCACGTCGCGGCCGTCCGCCGTCAGCACGCCGTCGTGCCCATGGGTCGTATATGGATCGAGCGCGATGTCGGTCATCACGGTCAGCCCGGGCACGGCCTTCTTCACTGCCCGCACGGCGCGCAGCACCAGCGCGTCCTCGCGCAACGCCGCACTGCCCTCGGTGTCCTTCAGCCGCACCTCAAGCTTTGGAAACAGCGCCACCGCCGGCACGCCGAGCTTGGCGAGCGCGCGGCATTCTTTCACCAGGTCGGCGATGCTGCGGCGGACTATGCCCGGCATCGACGCGATCGGCTCCGGGCGACCCTTGCCATCCACCACAAAAAGCGGCGCAATGAAATTCTGCGGACGCAGCACCGTTCCCTCGACCAGCGCGCGCAGGCTGGCCGTGCGGCGCAACCGCCGCGGACGCTGGGTTAAATCGAGTTTGAAGTTTTCAGGCATAGACAGGCTAAGACCATGACTTTAAACCGCTAATCATCGCTAATTCACGCTAATCTTTAAAAAAGTGATGGAAAAGAACTCCTTTATTAGCGCCAATTAGCGAAGATTAGCGGTTTTCAGCCTCATGCCCATCAAACTTTTCGACTCGCTCACGCGGGAGATTCGCGAACTCCGCCGACCGGACCCCAACAACCCGAAGGACGTCTTCAGTTTCTACAACTGCGGGCCGACGGTCTATGCGCCCGCGCACATCGGCAACTTCCGCACGTTCGTCATCAACGACGTCCTCCGCCGCCTGCTCGAGCTCGAATTTGGCCCGGGCAAAGTAAAGCACGTCCGCAATCTCACCGATGTGGATGATCGCACCATTGGCCAGACGCAGAAGGAAAAGCTCCCGCTCGGCGAAATCACAAAAAAATGGACCGACCTGTTTCACGCCGACTGCGACGCGCTCAACTGCCTGCGGCCGCACGTCGAGCCCACCGCCACCGGACACATCCGCGAACAGGTCGATATGATCGAGGTGCTTATGCAGAAGGGCAACGCCTACCGTTCCGCCGACGGCTCGGTGTATTTCAAGGTCAGCTCATTTCCCAACTACGGCGCACTTTCACGGGTGAAAGAGCGCGAACTCAAGGTGACCAACTCCGTCTTTGACGCGGACCACAAGGATGAAGTCGGCGACTTCGCGCTCTGGAAAGCCTACAAGCCCGCCGAGGACGGCGACGTGAAATGGCCCGGCCCGCGCGGCGCAAGCGAAGGCCGGCCCGGCTGGCACATCGAGTGCAGCGCGATGATCAAAACACTTCTCGGCGACACCATCGACCTGCATACCGGCGGCGTGGACCTGCTCTTCCCCCACCACGAAAACGAAATCGCCCAGAGCGAATGCTGCAATGACACGAAGTTTTCGCGCCACTGGTACCACAGCGAACACCTGCTCGTCGAAGGCACGACGATGAGCAAGAGCAAGGACAACTACTACACGCTCGGCGATCTCGTGGCGAAAGGCTACTCGCCGATGGCCGTGCGCTACGCCCTGCTCATGGGCCACCCGCGAAAGCAACTCAACTTCACGCTCGATTCACTGCACGCGGCAGAAAGTGCATTAAACACGCTCCAAACTTACTATACCAATCTTGTCCAAATCCACCACGAAATCCGACATGCGCCTCCATCTAATGCTTTTGCAGATGTCTGGGCGGCACTTCACGATGATCTAAACTTTCCAGCAGCACTTGGCGCTCTATTTTCTTCAATTAAACAACTTAAACCTGAGGCTTCCACGCCGGGTGATCTACAAGCTTTGGTCAAGGTCGTAGGTGGCGTTCTTGGATTCGTCGTAAGAGCTCATTTCGAAGAAAAACATATTATTCCTATAGAAATTGAAGCTCTCGCCGAAAGGCGCTGGGCCGCGAAGCAAGCCAAGGATTTCGCTTACGCCGATGCGCTCCGCAAGGAACTGACGACCGCCGGCTGGTCGATGCTCGACGGCAAGGATGGCTACAAACTGGAAAAACTGAAGGGCTGAACAAACCAAGAAAACAAAAATAGGTTTTCGCAGGCAGGTTTCTTTCAGTTCTTCAGTCTTTCAGCCTTTCCTTCATCACGCCGCCGCTTTTTTAACCTTGGCCCGAATCTTCGCGATCTGCTCCGGCATGATCATTTCGAAAATCCCGCCGCCAGTTTCCTGCGGATAAAAAAATATTTTTCCCAGCTTTCCCGAAAAATGCACATAGTCAGGATGATCGATCCTGATTTTGTCGCCACTGGTCAGCGTAAGCTCAACCGGAAACACTTCGGGATTCATCAGCAGCGCGTGAAGGTCTTCTTTCATATCATCGGTCTTTCAGTTTCTCTGCCCTTCCTCGCGAATCGGCCTCACCGAGGTCACATGCATCGGATCGACGACCACCGAAAAAGCACCGGTGTCCGGGTAAATGACCAAGCTTTTCTTATCTGGATGCATCTGGACATGGTCGGGATGCGGCAAGAGAAATTTCTCTCCCGAAGAAAGTGAAATTTCCAAGGGAAAATCTTTGGCTGAAACCAAAAGAAGCTCCAGAGATTTCGTGTTCATGGCCCGAATCTTCCCTGCATCACGTTTTCGTTTTCGCAATGGCTTATTGTAGCAGTGCCTTTGTAGCGCCTCATTTTAAACTTCCCAATTCCTTCCGGTATTCAGACCTTCAGCCATTCAATTTTTCAGCTTTTCCTCGTCACGCCGCCCGGTTCCGTTTCCGGCAAGGTTTCACCGACACAATCTGCGCCGGGTTGATGGCTAAAGAAAAATCTTCGCCGTCTTCAGGAAAAAGTATCAGGTTTTTCGTCTTCGGATGAACCGTGGCATAATCGGGGTGTTCGATCACATGCCGGTCTCCGCTGGATAACGTAATCTCCACCGGAAAATGTTTGGCCGTGCCCAGCAAGCGTTCAACCGATCTCATGGCAATGGTTTATTTTGATGAATTTTCCTCAGATTTCGAGTTCATTCGAAACCTTCGTTGCCCCATTGTAGCAGGGTTTAGGAGCTGTACGGGAATTAATAAAGGGATGTCGTTTTTAATTTCCGTACAGCTCCTAGGCCCCGGCGAGCCGGGAAGTCATTTTTATCTTCTCATTTTGCCCCGGCTTTCAGACCTTCAGTCTTTCCCGCCTTCCCTTCCATGCCGATGACTCCCCTCGAAGAACTCCGCCACTCGGCGTCGCACATCCTTGCGACCGCGCTGCTGCGCATCTTCCCCGATGCCAAGCTCGACATCGGCCCGCCGACGGACACCGGGTTTTATTACGACATCGACATGGACCACAAACTCACGACCGAGGACCTGGCCAGGATCGAGGCCGAGATGAAGAAGGTCGCCGACGAGAACCAGCCGTTCCAGCGCAAGGAAGTTTCCCGCGAGGAAGCCACCGAGATCATCAAGAAAATCGGCCAGGAGCGCTACAAGCTCGGCCGCCTGGCCGACATTCCCGAGGGCGAAAAGATTTCGTTTTACCAGAACGGCGAGTTCATCGACCTCTGCGCAGGCACGCACGTGCGCTACACGAGCAAGCTGAAGGCGTTCAAGCTCCTCTCCATCGCCGGCGCCTATCACCGCGGCGACGAACACAACAAGCAGCTCCAGCGCATCTACGGCACCGCCTTCCCGACCAAGGAGGAGCTCGCGCAGCACCTCGAGCGCATCGAGCAGGCCAAGGCGCGCGACCACCGCAAGCTCGGCCGCGACCTGAAGCTCTTCGTCATCGACGATGACGTCGGCCAGGGCCTCATCCTTTGGACGCCCAATGGCGCCATCATCCGCCAGGAGCTGCAGAACTTCATCAGCGAAGAACTGCGCAAGCAGGGTTACTCGCAGGTCTTCACGCCGCACATCGGCAAGCTCGAGCTCTACAAGACCTCCGGCCATTTTCCATATTACAAGGAATCGCAGTTTACGCCGGTCGTCGAAAATGAGTCGCTGGCAAAAATCCTCCACGAGGGCTGCTCCTGCGCCGAGATGGTCGTGCGCCTCGAGGCCGTCTCCGCCCAGCTCGCCGAGCAGATCAACCAGCGCACCGGCAAGGTCACGATCACACCCGAACGGGTGAAGCCCAACGACCAGTTGCTCGACGGCTTCATGCTGAAGCCGATGAACTGCCCGCACCACATCAAGATTTTCGCGTCGCAGCCGCATTCGTATCGCGACCTGCCCGTGCGCCTGGCCGAGTTCGGCACCGTTTACCGCTGGGAACAGTCCGGCGAACTCAACGGCATGACGCGCGTCCGCGGTTTCACGCAGGACGACGCCCACCTCTTCTGCACCGAGGAACAGGTCGCGGCCGAAGTGCTCGGTTGCCTCGCGCTCGTGAAGATCGTGCTAACCACGCTCGGCATGAGCGACTATCGCGTGCGCGTCGGCCTGCGCGATCCCGACTCCAACAAATACACCGGCGAGTCCGCCAACTGGGACAAGGCCGAGTCCGCCTGCCGCGAGGCCGCGAAAACCCTCGGCGTGCCGTTCACCGAGGAGCCGGGCGAGGCCGCATTCTACGGCCCGAAGATCGACTTCGTCATCAAGGACGTGATCGGCCGCGAGTGGCAGCTCGGCACGGTGCAGGTGGACTACAACCTGCCCGTGCGCTTCGACCTCAGCTACATCGGCGCCGACAACCAAGCGCACCGCCCGGTGATGATCCATCGCGCGCCGTTCGGCTCGATGGAACGGTTCTGCGGCGTGCTGATCGAACATTTTGCCGGCGACTTCCCGGCATGGCTCGCGCCCGAGCAGGTGCGCCTCGTGCCAATCAGCGACAAGGTCAACGATTACGGCCGCGGCCTGCTCGACCAGCTCAAGGCCGCCGGCGTCCGCGCCACGCTCGACGAACATAGCGACAAGCTCGGCGCCAAAATCCGCCGCGCCGAACTCGACAAAGTGCCCTACACCCTCGTGCTCGGCGCGAAGGAAGCCGAGGCGCAATCGGTCAGCGTGCGCTCGCGCGCCAAGGGCGACGAAGGCGTGATGCCGTTCGCGGCCTATCTCGGAAAAATAAAATCTGAAATCGCCACACGCGCGCTGCCGGAGAAGAAAAAGTAGGTCGGGCTTTACGCCCGACATCAGCCTCCGCCAGAGCTACGGCGGATAAGTGTCGGGGATAAACCTCGACCTACAATCATTCGAGGTGCGCCAGCCTCAGATCGCGATGTCTCCGCTCTCGCTGGTGCGGATGCGCACGACTTCTTCGAGCGGCAGGACAAAAACCTTGCCGTCGCCGATTTTGCCGGTCTTGGCGGCCTTCACGATGGTTTCAACCACCTTGACGCAAATGTCGTCGGTCACGGCAATCTCGAGTTTCATCTTGGGAAGAAAATCCACCGTGTACTCACTGCCGCGATAGATTTCCTTGTGGCCCTTCTGTCGGCCAAAGCCCTTGATCTCGGTGACGGTCATACCCTCGACGCCAATGGCCGTCAGGGCTTCTTTTACTTCATCGAGTTTGAACGGTTTGATAATGGCGACGATGAGCTTCATGAGAAATTAATCTTATTCAATCAACCACACAGAATAAGTAACCCTCATGCAAGAAAGTTTCACTCTCGTGCCAGATTTCGGGAAACCATAAATGGAAAAGGCTGGCACTAACAAGGTGCCAGCCTCTTCAAAAAATGAACTTATAGGTCAGATAGCCGCTTCGCCGTGCTCGTCGGTGCGGATGCGCACCACTTCCTCAAGCGGGATCACAAAAACTTTGCCGTCACCGATTTTGCCGGTTTTGGCCGCTTTCACGATGGTGTCGACTGTCTTGCTCGCGATGTCATCGCTGACCGCGATTTCGAGTTTCACCTTGGGCAGAAAATCGACGGTATATTCGCTGCCGCGGTAAATTTCCGTATGGCCTTTTTGCCGGCCAAAGCCCTTCACCTCGGTGACTGTCATGCCCTCAATGCCGATTTCGGCGAGAGCTTCCTTCACTTCTTCGAGTTTAAAGGGTTTGATGATGGCAATAATGAGTCTCATACGTGTGCAATGGTTTAGGGGATTATGTGTTTATGGATTTTCCAACTACCCGGCACAGACACATTCCTGGGTAATTTGTGGAAGCAGGAAGGGTTGTAAATTGGCTGCACAGGGCGGTCTGTCGAAGTCTGTTCAGCAAAGCCTATGCCAAACTGGACGCCGAGAAAAAAGGTAAAGCCCTTATCATGGGGACGAACCGCACGTCTTATGCGAACTTTTGTCGACGCCGCTGCTTAAAATTGCAAAGTACATCGACAAAATAGGGTTGGCGGCCGGAAAACATTGAGAAGTGACGAATGCAGAATCGCCACGTCTCAATTCCTGGCTTCCGGGTCAAGAGCTTCAGACTGATAGGCAGGGACGGACCGTCGGGGCTGCGCACCCGTCGCCGCCGGGCCATCCGTCCTCCCGGCACGTCCGGCGATCGCGCCCTAGCATGTTTCGTGAAGCGATCACTCCGGCATCACCGTCGCGATGTGCAATTCCTTGAGCTGTTTCGCCGTGACGGGAGTCGGGCTCTGCGCCATGAGGTCCTGGCCCTTCTGCGTCTTGGGAAAAGCGATGACGTCGCGGATGCTCGTCGTGCCGCAAAGCAGCGCGGCCATGCGGTCGAGGCCGAAGGCGATGCCGCCGTGCGGCGGTGCGCCGTAGGTGAAGGCCTTGAGCATGTAACCGAAACGGCTCTCGACGACATCGGACGGGATTTTTAGCACGTCCTCGAAAACTTTTTTCTGCAACGCCGGCTGGTGGATGCGGATCGAGCCGCCGCCGAGCTCCATGCCGTTGAGGACGACGTCGTAGTGCTGGCCGCGGACTTTTTTCGGATCGCTGTCAAGCAGGGCCACGTCCTCCGGCACCGGCGAGGTGAAGGGATGGTGGGTGGCGACGTATTGGTTTTTTTCCTCGTCATAGGACATGAGCGGAAAATCGATCACCCACAAAAAATTCCACTGGTTGGCCGGCACCGTGAGCTTGCCGCGTTTTTGCAGCAGTGCCGAGCACTCAAGGCGGATGCGACCGAGGATCGCGCAGGCTTTCTCCCACGGCGCGGCCGCGAAGAAAACCATATCGCCCTCGGCCAGCCCGAGTTGTTGCGTGAGCACAGCCTTCTCTGCGTCAGAGAAAAACTTCACGATGGGCGATTTCCACTCGCCGCCCTCGACCTTGATGAAGGCCAGGCCCTTGGCACCGAGCGATTTTGCGATTTCCTCGAGGCTCTTGAGCTCGCCCTGCGTGAGATCGGCCAGGCTTTTGGCGTTGAGCGCCTTGATGACGCCGCCGCCCGCGACCGTGGCCGCGAAGACCTTGAACCCCGAACTGCGGAACGTCTCAGTGAAATCGACCAGCTCGAGGCCGAAGCGCGTGTCGGGTTTGTCCACGCCGAAGCGGTTCATCGCATCGGCAAACGCGAGACGCGGGAAAGGGGTCGGCAGATCGACGCCAAGGGTTTCCTGCCAGACTTTTTTCAGCATGCCCTCGAAGAGCGTATAGATGCCTTCGCGGTCGATGAACGACACCTCGACGTCCACCTGCGTGAATTCCATCTGCCGGTCGGACCGCAGATCCTCGTCGCGAAAGCAGCGCGCGATCTGGAAATATTTTTCCACGCCGGCGACCATGAGGATCTGCTTGAACTGCTGCGGCGATTGCGAAAGCGCGTAGAACTGGCCGGGGTGGATGCGCGACGGCACGAGGTATTCGCGCGCGCCCTCGGGCGTGCTCTTGAACAGCGCGGGGGTCTCGACCTCGATGAATTCGTTGGCGTCAAAATAATCGCGAATGGCCTTGGCCACCTTGTGCCGCACCTGGAGATTCTTGCGCATCTTCGGCCGGCGCAGGTCGAGATAGCGGTAAGTGAGGCGCAGGTCCTCGTTGACCTTGTCGCCGCCGGCGTCGTCGAGCGGAAAGGGCGGCGTCTCGGAAAGGTTTAAAATCTCCAGCGCGGACGCATCGACTTCGATTGCCCCCGTGGGCAACGCGGGATTGACCGTGCCCTCGGGGCGCGGAACGACTTTGCCCGCCACGCTGATGACCGACTCCGGCTTCACCTGCGCCGCCAGCGCCGCAAGTTCCTTGTTCACGTGCGGGTCGAACTTCACCTGCGTGACGCCTTTGCGGTCGCGCAGGTCGATGAAAAGGATGCCGCCGTGGTCGCGCAGCGAATCGACCCATCCGGCCAGCGCGACGCTGGCGCCGAGATCGGCTTGGTTGAGCTGGGCACAATGATGGGTGCGCTTCATGGGGATTCGAATCGTGTAAATGACGAGCTAAACGGAGCGGCCCGCCCACGGGCAAACACAAACTTAGCGAAGCTCACTCAATCGTCCTCGTTATCATTCTCCTTATCGATTCAATACAAAGAGAACGAGAAGGATTAAGAGAATGTGTATGATTTGGCCCGCCTGTAGCTTCGGCTCGCCCCCACCCATCACTTCTTCTTCGCCGTCGTTTTCTTTTTTCTCGGATGAGGGAGCAGGCTCTCACCGGTCATTTCCTTTGGCTTCGTCAGGTGCATGAGCTCCAAGAGGGTCGGCGCGATATCGCAGAGGCGTCCATTCCGGCGCAGCCGCATTTTTTTGCCGGCAAATTTCGCGCCCACCACGAACGCCTCGACGCGGTTGGTCGTGTGCGAAGTATGCGGGCAATTGTTCACGGGATCCCACATCTGCTCGCAGTTGCCGTGATCGGCGCAAACCAGCGCCTGGCCCTTCATTTTCTTGATCGCGTCGAGCAGTTCCGCCACTCCGCGGTCGGTCACCTCGACGGCCTTGATCGCCGCCGAGAGCGAACCAGTGTGGCCGACCATGTCGGGATTGGCGAAATTGACCACGATCAAGCCGTATTTGCCGGAAAGAATCGCTTCCTTGGTCAACCTCGTGACCTCGGCCGCGGACATTTCGGGCGCCATGTCGTAGGTCGCCACTTTCGGGCTCGGCGGGCAGGCCCGATCCTCGCCGGGAAACGGCTTCACGCGGTAATTGTTGAAGAAAAAAGTGACGTGCGGATTTTTTTCCGTCTCGGCGCAGCGGAATTGCGCGATGCCCGCGTCGCTCACGACCTGGCCGAGGATGTTTTTCAACGGCTCCGGCTTGGGCGAGATCACGTCCACGGGCAGGCCCACTTCGTACTCGGTCATCGTCGCATAGCAGAGATTGAGCTTCGGGCCGCGATCGAAGCCCTTGAAATCATCGAGGACAAACGCCTTCGTGATTTCGCGCGGGCGGTCGCCTCGGTAGTTGTAGAAAACGATGCCATCGCCATCGCGGATTGTACCGACGGGCTGGCCGTCGGCGCCCACCACCCACGTGGGCGCGACAAACTCGTCGCCCTTCTGCGTTTCGGTGAGGGGATTCTTGTAATACTGC
>Ga0210395_10000764_pt1 | contig 24785 bp, 16 predicted proteins | sample IncBWH4OmetaG_FD_150861 | JGI IMG/M metagenome (GOLD analysis project Ga0210395, IMG submission 150861) | Forest soil microbial communities from Barre Woods Harvard Forest LTER site, Petersham, Massachusetts, United States - Inc-BW-H-4-O ... | reverse complement strand
CGATTCCCACCAGGATGACAACGACGCCAATCGCCGCGACCACCAACCACGGTTGCCAGCTCGTAACGTCGTAATGCTGCATGCGGCGGGTCATGCCCATGAGGCCCAGCGCGTAGAGCGGCATGAACGCGATATAGAAGCCGATCAGCCAGCACCAGAACGACACCCTGCCCCAGCCGTCATCGAGCTTGAACCCGAACGCTTTCGGGAACCAGTAATTGTAACCCGCCATCAAGCCGAACACCGTGCCGCCGATGATGACATTATGGAAATGCGCGATCAGGAACAGGCTGTTGTGCAGGGAGAAATCGGCTGGAGGAACGGCCATCAATACGCCTGTCATGCCGCCGATCACGAACGTCACCATGAAGCCGATCGACCACAGGATCGGAACGGTGAACCGGATGCGGCCGCCATACATCGTGAATAGCCAATTGAAGACTTTGACGCCCGTCGGCACCGCGATGATCATTGTCATCACCCCGAAGAAACCGTTCACGTTGGCGCTGGCTCCCATGGTGAAGAAGTGGTGCAGCCAGACAACGAAGGACAGCACACAAATCACCATCGTGGCGGCGACCATGGAGCGGTAGCCAAACAGCGGCTTTCCGGAGAAGGTCGAGACAACCTCGGAAAAGATGCCGAATGCGGGCAGAACCAGGATGTAGACCTCCGGATGCCCCCAAACCCAGAACAGGTTGACGTACATCATCGGGTTGCCCTGGCCATCGATCGTGAAGAAATGAAAGCCGAGGTAGCGATCGAGCAGCAGCATCGCCATGGTCGCAGTCAGGACGGGGAAGGCAGCGACAATGAGAAGGTTTGCGGCTAGCGACGTCCAGCAAAAGACGGGCATGCGCATATAGGTCATTCCCGGAGCCCGGGTTTTCAGGATTGTCGCGACGAAGTTTATTCCGGTCATCAGGGTGCCAACTCCGGAGATTTGAAGCGCCCAGAGATAGTAGTCGACGCCGACGCCAGGCGAGAATTGCAACTCGCTCAGGGGTGGATAGGCAACCCAGCCGGCTTTCGAGAACTCGCCGACGGCAAGCGAGATGTTGGTCAGGAGAATCCCCGACGCGGTCAGCCCGAGGGCAACCGAGTTCAATGTCGGAAACGCCATGTCGCGAACGCCGAGTTGCAGCGGCACTACGAAATTCATCATTCCGATCACGAACGGCATCGCCATGAAAAAGATCATGATCGTGCCATGCGCCGAGAAGACTTGATCAAAGTGCTCGGGCGGCAAGTAGCCATGCGCGCCGCCTGCCGCGAGCGCCTGCTGGCTTCGCATCATGATGGCATCGGCAAATCCACGCAGCAGCATCAGCAGCGCCAGTATGATGTACATGACGCCGATACGCTTATGGTCGACGGAAGTGATCCACTCCCGCCAGAGATAGGGCACGTAACCCTTGAGCGTAACCCACGCGAGCACGCCCCCGATGCCCAGGACCATGCCACCGGATGCACCCATAATGATCGGCTGATCGAAGGGAATCGCGCTCCAATCCAGCTTGCCGAGTAAGCTCATTTTTCCGCCCTCATTGATGTCGGATACCTGCGGCACATCGCATCGTCCGGCTGCATTTCGGAAACCAAGATGCGGCCGAACAGATCGGGCGCGACAGAGCGGTAGGTGAATGGCGTCACGGCGGAACTCGGCTTCGCCAGATCCGCGTAAGTCGTCGCGTTGAGCTCCGGACCGGCGCCACGCACTCCGTTTAGCCACTCAGCGAACCTCTCGCCCGTGACAGCATCGGCGTCGAAATGCATGTCGGAGAAGCCTTCGCCGCTGAATTGTGCTGAAAACCCGCGGTACGTTCCGGCCTGGTCAGCCTGCAGGTTAAGACGGGTAATCATTCCCGCCATGGCGTAGATCTGGCTGCCAAGTTGCGGCACAAAGAAGCTGTTCATCACGCCCGAGGACGTCAGCTCCAGACTGATCGGCGTTCCGACGGGAATGGTCAGCCGATTGACGCTTGCGACGCCCTGATCGGGATAGATGAACAGCCATTTCCAATCGAGCGAGGCAACCTGGATCCGCAGAGGCTTCACTGTGGATTCGATCGGTCTGCGTGGGCTCACGTCGTGTGCACCGACCCACGCGACGCCACCAACCAGGAATACGGTCATGGCCGGGATCGACCAAACCAGCACCTCGAGACGACCGGAATAGGCAAAATCCGGCCGATAGCGCGCCCGATCATTCGATGCACGAAACCAGAAGGCCACGCCAAGTGTCGCAACGATCACCGGGATCACGATCGCCAGCATGATGCCAAGCGAGTTGAGTAGAATTTGCCGATTGGCGACGGCGATAGGCCCTTGCGGGTCGAGGACGCCTTCGTTGCAGCCACCGAGCGTCGCGGCGCCGATCAGGACGACGGCCAGCAAAACATATCGCATGTCAGACCTCGCCCCTGCTGAAGTTATTGAGGCTGTGCGCCCCGCGAACGGCGCCTGGGTGAAGCTCATGCGCCCATCGGGCGGTCGAACCACCAAGCGACGAACGCATCGTCGATGAGCCACCTCTGTGATCAATCAGGAGGGCTGCAAACAGCGCGAACAGATAGAAAATGGAGAATATGAACAGCCTGTGAGCAGCGCGGCGATCGGCCCCGGCGCTCCTGCTAATCCGACCTGCGAGCAGAAGGAAAATAGCGCCGCAAAAAGCGGCGATCGCGCCATACATCGCGCTTGCAAACCCCAAAAGCCAAGGCAGCTCCGAGGCAAGAACCAGGAGACGGCTATAGATCAGGATCTGGCGCGCCGTTGCAGCGCGTCCCGCGACAACCGGCAACATCGGTACGCCCGCCCGCGCATAGTCACTGGTGCGATTAAGCGCGAGGGCCCAGAAGTGGGGTGGCGTCCAAAGGAAGATGATAAGAAACAGCGTCAGCGGCTCGATCCCGACGTCTCCCGTCGCAGCCGCCCATCCGATCGCGGGCGGTAGCGCTCCCGCAGCGCCGCCGATGACGATATTCTGTGGCGTCGTCCGCTTCAGCCACGCCGTGTACACGACAACGTAAAACACGATCGTGCAGGCCAACAACGCGGCTGCTGCGAGATTCGTCGCGAGCGCCAGAACCGTCACTGCGAAAATGCCAAGCACGAGGCCAACGACAAGCGCCTCGAACCGGGACACCCTGCCGCGCGGAATCGGCCGCATCGCTGTGCGGGTCATGACCGCATCGATATCGGCGTCGTACCACATGTTGAGTGCGCCGGCGGCGGCAGCTCCCGCGGCGATGGCAACAACAGCGGCAAGAGCAGTTAGCGGATCAAGTCGATCCGGAGCGCGGCTCAATCCCACGAGCGCCGTGAAGACGGCAAGCGCCATGATGCGCGGCTTCGTAAGCGTCAGGAATTCAACGATGCGCCAGCCGCGCGCTACCGAAGACCCCGCGTCAGAGCCGATACCGGTGTGCTCTCCGGCAAACTGGTTATCAATGGTTTTGGCGTCCATCGCGTTGCTCCGGCTTCATCCAGAAACTACCGACTGTGGCGTGCGCTGAGCCGTCCGTCGGCGCGCATCCCCTAGTGCCCTTTTGGTTTTGGAAGCGCTTGAATGCGGCTGCTCGGCTTGGGTGATTCCTGCTAAAACCGTCAGCCGCAAACCGCGAAGAGCGAGCCGAAGTCAGCGGTGAGCTCTCGCTGTCCCGACCGAACTAAGCCGCGTGGTCCTTTGTCTTCGCAATGGCACCGCTTTGGTGCAAACTATCGATTTCGGCCGCGCTGAATCCGAGCTGCCGGAGAACCTCATCATTGTGTTCTCCAATATCCGGCGCGCGCTTTGCGGGCACTTTGGCGACGCCATGCACCCGAAGCGGACTGCTGATTGTGGATGTCAGCTTGCCGCCGGCACCCTCAAGCGGAACGATGATGTCGTTCGCCCGGAGCTGGGGATCGTTGACGACTTCTTGCGGCCCGCGCACCGCCCCGAAGGTCACGTGGACACCGCTGAACACCTCGTACCAGTGGGCCATCGGCTCGGCGCAGAAGATTTCGTCGAGGATCGACGTGAGCTGCGGCATGTTCGCTGTCAACTTCGCCGGGTCGGAGAAACGCGGATCTGTCAGAAGATCGGTGCGGCCGATGGCCTTGGCGACGGCCGCCAGCTTGTCGGGCGTGACGATGAGAACGAACCAGGTGTCATCCTTGGCACGATACACATTCATCGCAGCATTTGCGGGGTGCGCACGATCGTGCAGCCCGAAGAACTTCGCTTCGCAAAGCGCGGCCTGGATCGAGACGCTGGCCGACCATACGCCTTCGGCAAGAAGCGAAGTGGTGACATGCGCTCCCTCCCCCGTGCGCTCGCGGCGATATAGCGCAGTGACGATCGCCGAATAGAGCCCGACGGCCGTGGCATTGTCGCCGCTACCGGCCACCGGCCAGGTCGGCGGCGCACCGGCGTCGCGTGTCATCGACAGCAACCCGCTGCGTGCCCAGTACGACGTGATATCAAAGCCCGGAAGGTCCGCGTCGGGCCCCTTGTCGCCGAAGCCCGAGATGTCCGCATAGATCAAACGCGGATTCCACTTCACCACGTCTTCATATTCAAGCTTCAACCGGGCACGTGCCGGATGCGGCGTGTTGACGACGAGAACATCAGCCCATTTGACGAGCCTTTCGAGGACCTGCTGCGCGCTTGGAGACTTCAGATCAAGCGCCATACCTCGCTTGTTGCGATTGGCAAGATGCCAGGGATAGGCATCTTCCGCGACCGGCTGCGGCGGCAGGTGGTTGGCATGCCGCCACAATTCGCCGCTCGGCGGCTCCACCTTGATGACGTCAGCACCGAAGTCCGACAGGATCACCGCCGCGCTGGGACCGGCGATGAAGCTCGCCAGATCCACCACTTTCAGTCCGGAAAAAATGTTGTCGCTAGCCATGGCTGTCCTTTCCAAGTCGCCGCGTGCAGTCTGTTTCACCGGCCGAGGAACTTCGGTGCACGCTTTTCCAGGAAGGCGGAGGTGCCTTCCTTCTTGTCGTCGGTGGCGGCGCAAATGCCGAAGTAGGATGCTTCCAGGGCGAGGCCTTCGCTTTGACCGGTCTCAAGCCCCTTGTTCGCGGCCTCCAGAGAGAACTTCACCGCGATCGGAGCGTTGGCCGCGATCTGCTTCAGAATTGTCTCGGCGCGGTCAATCAGGCCGGCGGCCGACACGACTTCATTGACGAGACCGATGCGATAGGCTTCCTGCGCAGAAATTGTCTCGCCCGTGAGGATCAGCTGTAACGCACGACCCTTTCCCACCAGCCGCGGCAAACGCTGCGTTCCGCCGCCGCCTGGCACCAGCCCGAGCTTGACCTCGGGCTGCCCAAACTTGGCGTGCTCGGCTGCGATCCTCATCGTGCAAGCCATCGCCGTCTCGCAGCCGCCGCCAAGCGCAAAGCCATTGATCGCCGCGATTACCGGCTTGCCGAGGTTTTCGATAAGGTCCAACACGCCCTGCCCAAACCGGCTGGACTCTTCCGCATCGTAAGCACCAACATTTGCGAGTTCGCTGATGTCGGCGCCGGCGATGAAAGCCTTGTCGCCAGCGCCGGTGAGAATCACGCCGCGCACAGACGCGTCGGTCCTGGCATCCTCGAACGCGGCGCGCAGATCCGTCCAGGTCGGCGTGTTGAGCGCGTTGAGCACTTTGGGCCGGTTGATCGTCACGTAGGCGATCGAACCCTTCTTCTCGTACAGGACATTCGCCAGTACCAATGCCGCTCGCGGTGACGAATCCGTTGTTATTGCCGGCGAAGGCGTGAATGATGCGGCTCCGGAAGCCATGATCATATCTCCTGGATTGGGGCGGCCGGCGCGGCCGCGCCGGCGCGTTGAGAGATCACGCGAAGGCGCCGATGCCAGTGACAGCCTTGCCGATGATCAGATTCTGCATCTGATACGTGCCTTCGTAGGAGTACAGCGCTTCACAATCCGCAAAGAAGCGTGCCGCCTTGTAGTCGGCAACGATTCCGTTGCCGCCGATCAACTCACGGGCCCAGGCAACCGTCTCGCGGCATTTGGCTGTAGCGAACGCCTTGGCAAGCGCGGCATGGGCGTCGGTCAGCTTGCCTTCGGCATGCAGTTGCGCCTGGCGCACGATCAGGCACTGCGAGGCCGTGATATTGGCGATCATTTTGGCGAGAAGGTCTTGGACCAGCTGGAACGACGCGATCGGCTTGCCAAACTGCAAGCGCTCCTGGCTATACTTCAGCGCGGCCTCGTAAGCGCCCATCGCGCATCCAGTCGCCATCCACGCCACGGCGAAGCGCGTCATCTTCAGCACCTTCGCGGTGTCGCGGAATGAACTGCCTCCCTGGAGGCGGTTCGTTTCCGGCACTCGAACATCCTTCAGCGTGATATGGCCGTTCTGGACCACCTTGAGCGCAATCTTGTTCTCGATCTTCTCGACACTGAAGCCGGGCGTCGATTTGTTCTCGACGATGAAGCCCTTGACCTGGTTATCGCCGAGATCGCGCGCCCAGATGATGGAGAGGTCGCACCACGGGGCATTGCCGATCCAGCGCTTCTCGCCATTCAGGATCCAGGTGTCGCCCTCGCGCTTCGCCGTCGTCAGCAGGCCGCCGCTGGCGCCCGAGCCAACCAGCGGCTCCGTCAGACCGAAACAGCCGATCTTCTCGAAGCGTGCCATCGGCGGAAGCCATTTCTGCTTCTGCTCTTCCGATCCGTCGATGTAGATGGAGCCCATCGCCAGGCCGACATGCACGCCAATGAAGGTCGCGACCGATGGGTCGACGCGTGCGAGCTCCATCTGAACAAAGCCCAACAGTGCCAAGCTTCCACCTGCGCAGCCGTAGCCCTGCATTGCAAGCCCACCGATGCCCAACTCCTTGATCGCCGGCAGCAATTCGAACGGAAAAGCATCGTTCACCCAATAGTCTGTGATGACAGGCGCGACCTTCGTTTCCATGAAAGCGCGCACCCGTTTCACCGTCGCGAGTTCGTTGGCACTCAAGGTCTCGTAGACCTCGTAGAAGTCGCTATTTGGTGCCGGTAACGGCTTCGGCGTCGCGGGCCTGCTTGCTGCGGGTGCGGTGGGCATTCGGAGCTCCTGATGCTTCGGCTCGAAAGCCGGAATAAATTGTGAGTTTGATTGATCGATCTTGCCGGCGGCGGCTCGCTCCTAGGCGGCCGTCGATTTCGTTTGAGCCGACGTGGCTGCCTTTTTACGCAGCTCAATCAGGCCGAGCAGAACCTCGTCGCGCTCTGCCGCTAGCTGATCGATCGAGCGCGATCCGGCCTCGGCATGTACACTGTCGATGAGCGTCTTTTGCACGTCCGGAGTCAGCACCGGCGAACCGAGCGTCTTCCACCAGGCGGTCATTGGACCCGTGAACTGCTGGAAGAAGTGTTCGATACCACCCGGACCGCCGCCGAGATGGTTGAGCATCAGATTGCCCATGACGCCCCACCGAAGGCCCGGGCCCCAGCACAGCGCGGTGTCGACGTCGGCGGCGCTCACCACGCCTTCCGAGACAAGGTAGTACACCTCGCGGGCCAGCGCCGCCTGCAGACGGTTGGCGACATGCCCTGGCATTTCCTTGTTGAGGCGCACCGTCCGTTGCCCAATCGAGGTGTAAAATTCCGCGGCGCGCTGGATTGTGGCTTCCGAGGTCTTTGCCCCACCGACGATCTCAACCAGCGGGATCAGGTGCGGCGGATTGAACGGATGGGCGATGACGCAGCGCTCGGGATGGGCCGCGGCGCCCTTCTGGATTTCGCTCATGGTGAGCCCCGACGAGCTCGACGCGATGATCACGTCGGGCGCCAACAGCTCGTCCAGCTGTCCATAGAGCTTCTGCTTGAACTCGATCCGCTCGGGCCCGTTCTCCTGGACGAGATCGACGCCGTCGACCGCTTGCGCGAGCGCCGCCGTGAACTTCAGGTTCGACTGCGACGCTGCGGGCGAGAGGCCCAATCGCTTGAGCGCCGGCCAGGCCGCCTCAACGAAATTCCTTAATCCGGCTTCCGCGTTCGGCGCAACGTCCGTCGCGACGACCTGCAGTCCCTTGGCGAGAAACAGCGAGGTCCAGCTCGCGCCGATGACGCCTGTGCCAATAATGGCTATCCGGCGAATGGGCTTGTTTTGCGACATATCAGGTCTCCTTCGGGATTTCGGCGTATGCGATGCCGGTGAGGTTGCCCTGGCCATAGAGGAAGCTGCGCTCGCCGGATCCATTGAGCCGCGCGGAGTAGACCGAGCCGGCGAAATCGGTCACGAACATGCGGTCGCCCGGTACATCGAGCGCAATTCCGATCCCTTCCATCAGATGGTTCACCACGATCTCTGGCTCAGCAGGTTTGTTATCGATCGAGGCCCGGTTCACGGTGTTGCCGCGCGGCGGGTCACCTCGATCGGTCCAGTACAGAACGCGATTCTTGAGGTCGAGTTCGAGGTCGATCGGCTCGGGCAGATGATCGAAGAAGACTTCGATATCCGAGCGATTTGTTGCGGTCTGTCCTTTGGGAATTTCGACGTTGGCGCGGAAGATGCGGCCGAGCCCGGCATTGTCGGGACCCTTTTGAGTCCAGTAGATCCGTCCGAGCTTCGGATCGATGGTCAGCCCGACGCACCACTTGGTCGGATCCCGGCGGTCGACGTCGCCGCATCCCGCTTCAATGAGTGTCTCGATCCGAGACCCGTCGAGATTGCACCGCATGACACGCATGCCCTCGCGGTCACACCAATAGAGCTTGCCGCTCGCCTTCTCGAGAATGAGCTGTTTCGGAGTATGAGTGTTTCCGACCGGCACGATGACCTTGCGGTTCTTGCCGTCGATATCGGCGCGCTCGATAGACCCGTCGTCCAGGTTTGGAATACCCATGTTGGTCCAATAGATATGACCGGCGTCGACATCGACGACGATGCCGTCCGGAAGATGGCAGTCCGTCACAATCGTTCTGTGATCGGAGCCGTCGGTATTCATGACGTGAATTTTTCCGGCGTTCAGCTCGAGAACGAAAAGCTGGGGAATTGCAGCCGTCGCGACGACAGTTTGGGACGATTTCATGGCGGCGCACCATCTAAAGCTGTTCAGACACTGGTTCGGTCAGAACTCAGCGACCGACCATGCCGTAGATGCTCGTCGTCATCTTGAAGGATGTTGTCGCGGGTATAATCGCTGTGCTTCTATCGAGCTTCGTCCGCGACGTCGACAAAGCCAGCCCAATCGCACGGATGATGCGGCCGGCAAGACGGACTGATGAGCAAACCCCCTCGCCTTGCTTGGGTCAGCGGCAGTCCCAATGCGATGAGTCATCGATGTCTGTAAACGCAGGGATCAGCGATCAATCCAGACGGTCATACCGGGTTCGATATCCGCCGGGTGTTCCAGCGGATCGAGGCGCATTCGCAACGTAGCGCGGTCATGATCGCCTATAACCCGCTCAGCCTGCCAGGTGGCAAAGACTCCGAGAGGCCGCAGCTCGGTGGCAACGCTTTTGATCGTCCCGCCCGCACCCCCTCGCATCACGTCTACAGTTTTTCCAACGGCGAGACCGCTGAGATAGTCCTCGCGTACGTTGAATGAAAGCCATTGCTTGCCAGCAGCCTCAACCATCACAACAGGTTGGCCTGCATGGACGTTCTCGCCTGCCTCCGCGGCGATGACGCTGACGACGCCATCGGCCGGAGCACGCAAGATCATCTTTTCAAGACGGCGCTCGAGTACGGCCACCGCGGCGGCGGCGACCTGCACTTGCGCGTCGGCAATCGCGCGCTCCTCCCGGGTCGGGCCCGCTACGGCCGCGTCATAGTTGGCCTGCGCTTCCGCCACATCGGCGCGTGCGCTCGCGACGTCGTTTTCGGCCTGGTCAAGCGACTGCTGGGATTCGAAACTCTGGCGTGCCAGCGTGCTGGTCCTCGTCAGCTGTGCCTGCACATATTCTAAGCGAGAGTTTGCCTTTGCGATTTGTGCCTTCAGCGAATCGACCTGCTCGCGACGGACGCCCGCATAGACATTATCGCGGTTTGCCTTTGCCGATCCAAGTGCAGCACGCGCCTGATCCGCTTGTGCCGTCAACTCGACCGCGGAAAGGCTCGCCAAGACATCGCCTGTATGCACGTGAGCGCCCTTCTCGACCGAAATCGACACGAGTTGGCCGTCCACTTCCGGCTCCACTCTGACTTCAGTCGCCCGTACAACGCCAACGATTGCACTCGCCGATCCGGAACGACGCTCGAAGTAAATTAAAGCGCCGGCGACCAGCACGAGCGCGATCGCAGCGAGGCCGGCACGCTTAGTCATGCGTATTGACCCTTCCTCTCTTGACGGCGAACGCCGAGATCACGGCGAGCGTGAAATAGACCAGGGTCAGGCACCACAATCCAAGCCAGTCATGCGCGACCTCCCAAATACTGGCCCCCAGCTGGTTGATACGCACAAGGCCATCGATCGCAGAATCTGCCGGGAACATCCGACCCAGCGCCTTCACTGCGTCGGGGATTGCCTCTCGCGGCCATGCGAATCCAGCGGTGAAGAATTGAGGCAGGCTGGTCGCAAGCAGGAGGAGAGTAGCGTTCTCCGGCCGTGTGAACCATGCCCCGATGGCCTGTCCCATGAAACTCGTCGCCAGCAAAAAGACGGTCGCAAGCGCCAAGAGTTGCGGAAGATGGCCGAGTGTCGAAAAGCCGTAGATACGTGGCAGCACGATGAGATAAAGCGCGAGCACTGGAAGGTAAATGGTCAGATGGGCGACGCCGCGGCCCAACACGCCGGCAAATGCGCCACCAGCACTTGCCAATGCACCACCGGTCAACATCGCCGCGCCGATCAGAAGTGTTTGCTGCAGAATCAGCAGGAACGCCGCCGGAACGACGTAGCTCGCATAGCCGCCCACCGGGTTGAAGATTGGCTGCAGCAGAACGTCGGCCGGGCTCAAGCTCGCCAATTTCGCCTTGACCAAACTACCATCGGAGCGCGCGCCTCGCGAAACGAGATCGGACGTCAATGCCCCGAGCGCCGTGGCAACCCCGCTTGCAGTCGATCTGAAAATGAACAGGTAGGTGGCGTCCGCGTAGATCGGGATGTGGGCGGTAATGCCCTTGAGCACGTCACGCTCGGTATCTGCCGGGATTTCGACGGCAGCGAATGCCTGCCCACGATCGATCGCGGTGCGCGCCTCGGCAAGTGTGCGGGCGCGAACCGTAACGCTCAACGCTCCGCTCGCATCCAGCGTCTCGACGATCTGGCGGCTGATATCGCTCAAATCGTTATCGACGACGGCAATAGGAAGCTTGCGAAGGATCTGGTTCAGGTACGGTTGCGGATAGTAAATCCCGTAAATCAAAGGCGCCAGGACCAGCACGCTGAAGGCGCTCCGCGTTCCGAGTATGCGCCGCCACTCCGCCATAAAGGCTCCGCCGATACCCGGCGATGGCTGGATGATCTCAGGTTGGTCAGTAGATCTTGTCGTCTCAAACCAGCCCTTGCGCTTGAGACTGGCCATGCGCAGCAATGCGAGGCTGCCAAAGAGCAAAGCCAGGCCCGCGAGCATCGCAAAGGGGCGGGCGGATTCCGAAACCGGCAATCCCCGCGCCGCTTGTCCCAGCAACACGGACATGTACCAGCGAAGCGGCAGGAACGTGCTCCAGACTTGCGCAAATGTATTCATGCCGACCGTGGGAAAGCCGACGCCGGCATAGCCGAATGCAGGAGAGACAAAGAGACCTGTCAGTCCGAGTCCCGTCGCCAGATCGCCAGCCAGAAGCTGCAAGAAGGCTCCGAGCGACAGGTGAGCAACGATCAGCAGCGAGGCCGCAATCACCAGCAACGGCAGGTCTCCCCGGAAGGGAATCTGCAACACGCCCTCCAGGAAGAGCGCCTCAGCCAGCATCATCAGGAAGAATATGCCGAACAGCGGCGTGAGCTTGCCGACCAGCGCGACAATCGGATCGCCTCCGGCGCTTTCGAGCCAGGCCCGCGCATCGCGACGACGGAACTCGGACCCGACGGAATAGCCGGCGGCAAGCGTGATCACAACGTGAATGATCGTCGGCAGCAGCGCGCGCAGCAAAAACTGCGCATAGTTTTTCTGCGGATTGACAAGCGCGATGGTTTCCCCTGCCAGCGTTCCGATATAGGTCGGCGCGGGTGCGGCGCGCTTGGCGGGAGCCGCGACAGCCGCCGCGGCAGAAAGCGTGTCGCTTAGCCCCGAGGAGGCAATGCCGGAGGCCGTGAGGAACTGCTGGTTATAGAATCCTACGACCTGCGGGCGACGTCCGGCCTTCAAGTCTTGCTCGAAATCCGGCGGAATATAGACCGCCGAGATCGCCTTGCCGGATCGGATATCCTGCGCAGCCGTCGACAGACTACCGGCTTGGTCGACGATATGCAGACTCGGAGACGCTGCAACGTATTCCACCAGGGCCCGCGAAGCGTCCGACCGGTCCTCGTCGACAACGCTGACCCCAAGTCCGCGGATGACCGGATGACTAAAGACAGTCGTTAGAACCACGAACGCAAACAACGGCACGCCGAAGATCAGAAGCAGCGCCACCCGGTCGCGAAAAAGCCATCGGCATTCGCGCCGCACGACCAGAAGAAATCCAGGCTGTGGTACCGGCCTCATTGCCTGGAACGCCAGTCGAGATAAGCGCTCATTCCCGGCCGCAGGTCCGGCACCGGCTGGACGGGGTAAGCGCGGATCGAAAATGTCCGCAAGTCGAAATCACCGGTAGCGCGCGTAGCACGCCAGCTGGCATATTCGCCCTTGGTTGCGATGAGTTTGACCTCGACGGTGATGCTGCGGTCGCCGAGGGCTGGAATACGAACGTCGAATCGATCGCCGACCTTCAGTGTCTTCACCAGATCCTCGCGAAGATCGAAGTGGATCCAGACGTCCGTCAAATCGATCAGGGTGACGAGCGGTACACCCGGCGACACATATTCGCCCGGCTCCACATTGCGCTGATACACCTGCGAAGCGATGGGCGCATAAACGACGAGCTGATCGATGACCGATTGAACACTCTGGATATCCGCAGTGGCCTTTTCGACGTTGGCCTTCGAAATAGCCCGCTCCTCCTTTGTGTAGCCGTTGATGGCCTGCTCGTAGGCCGACTGGGCCTGATCGACGGCCCGTTCGCTTTCATGTAGCGAATCCGTCATTTGGTCGAGCCGGGATTGCGGCGAGTTGCCCTGCTCAGTCAAAGTGCGGGTTCGATCAAAGGTCTTTTGTGCGAGCACCAGAGCTGCCTGCGCGCGCTCCAGCTCCGCCTTCCGTGCGGCAATGGTTTCTACCCGTGTTCCGACGAGTACGTTGGCAAGCTGCGCGTCCGCAACAGCCATCGCCGCCTTCATTTGCCCGAGCTTGGCGACGGTCTCCGGATTGTCGATCCTGACGAGAACAGCGTTTGCGGGAACGTTCTGGCCACGCTCGACGGGTATTTCCTTCACCCGTCCGTCGACGCGCGCGGCGATGTCCAGCCGTGTTGCATCGGCCTCCCCCTGCACGAGCAGCGGCTCGGGCCGCAACAGATAGAACAGGGAAAGCGCGACGACGATAACCGCAACTAGACCAACAATGATGGAGGGAGTGCGTGTCATCGTACTCTTCTCCTGCCCGGCTTCTGGCTTGGGCGAACTTTCGATTTGCATATCGGGGGCTGGCATGTCCATCCTTGTGACGTTTTGGACAATCCGAGGCTCAAATGGATTGTAAGAAACTGCCACAACTTGGATATGACATTCAACTTTTTGGAAGGCCTAGCGCAGGACCCGGCCGGATGGCGACCGCGAATCTCCCCCGCGAGCAAGGATAGCCAGGTGCGGTGACCCTGTTATGTCAATTTCCGTAGCACCAAACTATGTCACAGGATTTGCTGGCTCGATTTACCGGAATATAGGCATCGGGGGGCTTTGCGTCGCGCCGGCCTTCGCGGTGGGCCGCCTCACACGGCAAGACCGCAAACCAAGACAACTCCAAGCAGCTTCATTCAATCCGATCTCTCATAGGCGCGTAATCATCAGCGGGGTGCGCCGCTGCTGTGAAGGTCGCGCCAATGGAGCTTGTGAAGCTCCTCCGCATTTTCGCAGCCGAGTCATCCACTCATGTTGAACAGACGAAAATTGCTCCTTGGCTTGGCGCCAGCCGCCATTCTCCCCTCGGCTTCCGCAACATCGCTCGCGGCGGCGAGCGAGACCAAGAACGCCGATTTCGCACCGTCGTTCTTCTCTCCGGACGAATGGCGATTCATCAATGCCGCGGTGGCCCGGCTCATTCCTAGCGATGGAAATGGCCCTGGTGGAATCGAGACCGGCGTGCCGGAGTTCATCGATCGGCAAATGGAAGCGCCTTACGGTCACGGCGCGTACTTCTACATGCAGGGGCCGTTTCATCCCGAAGCGCCGCCGACGCTGGGATACCAACTCCAGTATACGCCTCGCGAGATCTACCGCGCCGGCATTGCGGACGCGAACAAGAGCAGCACTGGCAGCAGCGGAAAGTCGTTTGCCGACCTGACGCCGGACAAGCAGGACGAATTTCTGGGGCAAATGGAAAAAGGCAAGATCGCCTTTGAGAAGATTCCGGCGACGAGCTTCTTTGCCCAACTGCTCGAAAATACGCGCGAAGGATATCTGGCCGACCCGATGTACGGCGGAAACCACGGCATGGCTGCTTGGAAATGGATCGGGTTTCCGGGAGCCCGCGCCGACTTTACCGACTGGATCAACCGGCCGGGAGCGCCCTACCCGCTCGGGCCCGTTGCCATCCAGGGCACGAGGCGCTGATGGCAAGGCACGCACGACCTGTCGATGCGGTCATCATTGGTTATGGCTGGACTGGCGCCATCATGGCCAAAACGCTGACGGACGCAGGTCTTTCCGTGGTCGCGCTGGAACGAGGACCGGCACGCGACACATCGCCTGATTTCGAATATCCGCGGATCGTCGACGAGCTCAAACATGCCATCCGCGGCGAGTTATGGCAGCCGCTTGCGAAAGAGACCGTCACCGTCCGGCACGGCACCAGTGATGTCGCCGTTCCATATCGACGCTACGGATCGTTTGTCCTTGGCAACGGCGTCGGCGGCGCCGGCGTCCACTGGAACGGCCAATTGTGGCGCGCATCGCACGAGGATCTTCGCCTAAAGAGCCGCCTCCAGGAACGGTACGGCAAGGACGTCATTCCCGAAGAGATGACGATCCAGGACTATCCTGTATCGTTCGAAGAACTCGAACCGCATTTCGACCATTTCGAAAAGGTTTGCGGCGTTTCTGGAGTTGCCGGCAACTTGCGCGGAGAGATCAAGCCCGGCGGAAATCCATTCGAAGGCAAGCGGAGCGACGAATTTCCGACGCCTCCGCTACCGGCGATCGAAGCGGCCCGTCGCTTCGAAATCGCCGTGGCCGAGCTTGGCTACAAATCGTTCCCGACTCCGGCCGCCAACAGCTCGATTCCCTTCACAAATCCGTATGGCGTTCGTTTAGGCCCCTGCAATCTTTGCGGGTTCTGCGATCGCTTCGGCTGCTTCCTTTACTCCAAGGCATCGCCCCAGACCACGATCCTGCCGATCCTCGCGGAGCGGTCTAACCTCGAGGTCAGGACGAACGCTTATGTAACCCGTATCCTGCGCGACGGCACCGGCAAGAAAGCCACGGGAGTCCTCTACATCGACGGCGAGGGACAAGAAGTAGAACAGCCCGCTGATCTCGTGATCCTGAGCGCCTTCCAGATGCACAATGTTCGTCTGCTTCTGCTCTCAGGCATCGGCGAACCCTACGATCCATCGACGGGCAACGGCGTCGTCGGAAAGAACTACGCTTACCAGATGTGCAGTGAAACGGCGGTTTACTTCAGCGAGGACGTCGAGATCAATCCCTTCATCGGCGCCGGCGCTGCGGGCCAGCGGGTCATCGATGAGTTCAATTCCGATCATTTTGACCATGACGGCCTGGGTTTCGTCGGCGGCTCGCTGATCTATGCCGGCGCTACCGGTGGGCGTCCGATAGACCAGATGATGATTCCGCCTGACGCGCCGCGATGGGGATCCGGATGGAAGTCGGCGATACGGAAACACTACCGTCATTCGGCCCCGCTCGGAACGCAAGGTTCGGTCATGTCCTATCGCGACAGCTACCTGTCGCTCGATCCCACCTATAAGGATTCTCACGGCTTGCCGTTGCTCCGGCTGACTTTCGATTGGCACGATAACGAATACAAGATGGCGGCCTACTGCGCGGCAAAAATGGAAGAGATCGCCCGCGTCATGAAACCGGAGAAGCATGCCACGCTGAGCTTTAAGCCCGGCAATCACTACGATGTGCGTATCTATCAGTCCACGCATACGACCGGCGGCGCGATCATGGGCTCGAACCCGCGGGACAGTGTGATCAACCGGTATTCCCAGAGTTGGGATGTATCAAACCTCTTCGTCTTCGGCGCATCGGCCTTCCCACAGAACATCGGCTACAACCCGACAGGTCTGCTCGCCGGCCTTGCCTATTTCTCGGCAGCCGCCATCCGGGACAGTTATCTCAAATCGCCAGGGCCACTGGTTCCGTCATGAACTGGAAACGGCTGGGTAAAATCGTCGTCATCGCGGGTGCCGCCGGATTTTTGGGTGTCGTCGCGATATCGAGCCTATTGGACTACGCGGCCGGCGAAAAAACTCTCGCCACGTCGGAGGCATCGGCATCGCTCATCGCGCGCGGAGAATACCTTGCCAGGCTCGGCGATTGCGCGGCTTGCCATACGATCCCCGGACGCCCGCCCTTTACGGGCGGATTGAAAATGGGCACGCCGATCGGCGCAATCTACACGACCAACATCACGCCTGACCCCACATACGGCATCGGCAGTTTTACGCTGACCGACTTCGACCGCGCGTTGCGTTTCGGCGTCTCCAAGGGTCACACACTCTATCCGGCCATGCCCTATCCTTCTTATTCAAACACGACGCTGGAAGACGTCGCTGCGCTTTACGCCTACTTCAAATCCGGCGTTACCCCCTCAGCCACTCCGAACATTTCGAACGAGATACCCTTTCCGCTATCGATGCGTTGGCCTTTAACGTTCTGGCGGCTGTTGTTCTCGCCGCGGCCGGCGCCGTTCAAGCCGGGCTCCCTCGATCCGATCGAGGCGCGTGGAGCCTACTTCGTCGACGGTCTCGGACATTGCGGCGAGTGCCACACGCCCCGCGCTTTGACCATGCAAGTGCGCGCTCAGACCCGGGCAGATGGAGAGGCCTATCTTTCCGGCGCCGTGATCGAAAATTACTTCGCACCCAGCTTGAGAACCAGCGGGCACGGCTCGCTCGCCGACTGGAACATCGAGGATATTGCCGAATTTCTCAAGACGGGGGCCAATAACCACGGCATCGTGTTCGGCTCCATGACAGACGTCATCGTCCACAGCACGCGATTCATGACCGATGACGATGCGGCTGCCGCTGCCAGGTATCTCAAATCGATCGCCGACAAAGGGACACAGACTTTCGTGTACGACGAGGCGGCTCACCATGCCCTGCAAAAGGGTGACACCGGTAAACCTGGCGCCTTGCTCTACCTCGACAACTGCGCCGCTTGCCATCGACCCGATGGTCTTGGATACCAGCGCGTCTTCCCTCGGCTCGCCGGAAATCCGGTGGTAATGGCGCCTGAGGCGATATCGCTTGCCACGATCGTTCTCGAAGGCTCACTCACACCAAGGACAAAGGCCACACCTGCGCAATTCGCGATGCCTTCCTTCGCGTGGAGGTTAAGCGACCAGGAGGTCGCGGACGTCGTTAACTTCATTCGAAGCAGTTGGGGTAACCGGAGCACGCCGATAGCCGCAGAGAGCGTCGCGAAGTTGCGAAAGTCGGTCCGATCCAACTAAAGCGGATCGGCGCCAAGGTCGGGATTTCTCGAGGTTGGGATGTCCAGGATCGTTCTTATTAGTGCCCGACTTCGGGCATGATCACTCCGTTTTCCATCGCCTGGCTCGCAGGTACCTCCTGTAGCGCGATGGAAAGGTCACGATCGGACACCCCGGTTTTTTCCTGGAACATCTTCCATAGGGCCTGAACGAGCCGTGATTTCTCTTCGGGCGTATGGCCGGCGCGGATGACACCCACGATCGAATTGACCGGTGAGCGCTCTGCGGCGACATAGGCGTGATTCCGTGGATAAGTCGGGAAAATCGAATGGACAAAGTTCGCTGGAACATTCATCGCCATCGTGTGTATCCGAACGAGTTCTGCCGCGATCACGTCCCGCTGTTGGGCCGACAATAATCCATCCGGCGTTGTTACCGTGTAAAGCGGCATGATGCCCGGCTCCTTTTTGATGTGACCGATTTGCTGACGCGGCGGATCGCATCCGTCTATGCTTTCGCCATCAAACAGCCGTCTCGTTCCCGCGGCTTGGAAACGCCTGCTGCCGTTAGGCCATTAATGCGGTCTCAGACGCGGCCTCGCCGCTTCCCACTCGGATAGGCCTTGCGAAAAAAGAGGCCGATAGCGTTGCGCGCTATCGACCTTCAAGACCGGTCGACGACTGGCCTGTTGCCGGCGTCGCCGGCTGAGCGTCTCGGGAGTACAAGCGCTCGATCCTTACAAATTTGTTCGGCCGGCTGTCGCTGCTGAACACGCTTCAGTCAGATATTTTCCTTGATCATTTCGATCAGATCGTGGGCCTGTCCGCCGAGCACGGCCCGCGCCGAATAGAGGGCCATTCCATAGGCCGGTCCAAACTCGATCGCCGGTGGCATCACCAGCGTCATGGGTTCGACATTCACATCGAGCAAGGCGGGGCCCGGGTGAGCGAGCCACTCCCCTATCGCAGCCTCAAGTTCGTCCGCCTTGGCAACGGTACGGCCCCATAGGCCCATCGCCTTCGCGACTGCGCCAAAATCAGGATTTTGCAGATGGGTGTAGAGCGGCAGCAACCCTTCCGATTTCTGTTCGATATCGATGAAGCCGAGCTTTCCATTGTTGAACACCGCCACCTTGATGGGCAGCTTGTGCTGGACCGCCGTCATCAGATCACCGAGCAGCATCCCGATCCCGCCATCGCCTGAGAGAGCGATGACCTGGCGGCCGGGCGAGGCCTTTTGCAGGCCGAGCGCAGTCGGCATGGCTGCTGCCATCGTCCCGTGCAGGAGGCTGGCGTAGAAGCGCCGCTTGGCGGTCGCCTTGAAATAACGGTGCATCCAGACGGTTGCTGTTCCGTCATCTCCTGCAACGAGGGCATCGTCAGCCGCCATCCGGTCGATAAGTTCGGTAAGGTAGATCCCGGAAATGGTATCGCGCCGCTTGGGTGTGGCTTTCTCCATCTGGTGCGCGATGACTTCGCGGTGGCGCTGGACGAAGTGGTCGCGGAAACGGGTGTCAGATTTTTTGTGCAGCCGGGGGATCAATGCTTCGAGGGTTGCCTTGATGTCGCCGACCAATGCCCGAGTCACCGGATGGCGGCGGCCCAAATGGGTCGGGTCGATGTCGATCTGCACGATCTTCGCGTGGTCGGGATAGAATTGCCGCCATGCGAAATCCGCACCAAGCAGCAGCAAAGTGTCGCATTCCCGAACGGCGTGATAGGCCGCCTCGTTTCCGATGAGCCCGGTCATGCCGACGTTGTACGGATTGTCGTATTCGAGGGAGTCCTTGGCGCGGCTGGTATGGGCAATCGGCGCCTTGAGGATCTCGGCCGCACGAAGAATTTCGTCATGTGCGCCGCGGCAACCGGACCCGCCATAGATGGCGATCTTCTCGCCGGAATTGATGATGGCCGCGATCTGGTCCAGATCAGCGTCGTTGGGACGTATGACCGGAAGACTCGTATGTACCGCGAACGGCACATCGTCCTTGGCGTCGGAATGCGAGATGTCGACCGGAACGATCAGGACGGCCACTCCGCGCTTCGCAATGGCTGACTGGCAGGCCATAACGGTCTTGCGCCGCGCCTGTTCGGGGGTCAGGATCATGTCGCAATAAACGCTAATGCTTCCGTATATCGCCTTGAAGTCGACCTCCTGGGGAAACTCGAACCCCAATTCGTCGCGAACGATCTGGCTGGCGATCAAAATGACGGGCGCGCGATTGCGGTTCGCCTCGACGATGCCATTGATGAAATGCAGGCTGCCGGGGCCGCAGCTTCCGGCGCATGCAGTGAGGTTGCCGGTTATCAAGGCTTCGCCATGGGCGGCGAAGGCGCCTGCCTCTTCGTGGCGCATACTCACCCACTCGATCCCGCTTTTCGAAATGTGGTGCGCAATCATGTTGAGGGTATCACCCACGACGCCGTAACAATGCTTGACGCCCGCGCTCTGCAGCGTCTCAACAATGATCTCCGCGACCTTCTTGCTCATGGCAGCAAATCCCTCTGGTATGGGGCCGCAACATGCGCCTGGCAGCGGAATAGCGCTTGTAGCGGAATGCGAGGATTTGTATGCGGTTGCGCAGGCAGACATTGTACGGCCGTCACGGGCGTCGGCTCTAGCTGACGGGCTCGATACCGGATTGGAGCCGATCGAGGATTTTCCGGGCCCTCTCATGAACGGGAGATACAATTCGGGCTGGCATTCGAGCAAACGCCGCGCTGAGATATTCGTAAGCTTCGGGCCCACGTTCCTGTTTCAACAGCAGCTCGGCAAGGTCCGTCGCAGCGGTCAATTCAAGCAGCGTGGCGGACTGGCGCTTCGCCCAATCGATGGCCGACAGAAGGCTTTCTTCGGCCTCGGCGTAATCCTTGACCGATCGGGAGGCCAGAATGAACCCTTTCAATCTCAGCAATGCGGGCAAGTAGAGAAGCCTCTCACCGCGACGCTGCACGCCGATCGCATCCTGGGTGAGAGCCAGCGCCTCGTCATGTTCGCCCATGGCAACAAGGCCCGCTCCGAGGTCGCAGATGAAGTCCATATTGAGCACTTCGTGACGTTGAGTGTACAGCTCTTCCAAAGCTGTTTTCAGCAGCCGGGCTCCCGCGCGAAGATCATTTTGAAGAAACAACCACTGGCCCCGCAAACCGGTCGCTACGGCCCGATAAGGTTTCAAAGAGTAGGCCGCAGCAAGCTCTGTCAACTGCGCGATGTACTGCTCCGACCGGCGAGAGTCTGCGAGCACAAGGTAAACCGAAATAACGAGGCTTAGGGATCGACATAATGTCGCTGGATGATTGGATTTTTCTCCCTCATCTATGGCGCGATTCGCGTAGTCGACCGCCTCTTCCAGCAGCCCTCTAAACAACAAAGAACGAGCCATTCCGACGAGTAAAAGGCTGCCGTGATGAAACAAATCCTGGCTCGCGCGGAACCGAGAGCCCGACGCCGTGTAACGTAGCCCGGACTGGAAATGCTCCAATGCGGCGAGGTGATTTCCGGCCAGATGATGGCTGGCGCCCAACATCCATTCGGCGAGCGCCATGTCGTGGCGGTCGCGGGTTTTCAGGGCCACCTCTTTGCTGCGAGAGGCGATATCAAGCGCGGCACCCACCTCGATATTGCCCCGGTAATGCATGAATAGCCCGCTAAGGAGCTGTAGCTCGTAAGCAAGGTCTCCTTGCATGACCGCGACGTCCAGCGCCTGTAACAGTGCATTGCGAACCAGCCCGCTGCTTCCTTCGGAATGCATCAACGCCAGGGACAGTGATGCCGAGATTTCCATCTTCCGGCGAGAGTTTTGCTGCTGATCGCCGAGACAAGCGAGCGCTCGTTCTGCCCATATTCGGCACTCGACCAACAGCGACAATTCGAAAAACAGCGGCGTTGAAACGGCTGCAAGTCTGGTCGCGATCTCGTCGTCGCCGCCCGGTCCAAAGCTCCATTCCAGCGCCGAGCGAACGTTGCTGAGTTGCCGGGAATAAGCCGCAACTCGATCAGCGCCCGGCAAAGCCGATAGCGTCTCTTTTTGTGAGTCGAGCTGTTGGATAACGTACTCCGCGTGCCGGAGGGAGATGGGATCGAGCTCACCATGCTCCGTCAGTTTTTCGAGCGCGTACGCCCGCGTGGTATCCAGCAAGCGGTATCGTGGCTCGCCCTGGTCAAGTCGCGTCGCAATCAACGACTTTTCAACCAGACCGGCGACGGCGTCAAAGATCGCTCCATCGTCGGAGCCTGGGTCGCCCGCGACATCCCTTGCTCCTTCAAGGCTGAATTGCCCGACAAACCGGGCAATCCGTCTGAGGACAATTCTCTCCACGCCCGAAAGCAGATCGTAGCTCCAGTCCAGCGTCGCCTTGAGCGTCTGGTGCCTGGGTATCGCCGTTCGGTGACCATGTTTCAGCCATTCCAGTCGGGACGACAAATCGGCGAGCGTGCTCCTCATGCCCAACGCAGCCACCGGGCCGGCAGCCAATTCGATTGCGAGCGGCAATCCGTCCAGCCTTCGGCACATATCGGCGACAAGCGGCGCCTCATGGTCAGTGAGGACGAAATTGCCACCTCTGGCGGCCACACGCTCGATGAAGAGCTGTACAGCGGGATACCGGGCCACGGCATCTGCCGTTTGCTCCGATTCGGCCGGCGGAAAATCCAGGGGATCGACGCGACAGCAATGTTCGCCCTCCACCTTCAGCAATTCACGGCCTGTGGCGAGAAGATGGACTTGTTCGGCTCCCTGAAAGAGCTGCTCGGCGATCGACGCGGCTGCTTGAATCACATGCTCGCAATTATCGAGGATGATGAGGAGCTTTCTCGAACGGATGAGATCGACGAGTTCCAGGCTTGCATCGTTCGATTTCAGCGCAAGCCCCACCGACGTTGCGATGGCCCGAACGACAAGATCCGGATCAGCAACGCTTCCCAGGTCGACGAAATAGACTGCTCCGCCAAACTCCGCGGCGAGGGCGTGGCCGGCAGTCACGGCAATGGTGGTCTTCCCGATGCCGCCTGGGCCAAGAAGGGTGACGAATCGCTCCTTGCGAACGCTCTCCTGCACTTCGCCAAGAATGAGGTCACGCCCAACCATTCTGCGGGGGCGCGCAGGCAGGCTACCCTCGTGATGACGGTACGAACTATCGGTTTTACGATCTTCCGGTCCAACCACAGATCCGACAAACGAATAGCCCCTGCCCTGGATGTTCGCGATGTACCGGTTTCCGAGTTTGCCGTCCCCAAGCGCTTTTCGGATCGCGGAAATATGGACGCGGAGGCTCCCTTCATCGACCACCACATCAGGCCAGACGTGATCAATGAGCTCTTTCTTTGTCACGACCTCGCCGGGACGCTCAGCAAGATAGATCAGAATATCGAGCGCCCGGCTGCCAAGGGGAAGGATGACACTATCGCGCTGAAGGATCCTCTCACCGCTCGAAAGCTCGAAAGGGCCAAACTTCAGCTTTCTGTGAACGCCATCGCCTGTCATGGATTCCAACGCGGATTTCTTTTTTCGCAATACCCGCCCGATCGGGACGAAACCGAAGTTCGCGCCCTCTGGTCGATATTGGCCTGCTGCGGTTCTCGCGTGCAACTGCACCACCAGGGCTCGCCCGGCGACTGGCCCACGAGCTTGTCTCAGACGATCCCAACCCTTCCCTCTCGCGAACTGTGATCGTACACTTCCACTATTGAGGGTATCCCCCAAATGGGGGGAAGACCGAAGCGAAAAGGGGGTCCCTTGATCGAGCCCAGCTCAAACCACAATGCGATTGGAGCTGGAATAGGCGCTTTCGCCGGCGAAGGAAGGTTGCCATTCCTGGCGACCAAAATCGTGCCGGCACGGCCTGGCGGCCTCGTCGCCCGTCCGCGGCTCCTTGCGATGCTGTCGGGGCTCCCGGCCAAGCGACTCGGGGTCATCAAGGCGCCGGCGGGGTTCGGCAAAACCTCCCTGGCGGCTGCTTGGGCCGAACAGCTCGAGCAAGAGGGCTGTGCTGTTGCATGGCTTACCATCGACTCAGACGATGACGAAGCCACACGGTTTCTGTTCTATTTATCGCAGGCCGTGCGCCATGCCTGTCCGGATGTCGGCGCCGAGGCGATTGAGCTGATCCTTGAGAATAACCTGATTGACCCACCGGCCGTTCTTTCAAGCTTGATCAACGATCTGGCAGAGGTGGACGAGGACGTATACTTCTTTTTTGAAGACTACCACTGGCTCAGCGCTTCTCGCATCCATCAAACGGTCGCGTATTTTCTGAAGCACGCGCCGTCCCATTGCCACGTGGTACTTACCACACGCACAGAACCTCCGCTTCCGCTCGCGACCTTGCGAGCCCAGAATCAGCTGATCGAGATCGATGCCGCAGCTCTGCGGTTTGACATGCAGGAGACGCTGGCATTTCTCGACCGCACCCGGCCCGGCGCCCTGGAACCCTCCGAGGTCCAGTTATTGCAACGCAAGACCGAAGGGTGGCCGGCCGCGCTGCGAATTATCGTGTCCATGGCTTCGCAGTCCGGGCCCGAACTGAAGGACTACGTGCATAGTCTCTCGGGTTCGCAGCGTCCGATCGCCGCCTATCTGTCGGAGATGCTTGATGCGCTTCCGGTCGAATTGGTCGATTTCATGCTACGAACGGCCATTCTCGATCGGCTCTCCGGTCCATTATGCGAAGCCGTAACTGGCGCGAGCTCGAGCCGCGCGATCCTGGCATCGCTTGCGCAGCGCCAGATGCTGCTCACCCCACTTGGCAATGACGGTATTTGGCATCGTTGCCACACGCTGCTCGCCGAGTACCTCAGACAACGGCTTGAGGCGGACGGCGATATTGAAATTCCCGAGCTGCACAGGCGCGCCTCGCTTTGGTATGCCTCACAGCAATTGTGGACTGAAGCAGTCCAGCACGCGATCGCGGCCGGCGATTCAGATCGAGCGATCGGCTGGATCAAGAATTGCGCCATGGCGTTGATCACG
>Ga0210395_10000763_pt1 | contig 24787 bp, 17 predicted proteins | sample IncBWH4OmetaG_FD_150861 | JGI IMG/M metagenome (GOLD analysis project Ga0210395, IMG submission 150861) | Forest soil microbial communities from Barre Woods Harvard Forest LTER site, Petersham, Massachusetts, United States - Inc-BW-H-4-O ... | reverse complement strand
GGTTTTGATCTCCTCCTCGCACTCCTGCGAGCCGCAGTGCAGCGCGCGGGCCCAGCCGGTGGCCACCGCCTTGGCGAAGTCGTCCCACTGGTCGGTGGTGACCGTGTGCTCGTCCCGGAACGCCGTTGCCCGCTCGAACAGGAACTCCTGGAACGCCTCCAGTTCGTCGGCCAGCCGCGCTGGCGCGCCGTCCAGCGAGATCGACTCCTTGGACCCGCCGGGCCGCCGCTCGAGCCGCAGGGCCATCACCGCGGTGCCTGCGGCCAGGTCGCGGGGGCCTAGCTCCAGCCGGATCGGTACGCCGCGCAGTTCCCAGTCGTTGAACTTGAATCCCGGCGACAGCTGCGGCCGGTCGTCTACGTGCGCCCGGATCCCCGCGTCGGCCAGCCGCTGAGACAGCGCCACGGCGGCCGCGATGACCTCGGCGGACTGCTCGCCGCGGCCGATCGGGACGATGACCACCTGGTACGGCGCGACCCGTGGCGGGAGCACCAGGCCCTTGTCGTCGCCGTGGGTCATGATCACGCCGCCGATCATCCGGGTGCTCATGCCCCACGAGGTGGTGTGCGCGTAGCTGAGGCGGCCGTCCTCGCCCGTGTACTGGATGCCGAACGCCCGGGCGAAGTTCGTGCCCATGTAGTGCGACGTGCCGGACTGCAGCGCCCGGCCGTCTCGCATCATGCCCTCGATCGTGAACGTGCGGACCGCGCCCGCGAACCGCTCACCCGGTGTCTTCTCACCCTCGATGACCGGCATGGCGGCCAGCTCGCGGGCGTCACGCGCGTAGATCGTGTCCAGCGCGAGCATCGTCTCGCGCATCGCGTCCGCCTCGTCCACGTGCGCGGTGTGGCCCTCCTGCCAGAGGAACTCTGTCGTGCGCAGGAGCAGCCGCGGCCGCAGCTCCCAGCGGACCACGTTCGCCCACTGGTTGAGCAGCAAGGGCAGGTCGCGGTGCGAGCTGATCCACTTGGCCATGTACTCGCCGATGACGGTCTCTGAAGTGGGCCGGACGATGAGTGGCTCCTCAAGCGGCTTACCGCCAGCGTGCGTCACGACCGCGAGCTCCGGCGCGAACCCCTCAACGTGTTCTGCCTCACGTTGCAGGTAGCTCTGCGGGATGAGCAGCGGGAAGTATGCGTTCTGGTGCCCGGTCTCCTTGATCCGCCGGTCCAGATCGGACTGCAGCAGTTCCCAGATCCGGTAGCCGTAGGGGCGGATGACCATCGTGCCCTTGACCGGGCCGCGGTCCACGAGCTCCGCCTTGAGGACCAGTTCGTTGTACCAGGCGGAGAAGTCTTCGCTTTGCGGCGTCACTCCGCGTTCATCTCGAGCCACATGCACGAGGTTAGACCACAGCCCAGGACGGCTCGAACGAATATCAGCCTTGGTCGTCGCCCTTCCCGTCGGAAGCCCCGTCGCCCTTCCCGTCGGGATCGGCGTTCCCGGCGTCCAGCGCGCGGGTGCGGCCGACCAGCGTGGCGAGTGAGTTCTGGATGCCGGTGTCCACCTCTCCGACCAGCTCCCAGGCGCGCGCGACGCCGACGAGAACCGACGCGATGAGGGCGTAGCCGATCCCCTGGGCCGGCCCGGTTGAGCGCGGCTGAGCCAGCAGCATGATGCCCGCTATCAGTTCGGTGCCGAAGATGAGCAGGAGTACGACGACAAGTTCAAGCTGCCGAAGTTTCTGAGGTGTTGTGGCCTGGCTGGCCGCGACCGACCGGACCGCGGCGGCGGTGAACGCGATCCCGATGACGCCGAGGACCACCGCCGGATAGCCGACGTTGGTGTCGGGGACGAGCCCGAACAGCGAGACCGCGAGCGCGTTCGTGAACGCCTGGAGGGCGGCCGCCGCACGGAGCTGCTGGATGACAGGGGAACCAGAGCGCGCCCGTCGGCTCGGAGTCACCGACAACGCGACGAACAGCAGGCCGGTCAGGGTGGCGGACGCGGCCGCGATCGCGGCGAAAAGGTCGGGATACGCGCCGTTCACCCGCGCCCGCCCCGGAAGAACCAGGGCACGCCGTACTTACCGGCGCAGTTCCCGTCAAATAGCCGGAACGGCGTAACGCTTATCACTGGCTGCTCCTCTGCGAATTCTTGGGCCGGAATGTCCATTATTGTCTGCAACCGACGACGCCCTTGCGGCGTCAGTGGTTATAGCGTCCGCACGTGACGCAGAAAGACAAGAGGACTCGAGTCATGAAGATGTCACTCGGGAGGGTACTGGCGCTCGGCGCCGTGCCCGCATTGCTCCTCGCCGTCGGGGCGGGGAGCGCCTCGGCGCAGCCGGGGAGCGGAACTCCGCCGCCTCCGCCTGGGTTCGAGACGCAGTCGGCGAGCTTCGTGTCGGCGCAGACCGGGTTCGTGCTCGGCGCGCGTCATTGCAGCATCCTGCCGTGCAAGGCCCTGGTTGAGAAGACCACGAACGGCGGCAAGCACTGGACGGCGGTGAACGCGCCAGCGGTCAAGCTGACGGAACGCGACAGCGATACCCCGGCGACCGGGGTGAGCGAGGTCGTGTTCGCCAACGCCAACGACGGCTGGCTGTCCGGCCCGGCGCTGTGGGCGACCACCAACGGCGGCAAGCACTGGAACAGCGTCAAGCTGCCCGGAGTGGTGTACATGATGGCCACCTCGGGCGGGGAGGCGTACGCGGCAGTGGAGCCGGCCACCGAAGGTCCCTACCAGGCCCATCTGTACGAGAGCGCCGTGGGCAGCGGCAAGTGGTCCAAAGTGTCCAAGGTTGCCCCGGTGATCACGCTGACGTCGTTCGGCCACTCCGCCTGGACCGGCGTCGCGCCCGACATCTGGACGACCACCAACAGCGGCAAGAGCTGGTCCAAGCTCTCGTTCGCGTGCCCGCGCAACTACCCGGCCGGGAGTGAGGTGGCGGCGGCCTCTGTGAAGGACGTCGCGATCGCGTGCTCGAACCAGGGTGACCCGCAGCCGGGCCTTTCCTACAAGGAGGTCTTCACGTCGTCCAACGGCGGGCGGACCTTCCACCTGGTGCCGGGGTATCCGCCGCTGGCGGGACAGATCTACGGGCTGGCGATGCCAGTGTCCCGTCCGAGCGTGATCACGATCAACGCGGCCAGCGGTGCCAGCTTCTTCTACCAGACGGTCAACAGCGGCAAGACCTGGACGCAGAAGGAGTTCTTCGACGGCGGCCTGGGCTTCAATGACCTGGCCTACGTCAGCAGCACCACCGGTTACGCCGTTCACTTCTATGGCAACCCGTACATCGCCTACGGCAAGGGCCTGGTGAAGACCGTGAACGCCGGGCACACCTGGACCTCGGTGTCCATTCCGTAATTGGTTCAGAACAATTAGGTCAGGACGCGGCGTGGTGACTGCCTGGCGACGGCGCGGTCACCACGCCTCCGTTCGGAAAAATCATGGGGAGCCCGCTGCCGAAACGAGCGCGGCGGCCTCAGCCCACGCGTCGTATTCATAGATCCATCGCCGGTCAGTCAGCTGACTGCCCGAGCTGTCGTATCCGGCGCCGTTGCGCCGTGAGCCAAGCTGCACGCGCGCCGTCCGCTCCCGGCGCAGTTCCTCGTAGCCGGCCAGCGCCCGCGGCACGCCGGCCGGGCCCGCGCACGAGCCGAGCAGCGTCGCCAGCGCCACCGCGTCCTCGAGCGCCTGGTTCACGCCCTGGCCAAGGTGCGGCAGCATCGGATGAGCCGCGTCTCCGAGCAGCGTCAGCCGTCCGTCGCTCCACCGCGGCAGCGGCGCGCGGTCGTACATTCCCCACAGGAAGCCGCTGCCGCCCGGTCGGCTGATCGCGGCGATGACCTCCCCGATCACCGGGTCCCAGCCGGCGAACCGCGCGGCCAGCGCGGCCGGGTCGCCGCCCGCCGACCACGACTCGCGAACGGACGTGTCCGAGGGCACGAATCCCACGTAGTTCAGCAGCTCCCCGGCGCGCACAGGGAACACCAGGAAATGCTGTCCCTCGCCGACCCACATGCACATCGTGTCCACCGGGTACGCGTCCAGGCGCGGCACCAGGCCCCGATGGGCCACCACTCCGGAAAAGATGGGCTCAGCAGGCTCCACTACGAACCCCTGCAACACGGAGTGGATGCCGTCCGCCCCGATCACGACGTCCGCGGTGGCCGACGCGCCGTTGTCGAAGCCGACGGTGGTGCCGCCGGCGTCCTGGCTGAACTCCGTGCACCGGTGCTCCGTCCGCACCGTGCCCGGCGGCAGTTGCTCCACGATCAGCCCGAGCAGGTCGGCCCGGTGGATGCCCACGTTCCGTCCCGGCTGGGACCACTGGTGCGGTTCGTAACGTGCGGGCCGGCCGTCCGACAGCCTCAGCTCGGTCGACAGGTACCGCGCGCCGCGCCGGCGGATCCCATCGCCAATCCCGAGCCTGTCCAGCATCCGCAGCCCGTTCGGCGCGAGCGAGACGCCGGCTCCGACCTCGGTGAGCTGCCGCGCCTGCTCGTACACCCGCACGTCGATCCCGGCTCGCGCCAGCGCGAGCGCCGCGGCGGTCCCTCCGATCCCGCCGCCCACGATAACCGCTCGCAGCACCACGGTTAAAACCCTATTTCTTCTGAACGAACCGGGCTTACTCCCTAACGTTCTAGTTCACGACCTCGAAGTAGAACCAGGAGCCGTCGGTGCTGAGGTTGGTGCCGTCCTTGCCGTGGATATAGTCGGCGCGCATCCGGTACTGGGCGCCGCTCGCCTGGACCAGGATCACGTAGGTGGAGACCACGCTGGCCTTGTTGAGCGTGAAACAGCCGAAGGTCTCGTTGGCGAACCAGCCGGCCTTCCTGGAGTACTGCTGCACCTCGAGGTCGATGCACTCGCCTGCCTTGTTGGGCACGACCCGCACGTAGGTGTTGAGGTGCGCGGTGTGGTGGTACACGCGGTAGGAGACCCCGCTGATCTTCACGGTCTTGAAGTAGCCGCTGTTGGACATGTAGACCTGCACGTAGACGCCGACGCCTCGGCTGACCGTCCGTGGCGCGTTGTGCGCGTCGCCGGAGAAGACGGCGTAGAACGTGGTGTTCCTTGACAGCGTGTAGCTGACTGACAGGTTGCCCTGCGCGTTGACCTTGGCCAGCTTGACCAGCTTCTTCGCCTGACCGACGGGCCCGGCGTAGATCCCGACCCAGCGGTCCGCGAGCGTCGGGCCCAGGGTGGCGGTGACGGTGACCTTGTCGCCGTACGTGGTGTTCGCCGCGCTCGTCTTGATCGCCAGGGACGGGGTTGTGCGCGCGACGGCAACGGTTAGCGCGGTCTTGGCCGCGGTGGTCGTCTTGTTGGCGGCGTAGCTGGCGGTGTAGGTGTACTTGCCTATCGCCGGACGAGGGTCGGTCACCGTGAAGCTGCCGCCTGCTCCGGTGGAGACGTCGAACGTCTTGGTGGCGGAGCTGCCAGTCTCGGTCCTGACCACCGTGAGCTTGGTTCCCGTGGCCGGGGCGCCCGTGGTCAGCGACAGCTTCCCGGCGACCGTGACGTTGGCCCCGAACGTGACAACCCCGGGGCTGCTTAGGCTGATCTTCGCCGTGTTCAGGACAACCGGCACGGAGAACGTCGACGACGAGGCCTCTGTCGTGGTGTCTCCGGCGTAATTGGCGGTATAGGTGTAATTCCCCGTCACCGCCGGGGTGTCGGTGAACGTGAAGCTGCCGTTGGACGCGACCGTCACGGATTGCGGGCTGGCGGTGCCGCCAGGCCCGCTGCGGGTGATGGTAACCGTGGTGCCGGTCGGAAGTGCGGCGCCGTTGACCAGCGTGAGGGTGCCGGTGAGCGTCAGGCTGGTGTCGACGACGGCGCTTGACGGACCGCTCAGCATGAGCGTGGACCCGGTCACGGTCGGGTTGTCGTAAACCGTCAGCGAGTAGGTCCCGGCGTTGTCCGTCACCGCGAACAGTTCGGCGCCGTCGGCCGACCATCCCAGCCCCGCGTTGGCGACCCCCGCTGCCCCGGGCAGGCTCACGACGTTCAGCAGGGTGCCGTCGGACTGGTAAACGTCGATGGTCGAGCCGAAGCCAACGGCCGCCGTGCCGGTCGAGCCAATCGCGATCGCGTTCGGCTTGCCGGTACTTGGGCCCTTAAAGGTGGGGCCCGTGGTCACCGGGTTGGCCAGGTCCGTCGTGCTGTACGTGTACACGTAAGCGGGGTAAGAGCACGCCGCGACGAACTGGGAGCCACCGGAGAGGACCAGGATCTGACTTTCAGTCGAGCACGTGGTTCCCTCACTCCCGTTCCCAAGGCCGGTCGACGCGCTAGCCAGCGCTGTGCCAGGGTCGGTCCCGGTACCGAAGGTGTAGGCGGCGGCAGGGATCGTATCGGGCTCGGCGGCGGCCAGGACATTGCTGTCGGCGGGGTCGGCGGCGAGGTCAGGCGCGTAGTACCAGAATTCGGCGGGAACGGCACCCGAGTCAAACGTCGGCCCCGTCGGGTCGATGGCGCCGATGCCGCCAGAGCCGGCGGTGCCGGTGGTGTCGTAGCTCACCCAGATATCGCCGCTTTGCAGGGCGACGCTGTACGGGACATCGCCGGTGCCGAGGTTGTAGAGGGTCTGGGTAGGCGTTGTCGTCGTCGCGGTGATCGACCCTTTGGCGACGCCGATGGCGGCGACCTGGTCGGTCGCGGCGAGCGCCGCGTACAACGTGTTGCCGTCCGACGAGAGGGCCAGGCCCTCCACGCCGTCGCCGGCGTCGAGGGTGGTGACGTAGGCTCCCGTCAGGTCGGTGACAACGATGGCGGTCGAGTTGCTAGCGCCGCTGAGCAGCGACTCGCTGCTGATCCCCTCGCTCAGGAAGACGTATCCGTTCGCGCTGTCGACCACCATCTGGTGGAAGCCGGTCAGCTGCGGCAGCGTGGCCGCCGAGTCCGCGCGGCCGGCGGTCGCGGGGAGCGCGAGCAGCGCAAGCGTCCCAGCCACGGTGCAAGCGAGTGCGGGGACGGTGGAACGCATGGGCACTCCTGTAAGAAAACTTGGCCAATGGTGAGAATACCGACGTTCTACGGCCAGACGGCAGCATAGCGGCTCATGTCTTGCGCGGTAGCACCGGCTCGCCGGTCTTGGCCGCCACCGCCCGTGCGCCCGCCCCGTCCGCGCCTCAACAGGATCAATGGGACATCCATCTGGCTATTGGCAGCTGTACGGGACATTCATCCGGGCAGGAACGGCGTCGGCGTATTCGTGGGCCTGCAATTCGGCGGCAGGACGATGATGCGCCACGTGGGCGAACGCGAGTACCGGAGCCGGATCGCGGCCTCGAAGACAGTCAGCTCACTCTGGAGTTACTGGTGGCGGGACGCGAAATAGCGCGGGTCACGTAGTCGGGTCGGCGCCTGACCAGGCGGCGCGCAGCAGTGCGCGCAGGTCGTCGGCGGTCACCGGGCGCGGGTTCGACGGCGGGACGGCGGGCAGGATCGCGTCGGCCGCGTCGGGGATGGCATCTTCTATGAGGCCAATGTCGCGCAGCGCGCGGGGGGCGTCCAGTTCCTGCCTGAGCGCCTGTAGCCCGTCGAGCGCCGTCCCGGTACCGAACGCCCCGGTGCCGAACGCCCCGGTGCCGAACGCCCCGGTGCCGAACGACAGGGCGATCCGGCGTTCCGCCTCAGGTGCCGCCGGAGCGTTGAAGGCCAGTACGTACGGGAGCACGATCGCGTGGGTCTGGGCGTGCGGCAGGTTGCAGGCACCGCCGAGGACATGACAGATCTTGTGATGCAGCCCGGAGCCGGCCGAGGCGAACGCCGTCGCGGACAGGTACGCCGCGTACAGCGCCTGCTCGCGGCCCTCGAGGTCGAGCGGGTCGGCTACCACTTTCGGCAGCCCGGCGGCCAGCGACCTGATGCCCTCGGCGGCGAACGCGGCGTTGATCGGGTCGGCGTTGGGCGCCCACATCGAGTCGACGCAGTGCGCGAGCGCGTTCAGCCCGGAGGCCACGCTCATCGGCACCGGCAGCGTCATCGTAAGGGTCGCGTCGTAGACGATGACCTTCGGCAGCACGACCGGGTCGACGCCCGTGGTCTTGCGGGCCCCTTCTGTGAGGCCCCACACCGGCGTCGCTTCCGAGCCCGCGTAGGTGGTGGGCACGGCCACGATCGGCAGGCTCGCGGTCAGCGCGATCGCCTTGGCCAGCCCGGTCGTGGAGCCGCCGCCCACGCTGACCAGGGCATCCGCACCTGCCGCGGCGGCGGCCTCACGGGCGCGTTCCGCGACCTCGACCGGCACATGCATGACCACGTCGTCGTGGCGAACCACGACGGGAAGTTCGGCGGTGACCTCGTCGGCGAGCCCCTCTTCCGCTTTGGCCGCGATCACCATCACCCTGGACGCGCCGAGGCTCTCAACCTGGCGGCGAAGGTTCGCCGCGGCCTCTCCGGAACCGAAGCAGACCCGCTGCGGGAGGTTGTCGTGGGTGAAACGCATCGCATGAGACATGGCCTCTATCTTCCGCTAGCCGCCGAGGCGCCGGGTGAAGCCCGGCGGGATCACCAGGTCGTCGCGGCTCAGGTCGCGGATGGAGGAGCGGCCCAGGCCGAGCAGGCACGCGTCGATGCCGCTGCGCATGAGGTCAAGGACGTTCTCCACGCCGGCCTGGCCGGCGGCGCCCAGTCCCCACAGGTAGGCGCGCCCGATCAGCACGGCGCGAGCGCCGAGCGCGAGCGCCTTGACCACGTCGCCGCCGCGCCGGACGCCGCCGTCGAGCAGCACTTCCACCTGGTCGCCGACCGCCTGCGCGATGTCCGGCAGCAGCCGGATCGTGGCGGGGGTGCCGTCCAGGTTGTTGCCGCCGTGGTTGGAAACCGAGATCGCGGTAACCCCGGCGTCCACCGCGCGCTTGGCGTCGTCGATCCTCGTAACGCCCTTGAGCATGAACGGGCCACCCCACTGCTCTCGCAGCCAGGTCACGTCGTCCCAGGACGGCGGGGTGGACGCCATCCACTGCCCGTACGCGCCGAAGAACGTGGGCGCAGGCGCGCCGCCGACGGGCAGGTTGGGCACGGTGAGGTCAGGGAACTTTCCCGTCCTGGCCCATTCGATGAGCCAGGACGGCCGGGACAGCCCTTCTGGCGCCATCTTGATCATCTCGCGCAGCGTCATCCGCTCCGGGATGTGCGGGCTGCCCCAGTCCCGGCCGAACGAGAACGACCAGTCCAAGGTGGCGATCAGCCCGACCGCGCCGGCCGTGCGGGCGCGGTCCATCCGGGCCGCCATCGTGTCCCTGTCCCCCACCCAGTACATCTGGAAGAACGTCTGGGAGTTGGCGGCCACGACCTCTTCGATCGGCTTGCTGGCGAACGAACTTAGGCTCATCACGGTGCCGCGGGCCGCCGCGGCCCTGGCGACCGCGACCTCACCGTCGGGGTGCACGGCCTGCACCCCGGTCGGCGAGATGATCACCGGCAGCGAGACCGGCTGGCCCATGACGGTCGTGGCCATGTCGCGCGCCGCGGGCAGCCCCGCGACGTGCGGCGCGAAGCCGAGCTCGGCGAACGCGGCGACGTTGTCCCGGGCGGTGATCCCCTGCTCGGCCCCCGCGACCAACGCGCCGTACACCGACTTGGGGAGCCGGCGCTTGGCCCGGCGTTGCGCCACCGCCACGGTCTCGAACCACTTGTTGCCCATTACCTGATCCTGCCTGATCCGGCCTGATGCTTACAGCGCGCCCTTGGCCGGCGTCCCCGCGGGGTGTGCGACGAGGGTCTGCACATCCATCGGCGCGCTGAGCTTGCCTTCGAGCGCGACGCGCAGCGCGGCCAGCCCTTGGCCCTTGATGTGCTCCGCCACCGCATCCTGCGACGCGTACTTCTCGATCATGACCAGCCGGTCGCGTCCCTCGTGCAGCGCGTAAAGCTCGCAGCCGGCCTCGTCGTCGTGGACGCGCGCGATGGCGGCCTCGAAGGCCGCGATGACCTCCGCCCTGTGCTCGGGGATCGGGAAGGCGGTGGCGACGATGATGACCGGGCTCATGTGCTGGCTCCTTTTAGGCTGGTGAAGGACACTCAGTCAATGTCGCTGCCGCGTCTGTCGTGCTAGCGGCGTCTGGCCCTTCGCACATCCAGGGGACGCCTACGGCGCCCCCGCACTCCGACCCGGCCATCGCCGGGCTCGCTGGGCCCACCGCATCCCTCAGACGGCTCGCACGATGCTAAACCGGACTCACAGTCCCGTAGGCGACAGATAGAACGAATGTCCCCTTTCTGCCGATGTGCCCAACTCGGGCGCACCTTGATCCGTAGGATAACGGATCATTACGGCTAAGTTCGGGGGCCAGACGCGGTAGCGCGCGTCTGTTACAGCGTGGAACTGGAGTGTCCTTGGACGAGACCGCGATCGACGGCTTGCGTCCGGTGGTTGAGTCGCGTTCGGGTCCGGCCGCGCCGCAGATTCCGCCCGTGCACGGTCCGCGGCACCGCAAGCCCCGTCGTGCTGCCCCGGCCAAGACGGCCGCTCCGGCGAAGGCGGCAGCTCCTCCCCTCAACGCCTCCTTTCTCGGAAACGCCGCCCGGGCCGAGACCGTTACCGCTCCCAGGACCGCTGCCCCGCCCGAGTCCGCTGCCCCGGCCAACGAGGTTCTCTATCAAACCAGCCTCGACCTGCTCCGGATCCCGGTCGGCACCCCGCGGCACAGCAGCCAGGTGCTGCCGGTTCCGCCTTCAGAAACCGAGAAATACTCCTACGTCCGGCGGCACACCTGGATCCTGACCGTCTGCCAGTTGCTTACCTTCCCGCCGCTGCTGTACAGCCAGTTCCGGATGTTCGAGGACTCGCCCTGGTTCCTGCTGTACGCGCCCTTCGTGGCGATCGGCTTGGTTACCTTCCTGGTGTCGCTTATCGCAGACGGAATAGGCAAGGGCTTCGATCTGGCCGAGCACAAGAAGATCGTGTCCAGCTGGCTGCCGTTGTGGTACCCGTCTGTCGACGTGTTCCTGCCGGTCTGCGGTGAGCCGATCGACCTGCTTCGCAACAGCTGGACCCACGTCGCGGCGCTGCGGGCCGGCTACAAGGGCAAGCTCACGCCGTACGTGCTTGACGACGGTGCCAACCCGCAGGCGAAGGCGCTGGCGCGCGAGCTCGGGTTCGCTTACGCCACCCGACCGGACCGTGGCTGGTACAAGAAATCGGGCAATCTCAGGTACGGGTTCGAGATCTCCGACGGCGAGTTCATCCTCCTGCTGGACGCTGACTTCGCTCCTCGCAAGGACCTGCTCGATGAGACGCTGCCGTACTTCGCGCTCTTCCCGGACGTCGGGATCGTTCAAACGCCGCAGTTTTTTCACGTCGAGGACGAGCAGACCTGGGTCGAGCGTGGCGGCGGGGCGATCCAGGAGCTGTTCTACCGATCCATCCAGACGACGCGCGCGCGCAAGGGCGGCGCGATCTGCGTTGGCAGCTGTGCGGCTTACCGCAGGGCAGCGCTTGAGGCCAATGGCGGCATGTCGCTTGCCGAGCACTCGGAGGATCTGCACACAGGCTTCGACCTGTACCAGCTCGGCTGGGGGCTAAGGTACCTACCGATAGCGCTCTCGACCGGCAACTGCCCCGACAATATCATCGCCTTCCTGAACCAGCAGTATCGCTGGTGCTCGGGCACGTTCAGCTTGCTGCGTGACAGGAAGTTCTGGAAGGCGCCGCTGCCGCTGTACAGCAGGCTTTGTTACCTGGCGGGCACCGCTGGTTATGCGTACACCGCTATTTTTACATTCGTCGCACCCGTCCTTGCGATCTCGCTTCTCATCTTCGCTCCAGGGTTCCTGCTGTTCAAGAACATCATCTTCGTCGCGCCGGTGCTCTTCTACGCTGGCGTGATCTACCCGATGTGGCATCGTGCGCCCTACCGGCTGGAATCCTGGGCGGTGCGGATGCTGTCCGGCTGGGCACATGTGTTCGCGCTCTGGGACATGATGCGCGGACGGTTGCGCGGCTGGCAGCCGTCTGGCAGCGGCTCGAAGAAACAGGACGGTCGGCGCCGTCTGTGGATAGGCCTGATCGGGTGGAGTTTCGGGAGCTCGGCGATCTGGGCACTGCTGGCCATCTGGCGCATGATGACCCTGAACGCGTTCGACTTCTTCCTTACCTTCGCCCTCGGGGTGTTCCAGCTCGCCGTGGTAGGCCGGATCCTGATCCAGCCTAAGGACGGGGCGGCGTCATGACCCGGAGTTTGTGGGCCCCGTGCCTGGCCGGCGTGGCCGTGACGGTGGCGCTGGCCGGCTGCGGGCTGATCAGGGCGCCGGGGTCGACATGGGGAACCCCCACCGGGCTCGCGTCGATCCCGCGCCAGGCTGCTACGTCATCTGCGAAGCCACGGGTCGTGATTCCCGTTTCCGAGCTCCGGGACCCGCGTGGCAAATTCTTCGGCCTTGAGGCGAGCGGCGCGCCGGAAGACATGAGCACCGTCGGCTCGGTCGCCGCGGGCGTGGGCGTCGACCCGAACCTGATCGGCCAGTATCTGTCCTGGGGCCGCCCCTTCGACACGATGGCCGCCACGAACGCGCTGAACTCCGGCGCCTTGTATTACATGGTGTGGGAGCCGTTCTCGCCGAGCGTCGCGTCGATCGCCAATGGCGCGAGCGATGCGTACATCACCAGGTTCGCGCGGGCAGTGCATGCCTTCGGCGAGCCAGTGGCGATCAGCTTCGGCCATGAGATGAACGGCAACTGGTACCCGTGGGGGACGGCGGGAACCACCGCCGCTAACTTCGTGGCGGCGTGGCGTCACATCCATGACCTTTTTGACGCGGCCCACGCGACGAACGTGATCTGGGTCTGGAATCCGAACATCATCAACCCTGTGCCTGGCGTGCCGCTTGAGCCCCTCTGGCCGGGCGGCTCCTACGTCGACTGGATCGGACTGACCGGCTACTTCGCCGTCACCGGCCCACATACGTTCGACGGAGTTTACGGGCCGACCATGACCGAGATCAGGCAGTTCACGACCAAGCCGTTCATCATCGCAGAGACCGCCGTGGAAACCAGTTCCAACCAGCGCAGCAGCGTCAGCAGCCTGATCGGCTCGGTGAAGGATAACAGCGACGTGCTCGGGTTCGTTTGGTTCGACTACTACAAGAACGGCGTGGACTGGAGTCTGGACCGTCCGCGGGTCCGCGCGGCGGCGGCTGGCGCACTTAGCGCAATGCCTCTCGTGAGGCTCGGTCAGTGACGATGAAGTCTGATAGTCCTTCCACGTCGAGCCAGGACGTGGCCAGTCTGCGGCCGGGGCAGGAGAAGCGCACCCGGCGGGATGAATTCGTGAAGGCCGAGGCGGACACGGTGATGTTCGCTTCCGCCCGCGCTATGCACCTGCCCGACGTGATCACCGCGTCGGCGGTCAGGGAAGAGTCGTACCGATATCAGATCCACCCGCGACGTACCTGGCTAAGCCGGGCAGTACTCGCCTTGATCCTTCTCATGCAGATGTTGCTGACCCTGCGGATGAACAACAGCGCGTTCGAGGACGAGGCCCTTTACCTGTACGTCGGGCACCTGGAGATCGCGCACTGGCTGCACGGTGCTGCGCTGCAGGGTGATTATCCGTCCTACTTTTCCGGTGCCCCGGTGCTGTACCCGGTGCTCGGCGCGGCCGCCGACAGCATCGGCGGGCTGGTCGCGGCTCGCGCGGTCAGCCTGGTCGAAATGCTCCTGGCTACCACGCTCGTCTACGGGATGACCCGACGGCTGTTCAACGAGCGGGTAGCGCTGTGCGCGGGCATCGTCTTCGCGGCGTCCGAGCCGACCTTGTTTCTCGGCAATCTGGCCACCTACGACGCCACGGCGCTTCTCTTGCTGACAGTATCGGCCTGGCTAGTCGTGCGGACCACGGATTTCGGCTGGCCGGCATACCTGCTGGCCGCGCCGCTCATGCTCCTTGCGGTCGCGACCAAGTACGCCACGCTCCTCTTCATCCCAAGTGTCATAGTGCTCGCTGGTCTGGCCGTCGCGCCCAGACGCGGCGGCAAGGCGGCCTTCGGCAGGCCGATAGCGCTGGCCGCGCTCTTCGCGGCCCTTTGCGCCGGTCTGATTTACGTGGCCGGCCCCGACTATATGACCGGGTTCAAGTTCACGACGCTGACACGGTTCCAGGGAACGAGTTCTACCTCGTCTTTGCTGTGGGACTGTGCGCAGTGGGTCGGCGTGCCGCTTCTGCTCGCGCTGATCGGCGCGGTGGCCTACACGAAAAAGCCTGCCACCGACCCAAAGGGGCAGATCGCCTCAGCCGGGAGCAGCTTGCAAAGGGCGCTGCTCGGTGCGGTTCTCGGCGGCACCATCCTGCTCGCCCCCCTGGAGCAGATCCGCATCCACACCGAGACATCGCTGTTTAAGCATGTCGGTTTCGGGCTGGTGATCGCGGCTCCGATCGTCGGTGGCGGGCTTGACAGAGTCATCGGCGACCACTTCCGCCGTATCCAGATAGGCATCGCGGTCTGGGGTGTCGCGCTGGCGGTGGGGATGACGACGGCCAACAACCAGTTCAACGGCTGGCCGAACTCCGCGCTGTTCGTCTCGGCCATGGCCCACTATCTCCGCCCGGACGCGCGTTACCTCGTGGAAGTCGATGAAGTGCCCATCTATTACCTGCGGAACTACCCCGACGCCCAGCCAAGCCAGTTCACATCCACATACTACATCGGCTACTTCGACAATACGCAGGGCAAGCTCCTGACAGGCAACGATGGATATATCGCCGCAATCAAGGCCGGCTATTTCCAGGTGGTCGCCTACAACTACTCGACCACGCCGGCCACGGACGGGGTTATCGCCCGCGCGCTGGCTCAAAGCCCGCTCTACCGCCTCGCGAACGTGATTCCCAACGGCAACGACACAGTTAGGCAGTACATCTGGGTAAAAAGTGGCTGATTTCGACGGCATTAGTTCAGATATGAGTGGGACCGGATGAGTAAATCTACGGCAATCATTGAGGCGATGCGAGATGCCCTTCCGCCAGGGAGGGCAGCGCTGAGCCATTCGGACATATCGGCATTGCGCGATCTGACCGCGGCGCTCATGACCGCCAGGCCGGAAGCGGTTTCCGAGTACCAGCGGTTCCTCGCCATCGCCGGCCGGGGCCTGTGCCTTCCTGAGGAGCAACTCGCCGGAAGACTCCGCGGGGCGACAGTTCTCGTCACGGGCGGGACCGGCTGCATCGGGTCGACGCTGATGGCGCAACTCGCGATGCGCGGACCGGCCCGCATGGTTAGTGTGAGCCGGGGGGTCACGGCCGCCGCGACGCGGGTTGAGCATGCCGAGTACCTGGACGCGGACGTGACAGACTGCGCCGCCATCGAGCGGATCGTCGCGGACGTGAAGCCGGACATCGTGTTCCACCTCGCGGCCCAGCGTTCCCCTGGACTAGCCGAGGCCGAGGTGCTCCGCACCGTCTCGACGAACGTTCTTGGCACGCGGAACGTCCTCGCGGCGTCGGCGGCGGCCGGTGCCAGGCAGGTGGTCCTCGCCTCCACGGGCAAGGCGCTGCGACCGTATTCGCCCGAGGTGTATACGGCTTCCAAGCGCGCGGCTGAGTGGATCGCGGCTACCGCTGCCTCAAACGGTGAGGTGATCTGCTCGGCTGCCAGGTTCACCCACGTCATCGACAACTCCATCATTCACGGACGGCTTCTGGATTGGGCCGCCGAGGCCGACGGCACTGCCTCGACAGGCGCTGTCCAGGGCTCGGTGGTGCGGCTGCACAACGCGGACATCGCGTTTTACGTGCAGTCGGCCCTGGAATCGGCGCAGTTGCTGCTGATCGCCATGCTGAGTGCGGTGCCTGGCGAGTTCCGGGTGCACGCGATCACCGACCTTGGCTGGCCAGTCAGTCTGCTGGACTTCGCGCTCGGGGTTCTTGCCGCCGCTCATTCCGCGACGCCCGTCTACATCAGTGGCTACGACCCGGGGTACGAGGAGGTTTCGTTTCCCGGCCTCTATGACCCGGCGACCGCTGGTGACGTGAGCCCGCTGCTCAACGTGTTCGAGGTGGCCGCCATGACCGAGACCCTGTGCCCGCTGGTCGACACCTTCCGCCTGGAGATGACAGCCGACCCGGCCGCGCCGAAGCTCCTCGCGAACATAGCGACGGCGTGCGACCGCGGATTCTGCGACGACGCGATCCGGCAGGCGCTTGATGACCTGAGCTGGTCACTTCTTGATGCGACACTCGCCGCCGCCGCTCCCGCCACACTTGCCCGCTGTGCCAAGTTGACCAGTCGGCACGCGAACGCGGTCTCGCCAGCTCATCTCCGGGTCATGCGGGCCATCAGGGCCCACGCTGATGGCCGACCGTAGGGAGCCGGAATCCATGTCTGACGGGGCAGACCGATTATGCGCGCGACAGCTTCCAGATACGCTCAGGGGTGCGTCGGGCGCGCCTGATCCGTCGCAAAAGTACCGAACGAAGCGCCGACCGTGCCACCCGCTATTGTGTGCTCGCTGTCCCCCGTGCGGAGTTAAGGACTACGTTGCGTATTTCCGTAATAGGCACCGGGTACCTCGGCGCGGTGCATGCCGCGTGCATGGCGGACCTCGGTCACGACGTGCTGGGCGCCGACACGGACGGCCGGAAGATCAGCGCCCTCAGGGACGGGCAGGCCTCGTTCTACGAGCCGGGCCTCGCGGAGATGCTGGTCGCCACCGTCGGATCGGGAAAGCTCCGGTTCACCACGTCGGTGGCCGACGCCGCCAGCTTCGCGGAAGTCCACTTCATCTGTGTCGGAACGCCGCAGCTCCCCGGCGCGCTCGGTGCCGATCTCAGCCAGGTCGAAGGGGCGCTCGACGCGCTCGCGCCCAGCCTCACCCGGGATTGCCTGGTGGTGGGGAAGTCCACGGTCCCGGTCGGGACCGCGGCGCGCCTTGCGGCCCGGCTGACCGGACTGGCTCCCGCCGGTGTCAGGGCTCGCCTCGCGTGGAACCCCGAGTTCCTGCGCGAAGGCTTCGCGGTCGAGGACACGCTGCAGCCGGACCGGCTTGTCGTCGGCGTGACCTCGGCCGAAGACGACGCCGTGCTCCGGGGCGTGTACGCGCAACTGCTTGACGCGGGGACGCCGTACGTCTCGACGGACCTCCCCACGTCCGAGCTGATCAAGATGGCGGCCAACTCGTTCCTCGCGACCAAGATCTCTTTCATCAACGCGATGGCGAACGTCTGCGAGGCGGCCGGCGCGGATGTCGTGACGCTTGCGACGGCGCTCGGGCATGACCCCAGGATCGGTAGCCGGTTCCTGTCCGCCGGACTGGGTTTCGGGGGAGGCTGCCTCGGCAAGGACATCCGCGCGTTCATCGCTAGGGCGAGCGAGCTTGGCGTGGCGGACTCGGTGCGCTTCCTCCAGCAGGTGGATGAGATCAACACCGGGCGCCGCAGGCGCGCGGTCGATATCGCCAGGGAGATGGTCGGCGGCAGCTTCGCCGGCTGCACCGTCGCGGTTCTCGGCGCCGCCTTCAAACCGGAAACCGACGATGTGCGCGACTCGCCGGCGCTCACCGTGGCCGCCGCGATCCGCGCCGAGGGCGCCACGGTGCGGGTCCACGATCAGCGGGCAATCGAGAACGCCAGGCAGGTGTGCCCGGACCTCGACTACTCAGAAGACGTGCTCAAGGTCTGCGAGAACGCGGACGTGGTCCTGCACCTGACCGAATGGCAGGCGTACCGGGAGCTAGACCCGGCCAGCCTGCGGGAGGTTGTCAGGTCGCCGCGGATCATCGATGCGCGCAACGTCTTGGTGCTTGGCCAGTGGCAGGCCGCGGGCTGGACGGTCCGGGCGATGGGCGCCACGGCGTAACAGGCACGGCGTAACAGACACGGCCTCACAGGCACCGGCCTTACAGCGGGTGCCCCGTCGCGTGCCAGACGGCGAGCACGAGCGCGCCCGTGAGCAGCGGGAAGACGATCCAGTTCTCGCCGATCTTGGCCGTGGTGAACTGGAGCGGGCGCGGTAGGAGGTGGAACTCGTGCTCGCTGACCGGCCAGAAGATCGGGCATCCGCCATGCGTCAGCTCGTCTCCGGCGATGTGCGCGGCGCAGCCGAGGCCGGTCGCTAGCGCGAGCATCGGGACGTGCCAGTGCCCCAAATCGACCCGGAACAGGTCGAAGCCGGTGTAACAGGTCAGTATGGCCCCGCCGATGCCGAGCAGGTCGCCGTGGTGCCCGCCGACGTGCACCGCTCGCAGCGCGGCTGAGTACAGCAGCGCCAGGTACAACCCGGCGGGCACCATGTGCCAGGAAAAGGCCGGGTGGCCGACGGTCCGCGCCCCGGAGAGCTGGTAGTCACCCGCCGCGAGCGCTCCCACGGTGAACACCGTGATGCCCAAAAGGCTGTGCGTGCCGTGCCGGTGCCCGCCGGAGATCCGGGCTACCACCCAGGCGAACGCTTCCGTCAGGAAGCCGAAGCACCGCGCGATCGTGCTGTCCGGGTGGTCGATGTCCGGCAGCACGCCGGCCCCCGCTGTCAGCAGCACTCCCGCGGCCAGGTGGGCCCCGGTCACATGAAGCGTCGGCCCGAGCGCCGCGAACGCGAACGCGCCGCTCAGCGCGTGATCCCTGCCCAGCATCCAGCCGTTCTCCGTGCCTGTAATAGCGACGATCGCGGCAGCTAGCCTTGCACAGCCGGGCCGCGGAACGGCGGAGGCGCGCGCAGCGCGCGCGAACGCCCTGGAAGGGGACATAACCGTCAGGTCACTCTGCCTCGGTCGCCCGCACTGGCTCAGTACGGTGGGCGAGCATCCTCGATCTAAGGAGACCCATTCGTTATGGCCGCCACGCTGGAACAGATGCTGCTCGCCCCCGACGTACAGCCCCGCGTTGTCGCCGACTGCATGGCGCTGGTCGAACAAGAGCTTGCCGCCAAGTCCGGCGTATCGGGCGCCGCGGTGAAGCTCGCGTACAAGGCGGTGACCGCGTTCGCTCCTGGCTACTACAAGGAGACGATCGAGGCGATGCTGCCCGACATGGCCGACAAGCTCCAGCCCTTCTGGGCCGACTTCCAGGAGTCCGGCGGCGGTGAGTTCGGCGACTACCTGTCCAAGCGGAGCGACGAGGTGGGCGAAGCGATGCTCGCGGTGACAGACAACATGGCATCGGTCTCTGAGCGGGCGGTGATCATCAAGGCGTATGGGGCCGTGCGCGGCAGTGCGGGCAAGCACATCCAGGCCGCGCTGCCCGCCCTTGGTGCCATGATCCAGAAGTACGCCCAGCCCTGAAACCAGCGGGACGAACTAGCATGAAGAAGTGGCGGATTTCGCGGGCGTAGTGCTGGCGGGCGGCCGGTCCTCGCGGATGGGCACGCCCAAGGCGGCCCTGGAGTGGCACGGCTCGACGCTGTTGCGCCGGACCGTCGGCATCCTCGCCCGGGCGACCGGTGGCCCCGTTGTCGTGGTCCGGGCGGCGGGTCAAGACCTTCCTGACCTACCGCCGCGCACCACGGTCGTCACGGATCCACGCGAGGGCAAGGGCCCGGTGCAAGGCATCGCGGCCGGTCTCGCCGCCCTCGCCGGGCAGGCCGAGGCGGCCTTCGTAAGCTCCACGGACATGCCGTTGCTGCACCCTGCCTTCGTCCGCAGGGTGTTGCGGGCGGTGGATGAGGACGGCGTCGACGTGTGCCTGCCGATCGCGCGCGGCTACCCGCAGCCGCTCGCGGCCGCCTACCGGACCAGCCTGGCCGCGATCGCCGAACGCCTGGTGAAAGAGGACCGGCTGCGCCCCGCCTTCCTGTTCGCCGAGTGCGTGGTGCAGCGGCTTGACGATGCCGCGCTCAAGGCCGACCCGGTGCTGGCCGCGCTCGATCCAGAACTCGACTCGGTGCTGAACGTCAACGAGCCAGCGGACTACCAGGCGGCCAGGGCCAGGCCCGCGCCAGAGGTGACGGTGCGACTGTTCGGGGCGCTGGTCAGCGCGGGCCGGCCGAAGGGCCCGCGCGAGGTCGGCGCCGCGACGGTGCAGGCGGCCGCGGAGGCGGTCGGCCTTGCCTTCGACAGGCATGTCACCGCGGCGCTGAACGGGGATCAGATCACCCGCGACGGTATGACCCCGTTGGCCACCGGGGATACCGTCTTTTTCCTCTCCGCCGACGCCGGCGGCTGAGCGGGAGCCGGCGATGCCACCAGGCGGATATTTCGGACAGGCGCTCGTCGTCGACGTGACGGCGGGGACAGCGCAGACCCTGCCGCTGCCCGAGGAGGTCCTGCGCGCCTACATCGGCGGCGCCGGGCTGGGCGTCTGGCTGCTGCACCGGCTCGGACCGCCTTGTGTGGACCCGCTCGGCCCGCAGGCGCCGCTCGCGTTCGTGTTCTCTCCGCTGGTCGGCACGCCGCTGACCACGAGCGCGAAGTTCGCCGTCGTCGCGAAGTCCCCGCTGACCGGCATGCTGACCGACGCGCTCGCCTCCAGCCAGTTCGCGATCGCGGGGAAGCTGACCGGGCACGACGCGATCGTCGTCCGCGGCCGGGCGCCGCGCCCTTCTGTGCTGCTCGTCGACGGTGACGGCGCCCGCCTGATCGACGCCGCGCACCTATCCGGCCTGCCCGCGGCGGACGCCGACCGGCAACTGCGCGCGGAGCTTGGCCGCCACTGGCGGGTCGCGGCGATCGGGCCCGCCGGCGAGCGCGGCGTCAGGTACGCCACGATCTCGCACGACGGCCGGCACGCCGGCCGGGGTGGCCTCGGCGCCGTGATGGGCGCTAAGAACCTGAAGGCGATCGCGGTCCGCGCGGCGGCGAAGGTAGCGACGGCCGACCGGGAGGGGGTGCTCGCGGCGGCCCGGGACCTGCGGGAACGGTCGTTCGGTCCGGCTACCGCGAAATACCGGGAGCTGGGCACGCTGGCCAACCTGCTGGCGTTCAACGCGATCAGCACGCTGCCGACCAGGAACTTCCAGGCCGCGACGTTCGAGGGCGCGGACCGCCTGGCGGCCGAGCCAGCCGAGCCCGTCGAGCTCACCGAGCCGGCCGAGCCGGGCGGGCCCGTCGAAGCGGTGGCGGGCATGCGCCGGGTCGCCCGCAGTGGCTGCGCGTCGTGCACGATCGGGTGCGAGCATATCTACCGCGTGGGCCGGGTGGGGCAAGGCGGTGGGGGGGGGGGGGGGGGGGGGGGGGGGGGGGGGGGGGGGGGGGGGGGGGGGGGGGGGGCAAAACAGTCCGCGTCGAGTACGAGAACGTGTTCGCCCTCGGCCCGATGTGCGGGGTCAGCGACCCGGAGGCGGTGCTCGCCGCCAGCGCACGCTGCGATGACCTGGGGATCGACACGATCTCGGCGGGCGGCACCATCGCCTGGGCGATGGAATGCGCGCAGCGCGGCCTGATCGACGCGCCCTGGCTGCGATTCGGTGACTCCGCGGCGCTGTTGCGCGCCCTTGACGAGATCGGTGGCCGCAGCACACCGCTCGGCTCGCTGCTGGCGGATGGATCAAAGGCGGCATCCGGAACGATAGGTGGTGCCTCCCAGTCGTTCGCCTTGCACGTCAAAGGCTTGGAGATGCCCGGATACGAGCCTCGCACGCTGCATTCGATGGCACTCGGGCTGGCGGTGAACGCCAGGGGCGCGGACCACAACCGGTCCGGAGCGTACGAGGCGGACCTGTCCGGCGACCTGGACCGGCTGGACGGCGGCGACGCGCACGTCGCGGCGGCGATCGAGACGGAAGACCGTGCCGCGGTGATGGACTCGCTCATCTTGTGCAAGTTCCTGCGCGGCGTCTTCACCGACCCGTTCGGCGAATGGGCCTCGCTGCTTTCCGCCGTCACCGGCTGGGACGTCTGCGCCGCGGAACTGAGCGCGACCGCCCGCAGGATTGTCATGGCCAAGCGGGTGTACAACATCCGCGAGGGCTGGCAGCCGTCCGACGACTGGCTCCCCGAGCGCCTGCTCACCGAGCCGCTGACCCTCCCCTCAGGTCGGATAGCGACGCTGACCGCGGCCCGCCTGCGCACGATGATCGACTCCTACTACGCAATGCGCGGCCTAGACGCCGACGGCCACCCAGACCCGGCAACGGTCGACGGCCTGCACCTGGCTGAGCCGAGGGCCCGGTCCCCGGTCTCCGGACAAACCCCGCATACCGGACCAAGAACCGGTAACGCACCGCAATGAATTAACTACGGCCTGGCTTAGGGCAAAATACGCACCGCTGTGCGTCCGATTTGCCCGGTATGGGGGGCGCGCTTTTGCCCCATGTCACGTCATGCGTCTCGGATGGTGAGACCGGCGGGAAGCGGTGATCGCGGAAGGGGCGTTGACGCCGCCCGGCCAGCTATCCGCAGCACGCCTCGCGTTGGGGGACACAATAAGTTGTGCGGGTTCGACCCTGAGGCAAGCCCAGATCCGTGGATTGTTGACGATCTGCGGTTGGCTTAGATTCCACGATGGACGGATACTGCGACTATGGCCATCACTGCCCCGGAGAGCACGGGGACGGTAACGCTCACGATCGACGGTCGTGACGTCACTGCTCCCGAGGGGTCGACGATCTGGCAGGCCGCCAAGGCCGCGGGCATCGACATCCCCGTGCTGTGCCATGACGAGCGTTTCGACCCTGTCGGTGTATGCCGGATGTGCGTGGTCGACGTGGGGGCGCCAGTGTTCGCCGCCTCCTGTGTGCGGGCCTGCGAGAACGGCATGCAGGTCAAGACGGACACCCCGGACGTCGAGCGCAGCCGAGCGATGCTGACCAGGCTGCTGATGTCCGACCAGCCGCCGCGCGAGCGCGACCCCAAGCAGACCACGACGGGCGACAACGAACTGCTCGCGCTCGCGGACAGGTACGGGGTTGCCCGTGCGGACGGGCTGCCATGCGGATCCGGGCGCGGCGTCGACCTGTCCAACCCGGTCATCGCGGTCGACCACGACGCGTGCATCCTGTGCGACCGGTGCACCAGGGCCTGCGACGACATCCAGGGCAACGACGTGATCGGGCGCAGCGGCAAGGGCTTCAGCACGCACATCGCGTTCGACCTCAGCGACCCCATGGGCGCCTCGTCCTGCGTCTCCTGCGGGGAGTGCGTCGCCTCCTGCCCGACCGGCGCGCTGACCAACAAGCCGATCCACGACATCCCTATCCGGCCGCGCAGCGAACTCGACGCGGTGGACACGGTGTGCCCCTACTGCGGCGTCGGTTGCGCGCTGACCTACTACGTGGACCGCGACCGCGGCGCGATCGCCTACGCCGACGGCCGGGAGCAGCCGGGCTCGCACGCGCGGCTGTGCGTGAAGGGCCGGTACGGGTGGGACTACGCCGCCTCGCCGCAGCGCCTGACGGTGCCGCTGATCCGCCGTGAGGAGTCCTATCCCAAGGGCGCCCTGTCCACAGACGTGCGCGGGGACATGGCCAGCGGCGGCGAGGATAACGACCACGGTCAGGCGCCGGGGGCCGGACCGGGGGCCAAGCGCAAGGGCAAGCGCGGCCGCAAGCCGGGCGGGCTCGTCGACTACGGCGAGGTGCTGCCGCACTTCCGGGAGGCCACGTGGGAAGAGGCGCTGGACCTCGTCGCCAGCCGGCTGAGTGAGATCCACGCCGCGGGCGGCCCTGGTGCGATCGCCGGGTTCGGCTCGGCCAAATGCTCCAACGAAGAGGCGTACCTCTTCCAGAAGCTGATCAGGACCGGGTTCCACACCAACAACGTGGACCACTGCACCCGGCTGTGCCACGCGTCGAGCGTGGCCGCGCTGTTCGAGGGGATCGGCTCTGGCGCCGTTTCCACCACGTACGGCGACGTGATCAACGCCGAGGTGGCGATCGTCACCGGCAGCAACTCCACCGCCAACCACCCGGTCGCTTCCAGCTTCTTCAAGCAGGCCAGGCGCAAGGGCACCACGGTCATCTACATCGACCCGCGGGCCGACAAGATGGCCGACCACGCCGACATCTACTGCCAGCTCAAGCCCGGCACCGACGTCGCCTTCTACAACGGCGTCATGCACGAGGTAATCCGGCTCGGCCTGATCGACGCCGGCTTCATCGCCAGCCGCACATCCAACTACGAGGCGCTGGCGAAGACCGTCGCGGACTACCCGCCGGAGCGCGCCGAGCAGATCTGCGGGGTGCCCGCCGATCTGATCCGGCGCGTGGCCCGGCACTGGGGCGAGGCCAAGTCCGGCGTCATCTTCTGGGGGATGGGGATCTCCCAGCACACCACGGGTACCGACAACGCGCGCTGCCTGATCGCGATGTGCGCGATCACAGGGAACGTCGGCAAGCCCGGTGCGGGCCTGCACCCGCTGCGCGGGCAGAACAACGTGCAGGGTGCCTCCGACATGGGCCTGGTCCCGATGTTCTATCCGGACTACCAGAAGGCCGACGACCCGAATGTCAAGGCCAGGTTCGAGCAGGCGTGGGGCGCGACCGACCTCGACCCTAAGCGCGGCCTGACGGTTACAGAGATCATCGGCTCGGTGCTGAAGGGCGGAGTGCGCGGCATGTACATGCTGGGCGAGAACCCGTTCCTTTCCGACCCGAACATCAACAAGGTCCGCAAGGCGCTGTCCGCGCTTGAGTTCCTCGTCGTGCAGGACATCTTCCTCACGGAAACCGCCGAGTTCGCCGACGTGATCTTGCCGGCGTCGTCCTACCTGGAAAAGGACGGCAGCTACACCAACACCGACCGGCGGGTGCAGCTAGGGCGCAAGGTGCTCGGCACGCCCGGCCAGGCGCGCGTCGACTGGGAGGTCGTGCAGGACATCGCCAACAGGATCGGCCTCGATTGGCACTACGAATCGGCACGGCAGGTCTTCGAGGAGATGGTCTCGGTCATCGCGAGCTACAAGAACCTCAGCTACGACAACCTCGGGCTGACCGGGAAGCTCTACCCGAACCCCGACCCCGAGCGCAG
>Ga0210395_10000762_pt1 | contig 24793 bp, 24 predicted proteins | sample IncBWH4OmetaG_FD_150861 | JGI IMG/M metagenome (GOLD analysis project Ga0210395, IMG submission 150861) | Forest soil microbial communities from Barre Woods Harvard Forest LTER site, Petersham, Massachusetts, United States - Inc-BW-H-4-O ... | reverse complement strand
CACGCGAACTCCGCTCTTGGCGTCCGGAACATCGGTTAGGCACCACGGCCCACGCGACACCCCGTCCAGCACCATAGCACCGCCACAGTGATGTTGGGAGTGCCTTATACCCACGTCTCGGTAATCCTGAAGGCAGCCTCCGATCAACCGGTCCATGCGTGCCCCACGACTTGTCTCGTCCGTGACCCCTGGCCCACTGCCCCGAGGCGATGCAGATTGGCGCCCCTGAATGGATCCAGGAGGAAGGTCATGGCCGGCAAGGTGATCATCAGTTGCGCCGTCACAGGGGCGATCCACACCCCGAGCATGTCCGATTATCTGCCGATCACGCCGGAGGAGATTGCGCGGTCCTCGATCGAGGCGGCCGAGGCGGGCGCGGCGATCATCCATCTGCACGCGCGCGATCCAAACACCGGTGAACCGACGCCCGACCCGGCAGTGTTCATGCGCTTTCTGCCCGTGATCAAGCAGAACGTCGATGCAGTGGTGAACATCACCACCGGCGGCGGCCTGAACATGACCCTGGACGATCGCCTGGCGGCACCGCTGCAGGCGAAGCCCGAGATGTGCAGCCTCAACATGGGCAGCATGAATTTCAACATCGCGCGCGCCGGAGATCGGGTGAAGACGTGGAAGCACGCCTGGGAGAAGCCGTATCTCGATCGCACGGATGATCACATATTCCGCAACACCTTTCGCGACATCGCTGGAATCGTCGAGCGGTTGGGCAAGGCGCACGGTACGCGCTTCGAATTCGAATGCTACGACGTGGGGCATCTCTACAATCTGGCTTATTGCCTTGATCAAAGGATCGTGGAGCCGCCGCTGTTCGTGCAGACAATTTTCGGCATCCTTGGCGGGATCGGCGCCGATCCGCGCAATCTGCTGTTCATGAAGGAAACCGCCGACAAGCTGTTCGGCGACGCATATGTCTGGTCAGTACTCGCGGCGGGACGGCATCAGATGGCGTTCACCACTATGGCAGGCGTCCTCGGCGGTAATGTCCGCGTCGGCTTGGAAGACAGCCTATATATCGGCCGCGGTGCGCTGGCAAAGTCGAATGCCGAGCAGGTGGCGAAGATCCGTCGCATCCTGGAGGAGCTCAGCCTGGAGATCGCTACCCCAAAGGAGGCGCGTGAAATCCTCAAGCTGAAGGGCGGGGATCGGGTTGGATTTTGATCAACCGGCGCGGCGCGGCAAGCCAGATCGCTATCGCGGAGAGCAGGCTGCAGAATATCGCGATCCAAAAAGCGATCGAGTAGCTGCCGGTGGCATCGTGGAGCGCTCCGGTCAACCAAGGTCCGACGGCGCCCCACCGATCGAGGCCAACATCAATGTGCCAAAGATCGTGCCGTAGTGGCGGCCTTGGAAGATCTCTGCCGGTATGGCTCCGATCACGGAGGTGATGCCATAGCCGAGTAATCCCTGTGCCGCGATCATGACGTAAACGCGAGGCTCATCGCGAGCCCGCGCCGGCGGACGAACCAGTTGGGCAGGTACAGTCCCTGGCCGGTGTACCCGAGGCATACGCTGCCGCCACCCACCAGCATGCCGAGTGTCGCGTAAAGCTGCCACGGTTTCTGCACCAGCGTCGCCAACAGCAGTCCCGAACCGATCAGGACCACCCCAAGTTCGTTCACGACCAGCGGGCCACGCTTGTCCATCAGCCTGCCAAGCGATGGGCTCATGATTGCCGACACAATGAAGCCGAAGGAGAAGGCGCCGGCCGTCGTGCCGCGATCCCGATCCCAGCCGAACTCGTCGAGGATAGGCAGCAGGGAGAATGCGATGCGCGCATTCACCGCTACGCCCATGGTGATGAAGACGACGGCCACGATGACCCAGCCATAGAAGAACGGCAGGCGCGCATAGCCGGAGCGTTGCGGCTTCGACGTCATTGGCTCTTCCGTCGTGCATCGCGTGCATGGCGCTCGCCGTATTTCATGCCCTCCAGTTTGAGCCCGTCGGGATCCAGGAAGAACACCGCGTAGTAGTCGTCGTAGTACTCGGCGGCTGGATCAACGATGGTCGCCCCGAGCTCATGCAGGAAAACCTGCAATGCATCCACATCCTTGCGGCTTCGGAGTTCGAACGCGTAGTGATGGAAGCCGACATCACCCACCCGGTATTTGTGCTTGCGTCCCTCGGCATCGGTAGGACCGATCCAGAAGCGCGTCTTGCCGTTTGTCCAGCCGATCGCGTCCTCGTATTCGTCAGAGATCTCAAAGCCCAGAAATACGAACAACCTGCTGTAGAAATCCTTGGACCTCTCATAGTCACTGACCCTGATCACCAAGTGATCGATTCCGACGACACGTACCATGCTGTCCTCCCCGTCTCAGGCCGCCCGTGACACTGGAGCGATGGCCTCTGATACCATGACGTCATAGGGCGCGCTCCCTCATGATCCTGTCGCGGCGGGTTACAATTGCTGACGCTTTATACAATGCCAATGATCTATCCGCTGGAGAGGCTTGCAATGCAATTGATCCGCCTCCGAGACCAGACTATTGAAGACCGCTGCCGGTAGCGCAGCTATGGAGTTTTTTGTTGGCAACGGGGGACAAGATGAAGATGGCAGTCGAGCCGGTTGTTCCGGGCGTGGTCAAAGTCATTCTGGATGGTCGGCTGGATATCACCGGGGCGAGTGTCATCGATCTGCAATTCAGCGCTATCGCGGGGTCCCACAAAGGCATCGTGGTCGACCTTGCCAATGTCAGCTTTCTGGCGTCGATAGGGATCAGAACGCTACTGCTGGGCGCCAAATCGGTGCAACGTCGCGGCGGCACCTTTGTCCTGCTCAATCCCGTTGCCGAAGTGGAGCGCGTGCTGGAGGTGACGGGCGTGACCGATCTGATGCCGATCTATCGCGACAGCGAAGCGGCAGTGGCGGCTGCTTCCGCACACACTTAAAGGTGACCAGATTGCGGTGAGTGAACGCCACTCCCTGACGCTGCGCAACGACCGCGCGGAGGTTGCGCGGGTGATGACGTGGGTTGATGAACTTGCGGTGACGCTGGCGCTGCCGCCCGGAACGACACATGCGTTGCAGCTTTGTCTGGACGAGGCGGTTACCAACATCGTCTCCCACGCGTTCGAGCCCAACACGGCGCATGATGTGCAGATCGCCTTGTGGCGCGACGATAGGGTCTTGTATGCCGAGGTCACCGACGATGGCCGTCCATTCGATCCCCTTTCGTACGAGCCGCCGGTGGCGCCCAGGGACCTTCGGTCTGCCAAGATCGGGGGCCTGGGCATCAGACTGATACGCGGCTTCGCCGACCAGATCATTTACCAGCGGTCAGGGCCGCTGAATCGGCTGCTGCTGTCGTTCCGGGTCAACTGAACGCCGGCACTCTCCAGACCCTGGATGGGCAGCATGTCGGCGACCCAGTCGAGCGTGCGATGGAAGCCAGCGAGATGCCGCGAACCAGCCTGTTCAGGCTGAAGGCGAGCTGCGACTAGCTGCTGTTGCCCACCTGGCCACGGGTGATCCGGTCGGTAAGCACGACAATATGCCCGCGGGCGAGTTGGTGCAGCAGATTTCGCAGCACAGCGCCCCAGAATTAACCCACCCACAACGCTCAGGACAAACCACTCGACGCCGAAGGCGCTCGCGATGTGGTTGCCGAGCCAGGCGGCCGCCGAAGGTGATCACCAGCCAAACGATGCAGGCCGGTGCGTAGCCGAGCAGGATGCCGGATCGGACAAGCGCGTAGGGGAGGCTTCGCAACCGCAGGCTGATCGCAGTGCTCAGACCATGGTCACGCACCGCCAGCGGATAGCTAAGGCCCACCGATGTGAAGGCTGGCTGCGCCGCCGTCGCCGACCACGCGCCCTTGGGCACGACTTCGTTTCGTCTACACTATGATCGCTCGGCAGCCGCAAGTCACGACCGGTTGTCGCTGCGGGGTGCCCGGTTAGCTGCCCGATCGCCTGCGTAGTGCGGCGGTCACCGTGTTTTCCAGCAGGCACGCGATCGTCATCGGACCCACGCCACCCGGCACCGGCGTGATCGTGCCTGCGACCTCAACCGCCTCGGCGAAGGCCACATCACCCACCAGACGGCCATCGGAAAGCCGGTTCATCCCAACGTCGATCACCGTGGCGCCAGGCGCAATCCAGTCGCCACGCACCAGTTCGGGTCTGCCCGCGGCCGCCACAATGACGTCCGCGCGCCGGCACTCGGCGGCGAGATCGCGGGTGTGGGTGTGGGCCGTGGTGACGGTGGCATTGGCGGCCAGCAACAGCGCCGCCATCGGGCGCCCGACAATCGTGGAGCGACCCAGCACCAGGGCGCGCACGCCGTCCAGCGAAGCATTCGCCTCCGCGAGCAGCTTCATCACGCCGGCCGGGGTGCATGGAACCAGACCGGGATGACCCGTCGCCAGCCGCCCGACATTCAATGGATGGAAGCCGTCGACATCCTTATCTGGGTCGACCGCCTCGATCACCGCCTGCGCAGCCACCAGCGGCGGCAGAGGAAGCTGCACCAAGATGCCGTCCACCGTGGGGTCGGCGTTCAGACGGCCAATCTGAGTGATCAGTGCTTTTTCGGACGTCTCCGACGGCAGGCGGATCGTACGCGCCGTGATTCCCGTGGCATTCGCCGCACGGTCCTTGCTCCGCACATAGACCGCACTCGCCGGGTTATTTCCTACCAGCACGACGACCAGACCAGGACGGAACGACAGGGCGGCGACCCGTTCGGCCACCCTTGCCCGCAACGCCGCGGCTACCGCCTTGCCGTCGATGATCCTCGCGCTCACAGCGCAGCCAGCTTCTCGCCGAGCGCGACGGGGTCGCCCGCGACGTGCAGCATCTTCTCCCGGCTGGTCGCGCCGAAAGTCAGATGCACCGCTGACGGCGCCAGCCCGAGCGCGTCAGCCAGCGCCGCACAGGTGGCGCGGTTGGCACGCCCACCTTCCGCCGCCTCGGTGACCCCGATGCGGAGGCGTTCGCCATCCGCCGTGGGGGTTGTCCCATGCAGTCCTGGCCGACGCGACTTCGGCTGCACCTTCACCGCGACGGCGACGCCATCCGCAAGCGGGCGCCAGAACATCGTCAGAAGACCAGCGGTTGCCAGGTTCCGTAGGTGACCGCGGCGTGGATTTTGAATAGCAACGGCAGGACGACGATCTGAATAAGGACGACCACAACCCACGGACTGATATCGATGCCACCGAAATTCGGCAGCATGTTCCGGATCGGTCGCAAGACTGGGTCAGTGACCCGATACAGGAAGTCACCAATCGTCCAGACCAGCCGATTCCGCGTATCCAGCACGCCGAAACTGGCGAGGATGCTGAACACGGCGCTCAGGATGACCGCCCACTTAAACAGGTTGACCACGTAGTAGATCAATTGAAAAAAGATGTCGATCACGCGGGGTCTCCCAAGGGTCGGCGGAAGCTAGCGGGCGACGATTCGGTCTGCAACCTATACGAACGCCCATTCGCTTGACTTTCCGCGGGGCCTCTGAGCATTGTCCGCGCCCTGCGGGACGGGGCTGTAGCTCAGTTGGGAGAGCGCCTCGTTCGCAATGAGGAGGTCGTCGGTTCGAACCCGATCAGCTCCACCATCCCCCGCCCGCAGCCATCCATCCGTGCCGCGATGACTGTCTTTCTATGGCGTTTGCCGTGGTTAGCCCGAACAAGAACTTATCGATATAAGTGAATATACAAGACTGCCTCCGACGTGGCGAACAGATCCAATCGTGTAAATATCAATGCCGGTGCCGTGTCGGCGGAGGTCCGCTCTGCCACCGCAGCCGGGTGTCAGACAATCCACGGCAAGACGGAAGCCGCCACCAAGCCTTGAAAGCGGACCGGCCCCCGCGCGAAAACGTGGTTGGCCGGCGTGGTCGCGGCGGTAGCGACTACCACGACAGTGCCGGCGGCGATCACGCCATATTCCAAGGCGCTGACGGCCTGATCAGCCGCGGCCCACGCCAGGACTGAGAACGCGTGGGCAAACATTGGTTCCTCCTTCTGCCAACCGCAACGGGACGTTCCACCATGATCGGGACGTAACGGCAACGCCGCATAAACGCCTTGATAACGGCGCAATCCTGCATTATAGTTTCGGTTAGTTATCCAATATCTTTGTCCGACGGTGTCTGCCTTGAGTGATCCATCGCTCCGCTGTGCGCATAAACCTTATGCCGCCGGAGCCAATTATTGTGCTCAGGGCGGACGCCCATTTCGCAACCCGGCTGCGGCGGCGAGGTAACTCGTTTTGGCCTTGGTTTGGTCGGCTTAAGGCCTCCGGAGACGGTCTCCGGGTCCGCAGCCAATACTTCAGTACGGTCTCGACCGCAGATAGGTTCAGAGAGGATGCTATGGCCCCCATCGACTACTTCATGGGCATCTTCGTCGGCATGTGCTTCGGCCTCGCAGGCTTGGCCTACGTCGCTGTTCTCTGAATGCCGCTCACACCCGCTGCTCCGCCGGGCCTTCAGGTGCGGAATAGCAGGTTTCTCGGCCCGGCTCACGTCCCTGCGGGGCGTTTCTTGCACGCCAACCCGCCATGCTGTGCAATGGATCCGCTGCAACGCATGCCGAGGAGCACCGACATGACCAGTCCCGCCCCGATGACCGCCGGCGTCACGCAGCAGGGCAGCAGCGTGAACGGGACGGTCTGGCACATCCTGGGCCAGACGTACACGCCGCTGCATGTTACCGAGAGCAGCTTCTCGTGGCACGCGTTGCTGCCGCCCGGGACGTTCGTGCCACCGCATATTCACCCGACACAGGACGAGTTCATCTATGTATTCGAGGGACGCTTCGACCTCGTGCTGGATGGCCAGACCGCAAGCGCATCGGCAGGTGATCTGATCCGGCTACCACGGGGCATTCCGCACGGGCTGTTCAACCACAGCCAGGCGAACATCACCTGTCTGTTCTGGGTGTCACCGGCGCGCAAGCTGTGGGACCTGTTCCAGGCAATAGACAATGTCCCCGACCCTGCAGAGGTCGTCCGTCTGGCCAGTCTGCACGAGGTGAATTTTCTGCCGCCACCCGAATAGCGTCGCGGTCCAGCGACAAACTCGTCCCCGAGAAATTGAACTCGCTCACCAGTTCGCGCCCTGTCGCGCGATGCGCTGCGCCAGCGACCAGCGGTGCACCTCCGAGGGGCCGTCATAGATGCGGAAGGCGCGCACTTCGCGGAAGATGCGTTCAACCAAAGTCTCGCCGGTGACGCCCTGCCCACCGAGCACCTGCACGCAGCGATCGACCACGCGCCAGATCGCCTCGGAACAGAACACCTTGGCGATCGATGACTCCGTGGTGCCGCGCGAGCCCTGATCCAACACCCAGGCGGTGTGCCAGATCGCCAGCCGGCTCATGCGTATGTCGATCTCGTTGTCGGCCAGCATGAAACCGACACCTTCGTGGTTCACCAGCTTCGACCCGAATACCTCACGCCTCGCCGCGTAGGCCGCCGCGATGTCGTGCGCGCGGCGCGCCGCACCGAGCCAACGCATGCAATGCGTCAGTCGCGCAGGCGCAAGCCGCACCTGCGCGTAGCGAAAGCCCTTGCCGAGCTCGCCAAGAATGTCACCCGCCGGCACGCGCAGATCATTGAATCGCACAACCGCGTGGCCGCCCGCGAAAGCTTGGTCGAGGCTGTGCATCGTGCGCACGATCTCGATCCCCGGCTGGTCCATATCGGCGAGGAACATCGTCGCAGCGCCATCCTCGCCCTTGGCCATGATGATGGCGAAGCCGGCACCCTCCGCGCCGGTGATGAACCATTTGGTGCCGTTGATCACCCAGTGGTTGCCGTCCTGCACGGCGGTGGTGTTCAGCGCTGAAGGGTCGGATCCCGCCCCCGGTGCCGGCTCGGTCATGCAGAAGCAGGAGCGGATGTCACCGCGCGCCAATGGACGCAGCCAGCGCTCCTTCTGTTCCCTCGTGGCAACCTGTTCCAGCAAGTGGATGTTGCCCTCGTCAGGGGCGAAGATGTGCAGCGCGACGGGACCCAGGAGCGAATAGCCAGCCTCCTCGAACACCACCGCCTTGCCGACATTGTTCAGTCCGAGCCCTCCGAATTCCGTCGGCGCGTGCGGCGCGAGCAGCCCTGCCTCGCGTCCGAGTGTCACCAGCTCGTGGCGGAACGCCTCAGTCGGGCCGTGCGCGGTTTGTCGCGGATCGCCCTCCAGCGGCATGATCTTGTCGCGAATGAAGCTGCGCGTGCGCTGCTGCAGTTCCTGCAGTTCGGACGAGAGCGAGAAATCCATCAGAATGCGCGTCCCTGGGCGATCTCATGCGCGAACTCGACGATGCCGGTGCCGATCGCGGTGAGGCCGGCATAGCGCGGTTCAGACGTGGCTCCACTACGCCAGCGGTAGCCGAGTTGCAGAAAGATCACGCCCAGCTTGTAGATCGCCAGCACGCGGTGGAACAGGAAGTCGGACACATCGCGCCCGCTCAGCGCGGCGTAGTTGGCCACCGCCTGCTCGCGTGACCAGAAGCCCCCCTCGTCCGCCGGCATCTGTGCCATGTCGTGCAACGCTGGCGGATCCTCTTCGTGCACCCAGTAGCTCAGCAGTGTCGCGAAATCGAACAACGGATCGCCCCGCGTGCCCTGGTCCCAGTCCACGACGGCAACCGGCGACAGGTCGCGTGGATCCAGAATCATGTTGTTCAACTTGAAATCATTGTGCAGCAACGCCGGCGTACCATCCGGCACCAGGTGGCTTTCCAGCCAAAGACCGAGCTCGGCATGCAGCGGCTCGGTGCCCGCCTCCAACGCCGCCACGCCTCGTTTGCGCCAACCGCTCACTGCACGCGCGAGGAAACCCACCGGCCGCCCGAGATCGTCCAGCCCGATCGCAGCGGTGTCCACAGCGTGGATCGCAACCAGCGTCTCGAGTAGCACCTGTGACAGACGGGGACCGACCTCTGGGCGCCCGGCCAACTCGGACGGCATGTGCTCACGGATCACCAGACCCGGCCGATACTCGATAATCTGGAATTGCGCGCCAACGATGCTTGCGTCCGCACACAGGAACAGCCCGCGCGGCACAAAGGCCAGAGCGTCCGGTAGTCGGCTCAGGATACGGAACTCGCGCGCCATGTCGTAGGCACCCGACGGTAGCTCGCCGAGCGGTGGCCGACGAAGCACAGCGGGTTTGCCGTCGACATGAATCAGATAGTTCAGATTGGCCAGTCCCCCGGCGAATTGCCGCGGTGGCGGATCGCTGTCGAGACGCAGCCCTTGGCGCGCCAGATATTCGCGCAGCGCTGCCCAGTCGAGCGCCACGCTCTGCGCGGCCGACCGCACATCGTCCGGCTGCTGGGAAGGCGATGTCACGGCAGTCGTCGCGCTAGCGGGTGAACGGATTCTTCGACTCGACCCGACCGAACATGCGGCTCCACGCAGCCTCGCGCAGCAGACGATCAGGGTTGTTGCCGCTGGGCTGCGCAGTCTGCCGAGGCGCGCTCGGCTCGGCCGATATAGCCTTTGCGGACGCCTTACGGGCCGTATTCTTTCGCGCTGCCATTTCGCCCTCCCCACAGACGCTACTACGATACCATCATCGCGCCGATGAGCCAGTGCGGATCGATGCCGACCCGCTGGCAGCAGCGCCGCCAGACCGCCAGGTACTGCGCCGTAGTGGCTGCCATACCCCCGCGGCGCCGCGCCGCTGTTGCAGCCGCGGCAGAGCGCGGCGCTCCGATTGCCGCGTCGATCGCCTGGCGCACGCGGCCGCGCGCACGGTGCAGCAGCACGCGCTGATTCTCAGCAGTGATGCCCAGCAGCGTGCATGCCTCCTCGGCCTCGCAGCCCTCCAGGTCGCGCAGGATGATGACGGCGCGCTGCCCAGGCGGCAGATGGTCGATCGCCTCAATCACGTGATCCCATAACTGCCTGCCACCGACAACGCGCTCAGGATTTATCTCGTCCCACAGCCGAGGCGCCTCGATCCAGTGACCGTCGGGCTTGAATTCCGATACGTCCACCGCTCTGCCGCCTGGGCTGCTTCCCTCCATCAACGCTGGCAGGCCAACCAGGCGACCCTCCCGCGTGGCGCGCGTGCGCGCCCGGTTCAGCACTATGCTGAATACCCAGGTGACCAGACTGGAGCGACCTTCGAAGGCTCCAATTCCCGAGAACACGGCCAGCCAGGCGTCCTGCACCACCTCCTCGGCCTGGGCGCGACTGCCGATGATCGAAGTAGCCAGGCCGGTCAGCGACCCGTGGAAGCGCCTGATCAGAACCCGAAACGCCTGCTCATCACCGCGGCGCAGTCGGGCGAGGAATTCCGGCTCGTCGAACTCGGTCTGACGCATGAGGGCTGCCCCGGAGCGCTAGCGCTATTGCCTACAGGAAGCGACGGAGTTTCAGTAACGCACTGCCTTGTACCGAGTCTCGACCATTTGCACCACTTGGCGAGGGGAGCAGTGGAGCGTGCCGACCTGCCGCGAAATGAGCGAACTCGTGACCGACTATCTGGAGCGCGCCGTGCCGCTCCGGAGCCGTCTCGACATGAGGTGGCATTTGTTCCGCTGCGAGGCATGTCGGCACTACTACGACCAGATACGGCGAACGGTGCGGCTGCTCGGCAGCGGTTACCCAAGACCTCCCGCCAGCGCTACCGAGGAAGCTGTGCTGGCCGCGGCACGCGGAGAGCACCCGCGCGAGTCGTGAGGTCGGTGCACAGGCCGCAGGCAGGTGACGCCACGCCATCTGGCATGCAGCCCAATATTCGCGCGTCTGTTGCGTGCCGCGACTCGGCCTCCGCGAGGAAACACTCCCTCCGACTCGGCATCGCTGCTGTGCAACCGCGCGGTAGGTTAACGTGATGTTAGAAATACCCGTGTAGGTTTGGGAAACTCGGCGCCATCTTGCCGTTGGCTCGGGAACGGAGGTTTCAGCCATGGCGCGGGTTCCCCACTTGTCTTACGCCTCAGTTTGTGACCGGGGCGCGCGCAATTGGGATGAGCCGGCTTTTATGCTGCGCTCCTACCTCTATCAGTTTATTAGGATTACCTTATAATACACTGATTTCACCCGCAAAAGTCTGCCATCAACCGGTTGGCAGCCAGCTTCTCAGATGGTGAGCTCCAACCCGGGCTGCCCAGGCGGCCGTAGGCGGACGGATCATCCGGAGACGTGGAAAATGGCACGTCATGGTGAGCCGCCACAAAGTTACCATTCTTCGTCTCTTGGTCGCTGTAGCGGCCAGCGACTCGGACAGGAGGCCTCCATGGCCAGAACAGGTACCGTCACACCACGCGTGCAAACCGCACGTCCGCGCGAAAAAACATTCACGCGACACCCACTCGATACGCTACGCTCGCACCCATCTTGCATTAGTGCCAGATGCGCCCCCTCAACTGACGGAGCGGCCGATGTATCCGGTCGATGACTTGTTCGCAGCCTACGCAAAAAGCTTCGAGGCAAACCGCGAAGCCGAAATGACGCTTCCTGAATATCTGGAAGCGTGCCGCGACGATCCGATGATGTTTGCGACTGCGACCGAGCGTCTGCTCGCCGCGATCGGCGAACCTCAGATGGTCGATACGGCAAAGGATGCCCGACTCGGTCGCATCTTCATGAACCGGACTATTCGGGTTTATCCGGCGTTCTCCGAATTCTTCGGCATGGAAGAGACGATTGAGCGCATCGTCGGTTTTCTGCGCCACGCGGCGCAGGGCCTCGAAGAGCGCAAGCAGATCATGTACCTGCTTGGCCCGGTCGGCGGTGGCAAGTCCTCGCTCGCTGAACGCCTGAAAGCATTGATGGAACTGCATCCCGTCTATGTTCTGAAGGCAGGCGACCAGCTTAGCCCGGTGTTCGAAAGCCCGCTCGGGCTGTTCAATCCCGAGCGCATGGGACCAATGCTGGAAGATCGCTTCGGCATTCCCCAGCGGCGGCTGACCGGACTTATGAGCCCCTGGTGTGTCAAGCGACTCGATGAGTTCGAAGGCGACATCTCACGCTTCCGCGTCGCCAAGCTGCAACCCTCGCGGCTGCGTCAGATCGCCGTCGCCAAGACCGAACCTGGCGACGAGAACAACCAGGATATCTCCTCGCTGGTGGGGAAGGTCGACATCCGCAAGCTTGAGTTGCATGCGCAGAACGATCCGGACGCCTACAGCTATTCCGGGGGCCTCAATCGCGCCAACCAGGGCCTGCTCGAATTCGTCGAAATGTTCAAGGCACCGATCAAGATGCTGCACCCGTTGCTGACAGCAACGCAGGAAGGCAACTACATCGGCACCGAGAACATCGGCGCCATCCCGTTCAGTGGCATCATCTTGGCCCACTCCAACGAGGCGGAATGGCAGACCTTCAAGAACAACCGCAACAACGAAGCCTTCATTGACCGAATTTACGTGATCAAAGTGCCGTATTGCCTGCGCGTCACCGAAGAGCAGAAGATCTACGACAAGCTGGTGCGCGGGTCGGAGCTCTCCGCGTCGCCGTGCGCGCCAGCGACACTTGAGATGCTTGCCCGATTCTCGGTCCTTACCCGGCTGCGGCGGCACGAGAACTCGACCCTGTTCGCCAAGATGCGAGTCTATGACGGCGAGAGCCTGAAGGAAACCGATCCGCGTGCGCGGTCGCTGCAGGAATACAAGGACTCGGCCGGCGTGGAGGAAGGCATGGATGGCGCCTCCACCCGATTCGCGTTCAAGGTCTTGGCAGCCACGTTCAACCACGACACGACTGAAATCGCCGCCGATCCGGTGCATATGATGTATGTGCTGGAGCAGTCCATTCGTCGCGAGCAGCTTCCGACCGAGACCGAGAAGCGCTACCTGGAGTTCATCAAGGGTGAGCTGGCGCCGCGTTACGCCGAATTCATCGGCAACGAAATTCAGAAGGCGTATCTCGAGTCATACCACGACTACGGCCAGAACCTGTTCGACCGCTACGTGTCCTACGCGGATGCCTGGATCGAAGACATCGACTTCAAGGACCCCGACACCGGCCAGCTCATGAACCGCGAGCTGTTGAACCAGGAGTTGACGAAGGTCGAGAAGCCTGCCGGAATCGCGAACCCGAAGGACTTCCGGAACGAGGTGGTGAAGTTCAGCCTGCGGGCACGCGCCAACAACAACGGCAAGAACCCGTCCTGGACCAGCTACGAGAAGATCCGCGAAGTCATCGAGCGACGGATGTTCAGCCAGGTGGAGGAGCTGCTGCCCGTGATCAGCTTCGGGTCCAAGAAGGACAGCGACAGCGAGAAGAAGCACGAGGAATTCGTGGATCGTATGGTTGCGCGTGGCTACACCGAGCGGCAGGTCCGCCGCCTGGTCGAGTGGTACATGCGCGTTAAGCAGGCGGGGTGAAAAAGGCCCCGCCCGGAACAGGCAACTTTATGCACATCGTCGACCGGCGTCTCAACCCCAGCGGCAAGAACCTCGCCAACCGGCAGCGGTTCATGCGCCGCGCCAAGTCGCTGATCCGCAAGGCAGTGCACGAAAGCTCGGCCAGCCGCAGCATCAAGGACGCCGACCAGGCCGGCGAGGTCGCGCTGCCGGCGCAGGGCGTGCACGAACCGTCGTTCCATCGCAGCGCGTCCGGCGGACTCCGCGATCATCTGTTGCCCGGCAACAAACAGTACATCGAAGGCGACACGATCCCTCGCCCGCAGGGCGGCGCAGGGGGCGGTGGCTCCGAGGGCAGTCCTGATGGCGATGGGCAGGACGACTTCCGCTTCGCGCTGTCGCGCGATGAGTTTGTCGACCTGTTCCTGGAGGATCTCGAACTACCGGACCTGGCGAAGCGCCGCGTGGTCGACAGCGAGAGCGTGTCCTGGCATCGCGCCGGTTATTCGGTCACCGGCTCGCCTGCCAATCTGGCGCTGCTGCGCACGGTGCGCAACAGTCTGTCGCGGCGGATCGCGCTGAAACGGCCAAAGCCTGATGAACTGCAGCGCCTGCGCGATGAGATCGCCGCGCTCAGCCCGGACGGTGACGATCAGGCGCGTCGTGTCGAGTTGGAGGCCGAGCTTGAACGCAAGCTGCGGCGCACCGGACTAATCCCGTACATCGACCCGCTCGACGTTCGCTATCGCAAGTTCGAGCCGCAGCCGAAGCCGGTCGCCCAGGCCGTAATGTTCTGCCTCATGGACGTGTCCGGCTCGATGACCGAGCACATGAAGGACCTCGCCAAGCGGTTCTACGTCCTGCTCTACATCTTCCTGCGGCGCCGCTATAAGCACGTCGACGTAGTGTTCATCCGCCACACGCACCAGGCGCAGGAGGTGGACGAGGATACATTCTTCCACTCGCCGGAAACCGGTGGCACCGTCGTATCGACCGCGCTCGAGGAAATGCAGCATGTCATTACCGAGCGTTACAGCCCGGATTTGTGGAACATCTATGCAGCGCAGGCGTCGGACGGCGACAACACCGCCTCCGACAACGACAAGACGGCGGCACTGTTGACCGAAAATATACTTCCGGTCTGTCAGTACTACGCCTATCTCGAGGTCGGTCGCGATTCGGAGCATTTCCCGCCCGGTTTCATCCGGCGCGACTCCGACCTCTGGCAGACCTACACAGCAATCTGCAAGACCGGCGCGCCAATGGCGATGCGCAAAGTCGGGCACCGGCGTGACATCTATCCGGTGTTCCGCGAGCTGTTCGCGAAGAAACAGGCAACCACAGGAGCCGAGACATGAACGACTTCGGCGGTGGCATCCGGGCCGAGCGGCCGCTGTTCGAGGGTGCGGACTGGGAGTTCGGCACCATCCAGCGCGTGCACGATGCGATCGAAAAGATCGCGATCGGCGAACTTGGCCTCGACACCTATCCCAACCAGATCGAGATCATCGGTACCGAGCAGATGCTCGACGCCTATTCCTCAATCGGCATGCCGCTGTTCTACAAGCACTGGTCGTTCGGCAAGCACTTCGCGCGCAACGAGGCGATGTACCGCGCCGGCATGCAGGGCCTCGCCTATGAGATCGTGATCAACTCCAATCCATGTATCAGCTACATCATGGAGGAGAACACGGCGACGATGCAGACGTTGGTGATCGCCCACGCTGCATTCGGTCATAACCATTTTTTCAAGAACAACTATGTTTTCAAGCAGTGGACCGATGCCGACGGCATCCTCGACTATCTGGAGTTCGCCCGCGGATACATCGCACATTGCGAGGAACGCTACGGCGAGGCAGCAGTTGAGCGCCTGCTAGATGCCGCTCACGCCTTGATGAGCCATGGCGTTCACCGTTATCCACGCCGCCGCGCTGCCGATCTTCGCTCCGAAGAGCAGCGCGCCAAGGACCGGCGCCAACACGAGGAGCAGGTCTTCAACGACCTGTGGCGTACCGTCCCGACCAAGGGTGCAGAAAAAGACGACAAGTCGCTCGACGATCGCCGTCGTGCGCTGCTGCAGCTCCCGCAGGAGAATGTACTCTACTTCCTCGAGAAGACCGCGCCACGCCTGCAGCCCTGGCAGCGCGAAATCCTGCGTGTTGTCCGCATCATCGCGCAGTACTTCTATCCGCAGCAGCAGACCAAGCTGATGAACGAGGGTTGTGCCACCTATACGCACTACCGCATCATGAACCGGCTGCACGAAAAAGGGCTGCTGACCGACGGCAACATGGTGGAGTTTCTGCGCTCGCACACCAACGTGGTGTTCCAGCCGGACTTCGACGATCCGCGCTACTCCGGTATCAACCCCTACGCTCTCGGCTATGCGATGATGCGGGATATTGAGCGCATCTGCACAGAGCCGACGGCGGAAGACCAGCAGTGGTTCCCCGATATCGCGGGAGCCGCCGATCCGATGGCGGTGTTGCGCGACGTCTGGGCCAACTACCGCGACGAGAGTTTCATCCTGCAGTATCTCAGCCCGCGACTGATCCGGGACTTCGGGCTTTTCCATGTGCTGGATGACGCCAACGAACCGAACCTCAGCGTCGAGGCGATTCACGACGAACGCGGCTATCGCAAAATCCAGCGCGCGCTGGCGAAGCAGTACGACATCGCCTGGACACTGCCCGACATTCAGGTGGTGGACGTGAACCTCGCCGGAGACCGGCGCCTGATCCTGCACCACCGCGCACTCAACCGCGTCCTGTTGGAAGAGCGCGACGCGCGCTTTGTGCTACAGCATCTCGCCGACCTATGGGGCTACGACGTGCTGCTGAAGGAAGTTGATCCGGCAACCGACTCGGTTCTCAAAGAACACGCCGCCACCCCGCGCAGCGGAATCGTCCAGACCGACAGCTGATCAGCCGACACGAAAAAGCGGGCTGCGCGACGCGCAGCCCGCCATCTCAATCAGTCAACAACTTAACGGCTGGTGCCGCCACCGCCGCTTGGATTGGAGCGGACGGGGTTGGTCGCATCCGGTTCGGTCGACCCCGTCGGACCTACCTTGCCCGGGTACGACGGGGCGGTGCTGCCCGACTGGGAATAGTTGTAAGTCGGCGCTGTGTTTGGCGCGCTCCCGGTCGCCGGTGAGGACTCCTGCGGGCTGCCCAACTGTGTGCCCGTCACCGACTGGCTGGATCCGGAGCTCGCGCCGTCGCCGGCCGCCATCGCGGTCGCCGTGCCGCTCGCCAGCAACGCTGCCATACCAAGGAGGCGCAATGTCTTCGTCATAATTTCTCTCCTGTCGACTATCAGACGCAGCCACAGGAACGCGACACAGGGCCGCACGATGCACCGGTTCACGATAATTGGACCGCCGGCCGAGCCGCCGGCCGTTACGCCGCCGGGGTTACTCGGCTGCCTTGGCGGACAATGGCCAGTCTGCGACATCGATTCGCGGCATGTCGAAGCGGTCGGTGGTGCGCGAGTACCACCCTCGGCCGTGCATACGACCGATGAGATCAAGCTTCGGTGTGTCCACGTAGCACTTTTCGGCATCCAGAATGAACTCGTCGGCAATGTGAATCGCCACGACCTTGCCCAGTACGACGGCGCGATCGACGCCCACCTCGACGATCACCAGCCGCTCGCACTCGAACGACACCGGACTTTCCGCAATGCGTGGCGGCTTCACGCGTGACGAAGGCGCGGTATGCAGCCCGGCCTCAGCCAGCTCATTTACCTGCTTGTCGAAATCGATTGCGGTGATGTTCATCTTCTCGGCCAGCGCGTTGCTGACCAGGTTCACGACGAACTCGCCGGTGCGGCGGATGTTGCCACCGGTGTCCTTCACGTCGCCCGGGCCACGGCCGCCGATGCCGATCGCAACGACGGGGGGATTGCCCGACACCGCATTGAAGAAGGAGAACGGCGCGGCGTTCACCGATCCGTCGATGTCCTGCGTGGTCACCCACGCTATCGGGCGCGGCACCACGGTCGAGACCAGAAGCTTGTAGATATTCTCGTGTGTCGTCTTGTCGAATTCGAACAGCATGGTGATGCCTTGTCTACGGGGTCCGGCGAGCCTTACGCGGGAAGCCGCGCATGTCCAGATGCGGGGCGGCGATCAGCGGATCAGCTGCGCCATCCAGCGTGCCAGGCCTGCGAGTTCCGGCGTGGCGCTCGGTCGGTCGATCGATCCGGTCAGGTGAATCGCGATCTCGGGCGGGCTCGGCAACGACGGCTGCAGTGCGATCGTGACATCGAGCGCCTGATTGGTCAGGTTCATGCCGCCGCTGACATGTGCTTCACCGGCGATACCGGTCAGAATGCCGGACTCGAGCACTACATCGCCATGCGCGACGCTTGCGCCAAGCTCGAGTCGATCAAAGCCCGTTGCCCCCGAGCGCAACGCATCGCTCGCCGCTGCCTCCACCGTCCTTAGATCCGGCCTCTCGACCGACAGTTTCAGGCGAAACATGTCGAAACCCGCCAGAGCGCCATCATTCACAGTCAGCGTCCCGCGGCCACTGAGCGTCGCCAGAATTGCCGATGGACTATAGCCGCTCGCGCGAAGCTGAGCGGTGGCGTCGGCGCGGCCAGACAGCAGGTCTATCGGCGCATCGTCCAACGGGCCCGTAATCGTCGCATTGCTCAACCTGGCGTCCACAGCAAGCGCCGGCGGATCGGCGGTGGCGTCGACTGCAAGGCTGCCGTTCATGGTTCCGGAGCCGAGTTTCGCCGCGAAATTCTCCAGCCGCAGTGCACCGCTTGCCACCGAGAGCGTGACCGCCACGTCGCCCAGCGCAGGCCCCGCCCCCACGATCAGCTGATCAAATCCAAGCTCTACATTGCCCCGCCAGCCCGACAGGACACCGAACGGCAACGGTACATTCGAGCCGCCGTTGGGCAGGGGCAGCGTCACCGCGCCGAAACGGATATGGCCTGTCGCCCGCGGCTCCGCGCCGCTGGGATCGAGTTCAAGATCGCCTCGCGCATGAAGCGTCGCCGCCGTGAGATCGAATGGCGCCGCGCCAAAGCGTCCCGGTGCACCTGTCAGATGCGCCACCAACGCCAGCGAACCGTCGTCCAGCCAGGCAGGCAATTCGGGTACGCCCAGCCGCTCCGGCAGACCGAGCATCGCGATCAGCCGACGCGCACCAGGATGATGCAATGCTAGCGTCGCACTCCATAAACCCGAAGTCAGATCGATGGTCGGACTCACCTCCAGTTCCGCATTGCCCAGCGCAAGCCGCGCGCTTGCGGCAAGCGCCTGTTGCGGCCCGGCGAACTCCACCTCCAGCTTGGCCGGCCCGTGCCACAGTGCCGGCGTCGGCCTCCAGACAGAGGGCAGCAGCTCTGACAGGGGCGCCGCATCATTTGCTTCGATGCTCAACTTGCCACCACTCAGCCTGCCCCCATCGCCCAGCGCTCCGGACATCGCGAAGCGCGCGCCGCGAGCCATGCCCTCGGTCCGACGCAGCAGAATGCCGCTGGTGTCAACGACGGCATCAACCACGAGGCCATCGATGGTCACACCGGCCAATAGCGCCTGCCGGACGTTGAGCCGCAGATCGACATCGAGACCAGACGATTCCTTGTAGAGTTCGGCCAAGGTCGCCGGACGCGCCGGCAGCCACGAATCCAGCGCCAGGCGGTCCGCCGATAAATCCACCGTGAGGCTGGGCGGATCACCCCGCTTCAATCGCAACCCCCCGGAGATCTCAGCATCATCCAGCGTGCCGCTGAGATGCTGCAGCGCGACATCACCGTTGTTGGCCACAACATGCGCGGACAATTTGGCGCGCTGCGCGACGCTCTCCGGCAGTCCCGCCAACAGCCGCGGCGGCAGCCAGCCCGGCACCGCCTGATCCAGCCAGCGCACTGTCGTCCGAAGCAGAGGCGCTTCGAACCGGGCATCGCCCTCGAAAAGCAACCTAGCCGGATCGTCACGCGCGATATGTCCGCTCACTCGCAGTTGCCCGCTGCCGGGCAGAAACGCGTTGGCCTCGCGAACAACAAGCTCCTTGCCGTCAAGGTCGAGCGCGGCCTTCACATGCTCCAGTGCACCCCCGGCCAAAGGTGCGGCCTCGGCGGAAAAATCGATCCCAATCGGCACGTCAATCCCGGCGATGGTAGTGCCGGCACCCAGCAGCACGGGAAGCCAGGCATCCAGGCTGAGCCGGCTTGCCGCCAATGCGATATCGAGCCGCGGATCTGGTGTAACGCGCAGCACCACGGCTCCCCTGGCCGGCGAGCCGCCAATTTCCATTGCCACATCGTTGACCGCCGCCACACCGCTGTTAACCGTCAATCGTCCATCGGCGCGGAACGTCACCGGCGGCGCCGGCACCAGCACCGCGAGATTCGGCCCGCGGCTGGCAATCGTTCCCGCGAGTGTTCCGTCTCGCGCCAACTGGCCGGTGAAGCTTGCTCCCAGGCCGCTGGCCACGCCCTGCCCGTCCAGCGCGACGTCCAGCCCGGCAGCGCCATCACGGCCCGCGGCCGTAAGTCGTGCTGTGAAGTGCCAGTCCTGGCCGGTGAACTGCGCCGTGCCCGATGCCGACAGAGCGCCTGTATCAAGCGTCGCCAGCGTTGCATTGATGCCAGTGAAAGCCACTCGTCCGATTGTCAGGCGGCCGTTCTCGATCCGCGCCGCGAACGCTGCCAGCCAGGCCGGCGGCCGCGGGAGAAGCATGCCGGGCTGTGCCGGCCAGGGGATGTGCAGATCGGGGCCGCCCAGAACGAGCTCCCGCGCATCCACGCGTCCCGCGACCAGCGGCCAGAAAGCGGTACGCAATCGCAGCGCCTGGACGCGGATCGAAAGATCAGCCGACCCGTTGCCGCCGATGTTGACCTGCGCCGCGGTCAGCTCGGGCTGCGGCAGCAGCGTGAGCGAGATCGGTCCGCTGATCGAGACCGGCTGGCCGAGTGTCGCAGTCGCGAGTACCTCGATGGTCGTTCGATAGCGTGTCCAGTCGAGCCATTGCGGCACTTGCCAGACGGCAAGCAGCAGCAGCGCGGTGACTGCCCCGACCGTGACCAGTACTGTGCGCCAACGTCGCACGTCAGGACGGAGCGCCGTATCCGCCGCCACCCGGCGTCTCGATCACGAACACATCGCCAGGGTTCAGTTCAGCACTGTCAGTCCCGGTGAGAACCTCGTGCGTGCCGTCGGCGCGCTCGACCCATTGCCGACCAACCGCGCCGTCTTCGCCGCCCTCCAGTCCAAACGGTGCGACGTTCCGACGCGAGGACACGATCACCGCCGTCATCGCTTCGAGGAAACGGATGCGTCGGATGGCGCCGTCTCCCCCGCGCCACTTTCCTTCTCCGCCGGAGCCGCGACGAATCGCGAAACGCTCCAGCCGCACCGGGTAGCGCAGTTCCAGCACCTCGGGATCAGTCATCCGCGTGTTGGTCATGTGCGAGTGGATCGCCGACGTCCCGTCGAATCCCGGACCGGCGCCGGTGCCGCCGCAGATGGTCTCGTAGTACTGCCGGTGCGCATCGCCGAACAGGAAGTTGTTCATTGTGGCCTGCGAGCAGGCGATCGGCTTCAGCGCGCCGAACAGTGCGTTGCAGGTAGCCTGTGAGACCTCGGTGTTGCCGGCGACCACCGCCGCACCCGGCGCGGGCGAGAGGAACGTGCCAGGCGGAATGACGAGGCGCAGCGGCTTGAGACAGCCGTCGTTCAACGGGATGTCGTCCGCGACCAGTGTGCGGAACACGTACAGAACTGCTGCGCGAGTGACAGCAGGCGGCGAATTGAAGTTGCCCTCGCTCTGGTGGCCGGTGCCGGTGAAGTCCACCACCGCGCTGCGCGTCGCACGATCGACGCTGACCGCAACCCGCAACGGCAGGCCGCTGTCCATGGTGTATTCGAAAACGCCGCTGCCGATGCGGTCGATCACCCGCCTGACCGACTCTTCGGCGTTGTCCATCACGTGGCGCATATACGCGCTGACCACCGGCCAGCCGTATAGCGCGACCACACGTTGTAGTTCCTGCACGCCCTTCTCGTTCGCCGCCACCTGCGCCTTGATGTCCGCGACATTCACGTCGGGACTGCGCGCGGGATATGTCGCGCCCGACAGCAGCGCACGCAGTTCCGCTTCGCGGAAATGACCGCCATCGACCAGCAGGAAGTCGTCGATCACCACGCCTTCCTCTTCCAGCGTCCGCGATACGGGTGGCGTGGAGCCAGGCGTGATGCCGCCGATGTCAGCGTGATGCCCGCGGCTGCCGACGAAGAACATGATCTTTCCACCGGTCTCGTCGAACACCGGCGTTATCACCGTGACGTCCGGCAGATGCGTGCCGCCGTTGAATGGGTTGTTCAGCGCAACCACATCGCCCGGCTTCAGCGTAGCGTGCCGGTTGTTCAGCACGGTCCGCACGCTCTCGCCCATGGCGCCGAGGTGCACCGGTACGTGCGGCGCGTTCGCCACCAGGAAGCCCTCCGCGTCGAATATCGCGCAGGAGAAGTCCAACCGCTCCTTGATGTTGACGCTCATCGACGTGTTCTGCAGCACTGCACCAGTCTGCTCAGCCACATTCATGAACAGGTTGTTAAACAGCTCGAGCAACACCGGATCGGGCCTGCCGCTGCTGGCGTCCACGCGCGTGGCGAGCCGTTCCGTGCGACGCAGCGTCATGTGATCGAGTTCGGTGATTTCCGCGGTCCAGCCAGGTTCGACCACAGTCGTGGCGTTGGCCTCGCGGATGAGTGCCGGACCGGCGATGCTGTCGCCCGCCAGCAGATCGGTGCGGTCGAACACCGGCGCCGTATGTTCCTTGCCGCCTGTGAACATCGAGATCGTGTCAACCGTCTGCGGCGCGCCGCTGGTGCGGGTTGGCAGCGTCGCCTCCTGTATCGTCTCGCCCGGCGCGATTGCCTCTACCGCGACCGCCTCTACCACCAAGGGCCGGTCGGGCGTGGCGAAGCCGAAGCGAACCCGGTGTGCCGCGGCGAAGTCGGCGACGATTTCCGCCTCGTCGCGCAACGGCACGATCAGCGCCGCCTCGGTGCCGGCATACCGCAGATGCAGGTTGCGCTGTGCTGTGATGTGCGCCGGATCCGCGCCCTGTCCGGCGAGCGCCTCGGTCGCTTCGTCGGCGAGCCGGTCGGCGAGTTCGCGCATCTCCGCCATCGCGTGCGGCTCCAGCGGAATCTCCACGGCCTGTTCGCGCATGACCGTTTGGTCAGCAAGACCCATGCCATACGCCGACAGCACGCCGGCAAACGGATGGATGAACACCGTCTCCATCCCGAGGGCGTCGGCCACCAGACAGGCATGCTGCCCGCCCGCCCCACCGAAACATTGCAACGCGAAGCGCGAGGCGTCATGGCCCTTCTGCACCGACACCTGCTTGATGGCATTCGCCATGTTTGCGACGGCGATCTGCAGATACCCTTCCGCCACCTGATGAGGGTTGCGCTGTTGGCCGGTCGCTCGCTCGACCTCTTCCGCCATCGCCGCAAACTTCGCCGCCACGACATCGGCATCGAGCGGTGCATCGCCGCCGGGCCCGAAGATCGCCGGAAAATGCCGCGGCTGGATCTTGCCAACGCAGACATTGGCGTCGGTCACCGTCAGAGGGCCGCCACGGCGATAGCACGCCGGCCCGGGGTCCGCGCCGGCCGAGTCAGGGCCGACGCGAAAACGCGCGCCGTCAAAATGCAGGATCGACCCACCGCCTGCGGCCACCGTGTTGATCGCCATCATCGGCGCCCGCATGCGCACGCCGGCCACCGCTGTCTCGAAGGCACGCTCGAAACCACCGGCGTACAGCGCGACGTCGGTCGACGTGCCACCCATGTCGAAGCCGATGATGTGGTCCAGCCCCGCCATCGCCGCGGTGCGCGCGGCCCCGACGATGCCGCCGGCAGGACCGGACAGGATCGCATCCTTGCCCTGGAAGCCAGCAGCATCCGCCAGCCCGCCGTTCGACTGCATGAAATAGAGCCGCGCGTCGCCAAGCTCCGCCGCCACCTGATCGACATAGCGGCGCAGGATGGGCGACAGATAGGCATCGACAACCGTCGTGTCGCCACGCGGGATCAATCGCAGCAGCGGGCTGACGGCATGGCTCGCGGAGACCTGAGCGAACCCGGCATCGCGCGCAAGATCGGCCAGGCGACGTTCGTGCTCGGGGTACTTCCAGGCGTGCATCAGCACGATGGCACAGGCCGTGATACCCTTTGCTCGGACGCTGGCAAACGCACGACGCGCGGCAGCTTCATCCAGCGCTTCGATCTCCTCGCCATCGACGCCGACACGGCCGACGACCTCAACCACCTCTTCGTAAAGCATCGACGGCAGCGTGATCGCCAGATCGAACAATCGCGGCCGCGCCTGATTGCCGATGCGCAGCGCGTCGGCGAAGCCGCGGTTCACCACCAGCAGCGTGCGCTCGCCCTTGCGCTCGAGCAGCGCGTTGGTGGCAACGGTGGTGCCCATCTTCACCGCCTCCACCACGCCTGATGGCAGCGGCGCATGGAGCGAGATGCCGAGTACCGACTTGATGCCGGCGATGGCGGCATCGCGGTACCTGCCAGGATTTTCGCTGAGCAGCTTGTGCGTGGTTAGATGCCCATCCGGATCGCGCGCGACGATGTCGGTGAAGGTGCCCCCGCGGTCGATCCAGAACTGCCACTTGCCGGAAGTCATCGGATCACGGTCCCCACTCAGGCCTGCCACGGCAATTCCCACAGGTCCACATTGCACAGCTTGTCCGCCAGCGCCGTGGCGATCGCGTCGAAAAGCCGCTCGCCCTTTTCCGCGGTCGCCGCCTCGGGATTGCCGATCACCCCGGACGCAGACCGCGCAGCGACAGTGCGCCAACGATACACGCCGCCGCCAACCACATCGCTGACATCTGGTGTACTGTTCGCCTTCGCCAGTCCCACGCGGTCCATCGCCACCAGCTCCGGCCGCACCGCCAGCATCATCGAGGTCTCCGCCTCGCAGGCATGCATCAGTGCGGATTGTGTCTCCAGGATCCTCGCGATCGCCACGGCCGCTGCGTACCAATAGGTGAACTGGACGATCGGCGCGCCGAGCTTCGGAGTCAGTTCGTCGGTGATGGTGCGCAACGCGTTCTCGTTGCCGCCATGCGCGTTCAGCAGAACGATCCGCTTGAATCCGTGACGCAGGACCGACCGGCAGACGTCCTCGACCACCGCGCTGAACGTCGGAAAGCCCAGCGTAATCGTTCCACCGAAGCTCATGTGATGCTCGGACAGCCCGGTCCACAGAACCGGCAGCACCACCGCATGACTGCCACGTTCGGTGACCTTGCGCGCGGCGCGGACAGCGACCGTTTCGCCCAGCATTGAATCCACCTCGACAGGCAGATGCGGTCCGTGCTGTTCCAGTGAAGCGACTGGAAGAATCACGATGGCGTCAGCGCGTGCCATCTCCCGCAACTGGTCAGCACGCAGTTTCCGCCACTCCACCTCGGAGGGTCCCGCCATCGCCAATCTCCCTGCCTGGCGT
>Ga0210395_10000761_pt1 | contig 24793 bp, 13 predicted proteins | sample IncBWH4OmetaG_FD_150861 | JGI IMG/M metagenome (GOLD analysis project Ga0210395, IMG submission 150861) | Forest soil microbial communities from Barre Woods Harvard Forest LTER site, Petersham, Massachusetts, United States - Inc-BW-H-4-O ... | reverse complement strand
GCGGTAGACGGTTTCGCGATCGTAAACCGCACGATCGGGTTCGCGGACGACACGTGTCCGGGGGCTGGGCATTTGGGTTTCAGACATTGGGGAACGAACTCCGGGCAAGCGCCAAGGATGGGTGAAGAGAAAAGTGTAACACCGGGAAACAGGCGTCAGCGATCAGCGGTCAGCTTTCAAGTTTCAATCGTCCGGTATTTGTTCTCGCGATAAACGCGGGTGAACAGGATCGCGACCAGCGCCAGCACGATGGGAGTGAACACGCTGGCTTCCGGACCGACGCTGCCGCCGGTGAGCCAACGCGGACCATCGAAGGCGGAGCCGAACAAATTGTGATACGGCGCGATGCCGCTATCCGGGACGCCGTAGAAAAATGTCTGGCCCCAATCCCATCCCGCGTGAAAACCCACGGCCCACCACAGATTGCCGGTGCGGCGCAGAAACAGGCAGAACAACAAACCGAACAGCACCACGGAGAACAGTCCGAACCAGGTCTCACCGGGATTCCCCATGTGAGCCACACCGAACAGGGCGGACATCAGAATTGCCGAGGGCCAGAAACCGTCGCTCGCTACGAGCGTGAATGGCCAGAATCCCATGCCGGTGGTGAGCGTGTATTGAAGGTATCCGCGGAAAGAAAATTCCTCGGCCAGGCCGACGATCACGAAGGTCACGCCCCAGGCCGCGGTCGCGGACGCGATAGTGCTGCCGTGAATGGCCAGGCCAGTGAGATGAAAGCCGTGAAACGCGAAGATCCCCAGCAGGCATCCGCTGATCGCCAGGAAGCCGACCAGTATGCCGATCCAGAAATCTTTTCTGAAGGCGAAGCGGACGGGCAATCCGTACTGGCCGTATTTGCGGTGCTCGATGCGCGCCATGATCAGCGCCGCGATCGATGGGATGATAAAGAGACTTCCTTCGGAGATGCCGAGTCCCAGCGGAGTGAGGCCACCGACTCCGATGCCGACCTGCGGCCCGGCGCCTCGGAGCGCGCGCATCAGCACAAAGGGGGTAATCAAGACGAGGGTAACGAGGACCACCAGGGCCAGAAAAATTATCACGCGCCAACCGGCGCGAATTCCGTTGGGCCCGTAGAAAATCTCGTTCGGGGGTTGTGGCGCAGGAGTTGGCGCGGGAGCGGGGGATTGGGGTACAACGATTTCCGGGTCGGGCATTTTCTGGGTCGCCTTTCAAGAGGGCGAAATCATTCTACCGTGTGCCGTATGGGTCGCAAGAACTTCATCGCTACCGAGTCCGGCAAGGGCGTCGTCGGGAAGACAGGCCGTCGTTTGGGGGATCTACTTTACGGCTGCGGACTTCTGCAGTGTGTCCAACTCCCCCAGAACTTCGGTGCTGTGCTTGATCGGGTCGACGCTGGTGTAGGCCTTTGCGATCTTGCCCGTAGGATCGATCAGGAAGGTGTGCCGCGCGGCGAATTTTACCAGACCTAGATTGGTGAGCGATCCGTAGGAATCGGTGACTTTGTGATCGGTATCGGCCAGCAGCTTGAAGTTCAGACCTTCCTTGGCGCAAAACTTCTTGTGCGAGTCGACGCTGTCGAGGCTGACTCCCAGCACGACCGCGTTATGCTCGGCATACTTTGGTTGGTCCACCTGAAAGTTGTGGGCTTCACGGGAGCACCCCGGAGTCTGATCCTTGGGATAGAAATAAAGGACGACCCATTTTCCGCGATAGTCTTTCAGGCTGACCGGCGAGCCCTCCTGCGAGGGCAGGGTGAAGTCGGGCGCGTTGCTCCCCGCCGCGGGCGCGGGCGAATGCGACAGCAGGCGCGGGACGAGAACAATCAGCACAACCACTACTACCAATAGCAGCGCGATCCTTAACATGAAGTCCTCCTGCAGGCGCTCGCCCGAGCGATTCTAAACCAGCCGAACCGCCAGGAGACGAACAAAGGCGTGAACCACGAAGGCCGCCAGCAAAAATCCGCGCGATTGAATATGATGGAGTATTGCGCGTTCTTCTACGGAGAAACCAGACGTGGCTCAGACGGAAACCGACGGCTTAGAGGTTTTGGAAACCAGGGAGTGGGTCGATTCTCTGGACTATGTTCTTGAAAAAGGCGGCCCCGACCGGGCCGGTCGTTTGCTACAGCAGTTGGCGCTGCACGCCCGGAGCGAGGGCGGTGTCAACCTGCCTTTTACCGCCACGACTCCGTACCAGAACACGATCCCTTCGCGGCAGCAGCCTCCGTTTCCCGGCAGCCAGGAGATGGAACGGCGCATCAAGAGCCTGGTGCGGTGGAATGCGCTGGCCATGGTGGTGCGCGCCAACAAGATTCAGGAAGGGATTGGCGGGCATATTTCGACGTTTGCTTCGGCGGCGACTTTATATGAGGTTGCGTTCAACCATTTTTTTCGCGCGAAGACTGAGAGCGGCGATCGCGATGTGGTTTATTTTCAGGGGCACGCCGCGCCGGGAATTTATTCGCGGGCTTATCTCGAAGGGCGCATCTCGAAAGAAAAGCTGCAAAACTTTCGCCGCGAACTGAAGCCCGGCGGAGGATTGAGTTCCTATCCGCACCCGTGGCTCATGCCTGAGTTCTGGGAGTTCCCCACGGTTTCGATGGGACTCGGGCCGATCCAGGCGATCTATCACGCGCGCTTCATCAAGTATCTGGAGAATCGCGGGCTCAAGCAGTCGACGGGCGGAAAAGTCTGGGCGTTTCTGGGCGATGGCGAGATGGACGAACCCGAATCGTTGGGCTCGATCACGCTGGCGTCGCGCGAACGGCTCGACAATCTGATCTTCGTGGTGAACTGCAACCTGCAGCGTCTGGATGGTCCGGTGCGGGGCAACGGAAAAATCATTCAGGAACTGGAAGCGATTTTCCGCGGCGCGGGCTGGAACGTCATCAAATGCATTTGGGGATCGGACTGGGACAGCCTGATTCAGAACGATCGCGACGGCCTGCTGGTCAAGCGCCTGGGCGAAGTCAGCGACGGGCAGTATCAGAAATATTTTGTCGAGAGCGGAGCGTACTTCCGGCAAAACCTTTTTGGCACCGATCCGCGGCTGTTGAAGATGGTGGAGCATCTTTCCGACGATCAGCTCGCTCGCATGCGACTGGGCGGACACGATCCCATCAAAGTGCACGCGGCATTTCGCGCCGCGTTCGACCACACCGGCGCACCGACCATCGTGTTGGCCAAGACCATCAAGGGCTACGGGCTGGGTGAAGCGGGTGAAGGCAAGAACATCACGCACCAGCAGAAAAAGCTGAACGAAGACGAGTTGCAGATGTTCCGCTCGCGGTTTGGAATTCCCATCCCCGACGACGAACTGCACAACGCGCCGTTCTATCGCCCGAGCGACGACAGCGCTGAGATCAAGTACATGCAGGCGCGGCGCCAGCAGCTTGGCGGATACATGCCGACGCGCAAAGTTCGCGCCGCGGCGCTGCCGGCCATTCCGGATGCGCACTTCGAGGAATTCCACAAAGGCACCGACGGACGCGAAGTTTCGACGACCATGGTTTTCGTGCGGCTGCTAGCGAAGTTGCTGCGCGATCCGGAACTCGGCAAGCTCGTCGTTCCCATTGTTCCCGATGAGGCTCGCACCTTCGGCATGGAAGCTCTGTTCCGCCAGGTGGGAATTTATTCCAGCGTGGGGCAGAATTACGAGCCCGTCGATATGGACACGCTGCTCTATTACAAGGAAGCCAAGAACGGGCAGATTCTTGAGGAAGGCATTACCGAGGCCGGGTCGATGTGCTCGTTCATCGCGGCGGGCACGGCCTATGCCAATCACGGGATCAACACGATCCCCTTCTTTATTTATTACTCGATGTTCGGCTTCCAGCGGATCGGTGATTTGATCTGGGCCGCGGCCGACATGCGCTGCCGCGGATTTCTGGTCGGCGGCACGGCGGGACGCACCACGCTGGCGGGCGAAGGGCTGCAGCACCAGGATGGGCACAGTCACGTGCTGGCGCTTCCGGTTCCGAATCTGCTCTGCTACGATCCGGCGTTCGCCTACGAGATTGCCATCATTATTCAGGATGGCATCAAGCGGATGTACGTCGATCAGGAATCGATCTTCTACTACCTGACCGTGGGCAATGAGCCGCTGGCCATGCCGGCAATGCCCGCGGGGGAGAACGTTCGGGACGGCGTTCTGAAAGGGCTCTATCGCTTCAAAGTTTCGGCCAAGAGCGACGCCAAGCTGCGGGCACAACTGCTGGGCAGCGGCGCGATCATGTTCGAAGTGCTCAAGGCGCAGCAGATTCTGGAAGAAAAATACGGAGTCGGAGCCGACGTGTGGAGCGTCACCAGCTACAAAGAACTGTATCGCGACGCCAACGATTGCGAGCGCTGGAACATGCTGCATCCCGGGGAAGCGGCGAAGGTTCCTTATCTTACGCAGACGTTGAAAGATGCGCAGGGGCCGTTCATCGCGGCGTCTGACTATATGAAGGTGCTGCCGGAGAGTCTGGGCAAGTGGGTGCCCGGTCAACTCGTCTCTCTAGGAACCGATGGCTTCGGACGCAGCGAGAGCCGCGTGGCATTGCGCGACTTCTTCGAAGTCGATGCCAAACACATCGTGCTCGCGACTCTGGGCGCGCTGGCTAGAGAGAAAAAAATCGGCACCGACGTAGTGAAACGAGCGATTCAGGAACTGGGGATCAATCCCGAGAAGGTGAATCCGGCGGTGAGCTAAGTGTTTTCGTAACCGCAGGAGTCATTTCAGACGATTCGCATCTTGCGATTTGTATTAGGCGATTCGTATCAGGAGATTCGTATCAGGGCACGCCTTCAGGCGTGCCGCAAACGGTAACAATAATTCGCGCCTTCAGGCGCTGCGGCACAACAGTTGATAGAAAAGGAAACACACGCGGTGATTGAATTTATACTTCCCGAGCTGGGAGAAAATATCCATCAGGGCGACCTGGTGCGCCTTATGATTGCGCCGGGAGCCACGGTGAGCGCCGGCCAGTCGGTGATGGAACTCGAAACCGACAAGGCCGTTGTCGAAGTGCCGTCGTCGGTAAGCGGAACCGTGCAGGAAGTTCGCGTCAAAGAAGGCGACAAGATCAAGGTCGGCCAGGTGATCTTCACGGTCGAGAACGGAGCCGGAGCAAAGTCCGCTCCTGAGCCCGCTGCAACCGCCGCGCCGCCAATGCCCGCGTCTCCTGCTCCAGCACCAGCGAACCCCGAGGCGCCCGCCACTCAAACTTCTGTAACTTCTGCAGCTTCTGTTCCTGCGCCGGAGCGCGCGGAGCGCCGCGCCCAGCCCCAAACCGCCGGCGAATTCAAGCTCCCCGAACTCGGAGAAAATATTTCGCAGGGTGACCTGGTTCGCCTGATGATTGCGCCCGGCAGCAAAGTTTCGGAAGGCCAGCCGGTGATGGAACTGGAAACCGATAAGGCGGTGGTGGAAGTGCCGTCGTCGGTCAGCGGAGTAGTCAAAGAAGTAAAGGTAAAAGAAGGCGAGAAGCTTAAAGTCGGGCAGGTGATTTTCACGCTCGAAGGCGGAGCCGCCGCGCCACTCCCGGCGCGCTCGGGCAACGCTCCCGTCGAGCACGTTTCCGGACAACACGGAGCGCGGCTGGCATTTCAGGCGGCGATTCGCGCGGAGGGCAAAACCGAAGAACAGGCGCTGCCGCCCGACCAGCCTCAGCAGTCGGCGCCCGTGTTCAGCATGCCGGTGCAGCTGGGCAAAGTTGCGGGAACGGAACATCGGCAGCCCATCCCAGCCGCGCCGCATGTGCGGCGATTTGCGCGCGAAGTCGGGGTTGATATCTATGAAGTCAAAGGCACGGGGCCGGGCGGCCGCATCAGCGAAGATGACGTTAAGACTCATGCCAAGGCGTTGCTGTCGGCGGCAGCTACCGCGGCGCAGGCGCCGCCGCGCGCTGGACACTTCGCGCAGCCGCAGCTTCCGGATTTCGCCAAGTGGGGCAAGGTGGAACGCGTCTCCATGCGCGGGGTTCGCCGCAAAACGGCGGAGCATCTGGCTGAAGCGTGGAATACGATTCCGCATGTCACCCAGCTCGACCGCGCCGACATCACCGAACTGGAACAGCTGCGCGCCCGGTTTGCGCCGAAAGCCGAAGAAGCTGGCGGCAAGATGACAGTGACGGCGATCGCATTGAAAGTGTGCTCCGCGGCCCTCAAGGTATTTCCGCAGTTCAATGCCAGCATCGACATCGAGAAAGAAGAAATCGTTTACAAGCAATATATCCACATCGGCGTGGCCGCCGATACCGATCGCGGCCTGCTGGTCCCGGTGATTCGCGACGTGGACAAGAAAAATATCGTCGAACTGGCGGTCGAGTTGTCGCAGCTTTCCAAGAAAGCGCGCGACAAAAAAATTACGCCGGAGGAAATGCAGGGCGGGACTTTTACGATTACGAATCTTGGCGGGATCGGCGGCGTGGGCTTTACGCCCATCGTGAACTATCCGGAAGTCGCGATCCTCGGGCTGTCGCGGTCGCGCATGGAGCCGGAGTGGATCGAGTCGAAAGATGGGGGAAAGTTCGAGCCGCGGCTGATTCTGCCGCTCTCGCTTTCCTACGATCATCGCCTGATCGACGGCGCCGATGCCGCCCGCTTCCTGCGCTGGATTGCGGAAGCGTTTGAGCAGCCGTTCCTGCTGTCGGTGCAGGGATAGAAAAAAATCAAGATCATGAAACACAGAGGACACAGAGAAACACAGAGGAGATCAAGAAAGCGTGGTCTTTCCTCCGTGTTCCCGTGTGTCCTCTGTGGTTGAGCTCTTATGTCCGAACCCTTGAATATTGCAGTCGTCGGCGGCGGTCCCGGCGGATACGCCGCTGCCTTTCTCGCGGCCGATCTCGGCATGTCCGTCACGCTCATCGACCCGGAGGTGAACCCCGGGGGAGTCTGCCTCTACCGCGGCTGTATTCCATCGAAAGCGCTGCTGCACGTGGCCAAGCTGATCGAAGAATCGGAGCAGGCCAAAAACTGGGGCATCGAGTTCGCTGCGCCGAAAATCGATCTCGCGCGCCTGCGCTCGTGGAAAGAAGGCGTCGTCAAGAAACTTACTGGCGGCCTCGGCATTCTCTCCAAGCAGCGCAAAGTCACCTACATTCAGGGCCGCGCGGGGTTTGAGAATTCCACCACGCTGCAAGTCATCAAGGCCGACGGTTCGACGCAATCGCTTGCGTTCGACCGCATCATCCTCGCGACCGGGTCCCGGCCGGCGATCGTTCCTGCGCTCAAGCTCGACACGCCGCGCATGATGGATTCTACCGGCGCGCTGAATCTCGAAGACATTCCTGGCACGCTGCTGGTTGTGGGCGGCGGATACATTGGCCTGGAACTGGGCTCGGTCTATGCCGCGCTGGGTACGCGCGTCACCGTCGTCGAAATGCTTCCCGGATTGCTGCCGGGAGCGGATCGCGATCTGGTTCTCCCACTGCATAAGCGCCTGGAGAAAATGTTCGAGGGAATCCTGCTGAACACGACGGTCGCCGCGGTCAAGGACGAGGGCAGCGGCATTCGCGCGACGCTCAAAGTACAAGACGGCAACGCGCAAGAGAAAGTTTTTGATCGCGTGCTGGTGTCGGTGGGACGCAAGCCCAACTCGGAAATTTCCGGTCTCGATAAAACGCAAGTTAAGGTTGGAGCCAAAGGCTTCATCGAAGTGAACAAGCAACTGCAGACTGCTGACCCGTCGATCTACGCCATCGGGGACGTGGTGGGCGAGCCCATGCTCGCGCACAAGGCCATGCATGAAGGCCGCACAGCCGTCGAAGCCATCGCTGGACACAAAGTTGCTTTCGAACCCAATGCGATCCCAGCAGTCGTATTCACCGATCCTGAAATCGCCTGGTGCGGCCTGACCGAAACGCAGGCACAAAATGAAAACCGCGAAATCAAAGTCGCCAAGTTTCCCTGGGCCGCCTCGGGCCGCGCCGTCACACTCGATCGTCCCGAAGGCATGACCAAACTTCTCATCGATCCCCGGACGGAACGGGTGCTGGGCGTCGGCATCGTTGGCGTCGGCGCCGGCGAGATGATCGCCGAGGGCGTGCTGGCCATCGAAATGGCGGCCCTTGCGCACGACGTGGCCCATACTATTCATCCGCATCCCACGCTGTCGGAAACGGTGATGGAATCCGCCGAAGTTTTCTTCGGCACCAGCACCGATATTTACCGGCCGAAAAGAGGGTAGAGAGCGCGCATCGTTCCTATTTCCACCCCGATTGCCTCGGCTCGTTTCGATACAATAAATTCACACGGCGAGCCGCGCGTGCCCGCGTCTAAAGCGGTTTGTGCTGGAGAAAGACCATGTCCGCCTTCCCTAAGACGTTACTGCCTCTTATTTTTTCTTTGCTTGCGGTTCTTCCGATCACAGCGCAGTCGCCACTGAGCGGCGTGCTGTCGTCCTCTTCAACCTCTGCTTCAACCGGCACATCGAGCGCCAGCGATCCCCTGGGGCGCGCCACACCTTCAGGCGCTGTCCTGGGATTTCTGCAAGCGGCCCAGTCCGGCGACTACACCATCGCGGCACAATACCTGCAGATGAACGCTGCGCACCGGCAAGCCGAAGGCGAGAAGATTGCCAGCCAACTCAATGCGGTGCTAAACAGCAAGGCTTTCACTCCCGGCGGCCGGTTGGGAAGCTTTACCGAACCGGAAGGAACTCTGCAGGAAGGTGTTCCGCTGGGCCGGCAAAAAGTGGGAACCATGTCGTCCGGGGATGTTGAGGCCGATCTCGAACTGGTACGAGTATCGGACCCGAGCGCCGGAAAAATCTGGCTCATTTCCTCCGACACTCTGGCTAAAGTTCCGGAGCTCTACGACCAGGTCCAAGCCCGGCAGGTTGAGAGCAAGTTGCCGACTGTCCTGGTGAAACATCAGATCGCCGGGATGCCGTTGTGGCAGTGGCTGGCGCTGCTGCTTGCCCTGCCCGTGGCCACGGGGATCGGCTGGATCGTGCTGGTAGTGCTGGAAATTCCCATGCGTTGGTGGGCGCGGCGGCGCGGCCATGTCGATATCGCGAACTGGCGCTCGGTTTCGGCTCCGGCGTGGCTGCTGACCGGAACTCTGGTGCATCAGGTCTTTGCGCGTTACCTGGGCATCGCGCTGCTGCCACGCCACTACTATTTTCAGTTCACCTCGATCGCTCTCATCTTGAGCTTGACCTGGATCGTCTGGCGCGGAGTGCAGTGGTCGCTGCGGCGGGTGCGCAATCGCGCTTTGGCGCGTGGGCTCGCGGGCACGGGATCGCTCATGCTGTTGGGCGAACGCATTCTCAAGGCCGTGATTTTTTCGGTGGGCGCTCTGGCGGTTCTGGGCAATCTCGGCTTCAACATGAGCACGGCGCTCGCCGGCCTCGGCATTGGCGGACTGGCGATTGGCTTCGGTGCGCAGCAGACCATTGCAAATCTTTTCGGCGGCGTCGCCGTGCTCGGCGATGAAGTGTTTCGCGTGGGCGACGTCTGTCGGTTCGGAGATCGCACCGGGGTGGTCGAAGATATCGGCTTGCGATCGACTCGCATCCGCACCGACGAGCGAACGCTGGTGGCGATTCCTAACGGAACTGTGGCGACGATCAACCTGGAGAACCTAAGCCGCCGTGACAAGATTTTGTTTCAGACGAAGCTTGGGCTGCGCCCGGAGAGCAAGCCGGACCACGTCCGCTTCGTGCTGGCGGAAATCCGCCGCCTGCTCTACAGTCACGCCAAAGTGGAAACCAACAGCGTCCGCGTGCGACTCACTGACATTGCGGGCAGTTCGCTCAGCGTGGAAGTGGTCGCTTACATCCTGACGCGGGACTTCAACGAATTCGCCGGCGTCCGCGAAGACCTGTTGCTGCGGATTATGGATGTGCTGGAAGATTCCGGCGGCGGCCTGGCGCTTCCGTCGCAGACGCTTTATTTGAGGCGCGATGGTGGCGTCGAGCAAGAGAAGGTCGACAACGCTGTCAAGAAAATCGCGGACTTGCGCGAAGGAAAACAATTACCCTTCCCCGATTTTCATCAGGACGACATCTCGGCGTTGAAGGGGTCGATCGAATACCCGCAACCCGAGTCCGCCCTCCGTAATGTGCCCGGTGATTCCGGAAAAACCCGGTAGGGCGTGGGCTGAGACGATGGGAAAACCGTAATCCCGAAGAACGAAAGATCGGCAGGAAAGCACGAGAGAGAAAGGCAGAGAGGCCGTTACTTGTGCTATGGCGAGTTATCGTCAACGGTCCGCGGCCTTCTTCCACCATTGGTCCGCAGTTCCCCACCACTGTTCAGCCTCTTGAAGATATGAAACAGCCTCCCGTGCGACCTTTCCCGTCCCTCTCCATCCGTCGAATCTGAACCAATGGCCATCCTCTCCTGCCATCGCAGACCCTAACCTTCTTCGGTTGGGCGGGTATACATCCCACGCTCGGACACGGTTGGGCGGAATGGGCTCTCCCCAAGGCATTGTGACGCCCTCAAGTGCGCAGTTAGAAATTTCGATTACGAAGCCCCCGCCCCACTTGTCGAACTGGATTGTCAGAAGATCGATCCGATTCTTCATCGGGCGTCGGAAGTGCGGCAATGACCCCTTGAATCCTCGTTCTCTTAGCGCTGGCACGAATAGTTCCTTCAACGACAAAAGCATTTCATTTCTTCTCATAGAGCCGTCCATGAGTTGTCAATGTTATTGTGCAAATGAGATTTACGACAGTCAATTGAGGCAACCAGCGATTACGCCAAGTACTTCGAACGACGCGCCTGCCACAGGCGGGCGCATGGCTCGATATTGTATGTGACCGTACCGTTGCTCTTTACGCCCGCTCGTCCGGCGAGGCGCGTGAGTCAAAATTCCCACCCTGTCGCAAAGAACGCGACAAGGGTGGGGCAACCCCGCTCCGGGAGGAATACAGTAGGCAAACTCCACAGAATTCGACGGATCGCGAATTACCTGCGTAACTTGCCGGAGCTTACCCGTGTACCTAGGATAACTTTGGTATGGGTTACCAAGCTCTTCTCTTCTGTCCCGATGAAAAGACGGCTCGCACCGTGACGCAAGTCCTGGGCGAACTGGAGTTCACCATCGAGTCCTGCAGCGAGCCTTTTGCTGCCGTCAAGAAGCTGATGGGCCAACACTTCGACGCTGTCGTGGTCGACTGCGATAACGAGCAGAATGCCACACTCTTATTCAAAAGCGCGCGCAACTCGACCTCCAACCAGGGGTCGCTTGCCGTAGCTGTCGTGGAAGGTCAGGCCGGGGTAGCCAAGGCGTTTCGCATCGGCGCCAACCTCGTCCTGACCAAACCCATCAATATTGAACAAGCCAAGGGAACGCTGCGCGTGGCGCGCGGTCTTCTGCGCAAGGGCGATCCCGCCAAACCGGGCGGGACTCCCGCGGCAGCGCCGGCGAAGCCGGTTGCCACCAAACCGGTGCCAGCCACGAAAGCAGCGGCCGCGCCCACACCGGCTGTAGGTTCCACTCCGCGGCCGGCCGAAGCGAAACCGACTCCGACCACCAGCGCGCCATGGCCCGCAACCGCCGCGGCAGGTTCCGCGGCAAGTTCCGGTCGGGCGACGCAGGTTCCCGATGCGCTGGTTCAGGAGGCACATTTTCAGGAGGCAAAAAACCAGATCGCGAGAGAGCAATCCGCGCAAGATGACGATGTGCTCGAGATCATGGATGACTCCATCGCCGCGCCTGCCGACGCTGCGGCTTTTGAAACCGCGTTCAACAAGCTGAAGGCTCACGATTCGCAAGCCTCGAAGTCGCCCGCCGGTTTGCCGCCAGCGTTCGGCGGCGGCAGGGGAGCTGCCAGCGCGCCCGCTCCGGCCCGGGAAGTTCAAGCTTCGCATGGAGCGGGAGTATCCTCCAAGAACACCGATGCCGACGACGTTCTAGTCGATACCCCGGCGGAAGCAGCGCAAAGTGCGTCGTCCAGCCACAGCGGGCCCGAGCCATCGTTCACTTTTGGCGGGTCGAATCTTCCGGAGAAATCGAGCGGCGGAAGCAAGAGAATTTTGCTGGGCTTCGCCGCCGCGGCGATTGTCGTCGCAGTGGCTTATTTCGGCTGGACGCAGTTCGGACACACGAGTCCGCCGGCGACCACTCCGGCACCTGAGACTTCAGCACCAGCACCAGCACCAGCTCCAGCGCAGGCCGCGAAGCCGATTAACCCTCGGTCGGCGACCCCAGCGCCCTTTACAGCGAAGCCCACAGCCTCCATCGCTTCGCCGAGTTCATTGCCCAATGCCGAACCGGCAACGAAGCATCCCGGCGACGACACGGATTCGGCTGCGGAGGACGCCGCATCCAGCAAGCCCGCCGCCGCGCCCCTAGTGGTCAAAGCCGGCACGGCTCGGGCGAAATCTGCAGCGGCCGCCCCAGACGCTCCGCCTCCCAGCATGGCGGGAATGGGAACCACCGGCGCAGGCGCGCCTTCTCCCGACCTGATCGGTGGCGCGGCAAACGCCCCCAAACCGGTATTGCAGACCATGAACATCTCGCAGGGCGTGTCGCAGGGATTGCTGATCAAAAAAGTTCAGCCGGTCTATCCCAGAAACGCCTTGACCCTGAGGATTGAGGGCACCGTCGAATTGATGGCGACGCTCTCAAAAACTGGTGACATCACGCACATAAAAATATTGAGCGGAGATGCACAGCTGGCCAGGGCCGCCGCCGAAGCGGTGAAGCAATGGAAGTACAAACCGTACCTGCTCAATGGCGAGCCCGTCGAAATTCAGACCCAGGTCACGCTCAACTTCAAATTACCCAATTAATTCATTCCGCAGATACGAGAGGGCGGCGAAAACGCCCTCACATGCCCTGTTTTACCTGGATGAGCTTCTCGCCTCAGAAGCAAGCTGCTGTTCCTGGCGGGGCCAAGCGATATGCGTAATTCGCTGTCCCGGGTTTCTTCCAAAGCGTTCCGCTATTGCATTCGTCCCATGAGATCGGCAAATCTGTGATCGGCGCGCAGACTGTCCCAGCGCGGATCCACTCCGAGTCCCGCCAACGGTCCCGCGTGCTCGCGGCGAGCCCTTTCCAGCCATTCAAATGCCTTGTCGTTGTTCCCCAATCCTGTATAGATGAGCGCATAATCGAAAGCTTGCGTCGATCGTCGCTCCGATATTCCCTTCAAATCGTGCAAAACTCTCTCTGCTTCCTCTCTTCTCCCAGAAAACGCATAGGCGTAGGCGAGTTCGGCCATGGTGTCGGGGTTTTCCTCCTCCTGAGTTACGGTTTCAAGTTCCGCAATAGCAGATGAGAATTCCCGTTTTTGCAAGTAGGCCATTGCCAGATACCTGCGGGCCAAGATGAAGTGCGAATCCATATCCAGAGCTTTGCGATAGAATCCGATCGCTTGATCATATTTGCGTGCGGCGTAATAGACTTCTCCCATATCCTTAATGATGACTAACGAGAGAGGATCAAGGTCTCTCGCTATTCTCATTTCCTCGAGACCTTCGTCAAATCTGCCCCGCAGGGCCAGATGTTCGCCATACCACTGGTGAGCCGTCGCGTAGTTCGGATTGAGTTCGATAGCTCGCCTGTATTCAGTCTCGGCCCCGCCCCAATCCCGGTCGAAATTCTGCGAAATAAGTCCCAGGGTGGCATGCGCTTCGCCAAGGCTCTGGTCGAGTTCCAAAGCCCTCTTCGCCATCTGCTTCGTTTTCACCGCCAAAGACTCCGGAGGGAGCGTCGGGGGTTCGTTAAACTCATAGCAGTCAGCCAATCCGACATACGCCGGGGCATAATTTGGATCTCGATCGATGGCTTGTTGAAAATATTCCGCCGCTTTCTTCATTCCTTGATCGGTGCGTTTGTTCCAGAAGAAGCGGCCTTTCAAGTAGAGCTCGTAAACCTCCGGCGCAACTACTCGGGAGTTCGCACTTATCTGTGGACGCAAACTTAAGTTGTTGCCGACCTGCCGGGCAATTTCATGCGAAAGCTCCGCTTCCATTCCAAGAAAGTCTCCTAAGTTTCGATCGTAGCTCTGCGCCCAAAGATGGCGGTCTTTCGTCGCGTCGATCAATTGAACTGTCACCTTCACACGGTTCTGCCCTCGAACCACCGCACCTTCCACGATCGCATCCACACCGAGTTCCCGCGCGATCTGGGTAATCGGTTCGTTCGTCTGTTTGTAACGCATCACTGAGGTGCGCGAAATCACTCGCAGCGGAAGTGCCTGCGCCAAGCTGGTGATGAGCTCTTCGGTGATGCCATCCGCTAAGTACTCCTGCCCGCGATCGGGCGACAAATCTTCCAGGGGCAGCACTGCCAAGGAATTCACGTTTATCGCATTATGACTTTTGGCTTCGACCCGAAAGAGCCAGATTCCCAGGGTTGCGAGAACTACCGCAGCAACCCCCGCCAATATCCAGCCCCAATGGAAATAGGGCTCGCGTTTGTCGGGCGTGTTTGCGCCCGCAGCGGCCAGGCCATTCTGAGCTCCAGAATGGGTGTCTTGAGCGGTTTCCCCGCCCACAACTTCCACCGGAAGGAGAAACCGGTAGCCCTTTTTGGCGAGAGTTTCGACGAGCCTCGGATTCTCCACCGAATCGCCCAGCGCATCTCTCACCTTCTTGATGGCGACATTGATGCCCTGTTCGTGATCGACAAATGTTTCGCTCCCCCACAGGGTTTGGCGCAGTTGATCGCGGGTGACGACCCGCTGCGGATTCTCCAGCAGTGAAATCAGCAGCAGCAGCGGTTTCTGCTGCAGGCGAACCACTGAACTTCGCGTGCGCAGTTCGCCCTCCGCAACGTTCAATTCGAACTCGCCAAACCTGTAGGTCCGGTCTCTCATAAGCAGCCAAACGGAACACCGGGGGGAGGGATCATAATTTTCGCCCAGCAGAAGGGACATTGCAAGCCTTCGCGATCGGACCTAAGCACCGCAAAAGCGGGATTGCAAATGATTGCAAACATTAAAGGTTCGGTCAGTTAAGAAAAAATTCATAACAAATTAATCGCCGGAAAATTGACTGCCAGCAGGAGGTGAAGGATAAACACTGGCCAAATATTTCTAGGTGAGGGCGCTAGCCCGGGAAAAACTGCGAATCAAAGGCACGCTTATGAGAATCTCCGCCGCATTCACGTCCGCCCTGCTTTTGGTGGGGTTCCTGGGCCTGGCCGGTTCGGCAGCCCGGGGGCAGCAGTTAACGCCGCTTTACAACTTCTGCTCTCAAACCAACTGCACCGATGGCTCGGGGCCCTCAGGGTCCTTGATACAAGGCAGCAACGGTAATTTCTACGGAACAACTATTAGCGGCGGAAAGTACGGCCAGGGCACAATTTTCAAGGTCACCACGACTGGCACACTGACCACTCTTTATAGCTTTTGCGCAATAGGGTCCGACTGCACCGACGGTGCGCAGCCGGGCGCAGGCGTTATCGTGGGAAGCGATGGCAACTTCTACGGCACAACGATCGGCGGGGGCATAGCGGGGACGTATGACGAATGTGGTGGCGCCAATAATCTTGGGGGGGCGCCGGCAATCTTTACCTGCGGCACAGTGTTCAAACTGACGCCAAACGGCGGACTCACAACCTTGTACACTTTCTGTTCACCGAGCAATGTAGTCAACGGCAACTCCTGCGGCGATGGGTCGAACCCGGAGGCAGCCTTGATTCAGGACGGCGAAGGAAATTTCTACGGAACCACGACAAGAGGCGGCACCGGGGCTGGTACTGGCACTATCTTCAAACTGAGCCCGGAGCCCGCAGGCGGTTGTCCCCCTGGTGCTAACCCTGGCAATGGCTATTGCGAAACGGTGATTTATAGTACCTGTGACCAGAACGGCTGCGGGTGGGGCCCGGGAAGCCTGATTCAGGGAATCGACGGTAACTTCTACGGCGCAATGGGGGCCGGTTTTGGGGTTCCAGGTGATGACGGGACACTGTTCAAAATCACTCCCAGCACCGATGTTCTGACCACTTTGTTCGATTTTTGCACGTCAGGAACAACCTGCCCGGCTGGGGATGGGGCAGAACCCTTGGGCGTAATCCAAGGCAGCGACGGGAACCTCTACGGGACCACCTATCTTTATGGGAACACAGGGGGTGTGGGGGGCGCGGTCTTTCAATTCAATCCCAACACCCTTGCTCTTAACGTGCTGTACGTCTTCTGCTCGCTAACCAACTGCGCCGACGGACGAGGTCCCACCTCTGGAGTTATTCAGGGAAGCGATGGAGACTTCTACGGAATGACTGTTTTCGGTGACGGCACTGAAAGTGAATGCTCTTCAGGCTATTTCGGATGCGGAACCATCTTTAAAGTCACATCAACAAAGACCCCGACCATTCTGCATGCTTTTTGTAGTGAGGGAACTCCTCCCAAGTGCACCGATGGAATGGGGCTAGGGGGGACGGGGCTGGTGCAGGGGGCGGATTTCAACTTCTATGGGACAGCGGGTGGCGGGGCTAACGCCGCCGGCATCTTCTTCGTATTGGCTGCCTTGCCTGTCGCAAAAGTTTCGCCCGCCAGTCTCCCATTCGCAAGCCAGGATGAAGGCACAACCAGTTCCTCGAAGCCTGTGACCTTGAGCAACACAGGACAGGAAGCGCTCACGGTCGCAAGTGTCGTTGCTTCCGGAGATTTCTCTGAGACGGACAACTGCGTCGGAGCCGTGGCTGTCGGAAGCAGTTGCACGGTCAACGTGTTCTTCAAACCCACGCAGACCGGCACGCGCACCGGAACGCTGACCATCACCGATAACAATGTCGGAATCAACGGCAGCCAGCAAACGGTTTCGCTCACTGGAACCGGAGCCAATCCGGGGGCCAGCTTTTCCGCAACCACGCTGGCTTTCGGCACCGAGGGGATCCACACAACAGGTTTAGGGAAAAAAGTAACTCTTACCAGCAGCGGAACGACTTCGCTCAACAACCTCAGCGTGGCCATCATCGGTCCCAACCAGGCAGACTTCCTGCAGACCAATACTTGCCCGGTAACGCTGAACGTGGGCGCGAAGTGCACGATCACGGTCACGTTTACGCCCAGTCTCCTGGCGGCAGAGACGGCTACGCTTCAAGTGACCGACAACGCTGCCAGCAGCCCTCAAGCCATAGCCTTGAGCGGCACCGGGGTTGCGGACGCAACTGTCACGCCCACCTCGGAGAAATTCGGAAACATACCGCAGGCGACGTCCAGCCCGGCCAAGACTATCAACTTCAAGAATAACCAGTCGACCGCGGTCGGTATTTCCGAGATCACATTTACTGGAACCAATCAGGGAGATTTTTCCCAGATCGGCGGTACCTGCGGGACTTCGCTGGCCGCCAAAGGCTCATGCAGCATCCTGGTGACATTTACGCCGAGTCTTCTGGGGGCGGAATCTGCCACGCTGTCAGTTACCAGCAACGCGGAACCACCGTACAACTTGCTCACTTCGACGCTTTCCGGGGCGGGGATTGCCCAGGCCGCTGTTTCACCTACGTCCATCAACTACGGCAAGCAGAAAGTCGGTACAACCAGCAGCGCTCGCAATGTGACACTGAAAAATAACCTATCGAGCGCCCTCACGATCAACCCCTTCAGCTTCACCGGCGCTGATCAGGGTGACTTCCATGTGTTGACGACCACCTGCGGCGCGAGCCTGGCCGCGAAATCCACTTGCACCATCAGCATCGTCTTCAAGCCGACAGCTACTGGCGGACGTGCCGCAACGTTGAACGTGAATGATAGTGCGAACAATAGCCCGCAAACAGTTTCTTTGACAGGCACCGGGGATTAGAGGTGCCTGGTTGGTTTTAGAGGCAACTGTTGATAAATCCTGACGACACTCATTGTCCCCAATCGCGAGGAGAAAAGCAGAGGCAGATTGCTTCGCAATCCCGGGCGATATCTTCGTGGGGAAACCTGTGGGCAGACGGGACGTTCCCCAGTGTAGGCTTAGCCGGAGCACCCGAGCTTTACTGCGGCTGCATGACTTCGTCGACCACCACTTTGCCGCCCCTATCGGCGGTGATGACCTTGCGCACCGGGGCGTATCCGCTCAGCGTGATGTCGATCACGTAGTTGCCGGGATCGAGGGCTACGTCAACTGGCGAACCTTTATCCAGCATGTGCTGGTTGATCGCGATCTGGGCGCCCTTGGGCTGAGTGCGGATGCTGACAATCCCTTGTCCTGCCTGAGCGCCTTTGCCGCCGAAGAGTTTCGACATCTTGCCCCCGACGGTCTTGATGTTTTCCGTGTTGCCCAGCGAACGCAGGGTCGGGGAGAAGTTGAAGGTCTGTCCCAGTGCGAACTGCGCGTTCATGGTTTCGTCAATGTAGCCGGGCATGCGGACCAGTACGACATGCTGGCCTTTATCAACGCTGACCTGGGCCGGGGTTCGGGTGCCCACGTCGCGGCCGTCCACGTAGATGCTGGCTCCAGCGGGATCGCTCTTCACTACCAGTGTCGCCGTCAACTGCGTCAGGTGAATTATTGTGCTTGCCCGGTTGGCCGAGGTCACATTCACGGTACGCGTGTCGGTCGAGTAACCTGGCTTGCTGACGCGAATGGAATGCTGCCCGGGCTGCATATTGGTCAACGCGAATGGCGTGACATAACCTGGATCGGTTACGCCATCCACTTGCACTTGAGCGCCTTGTGGAGTGGAGTCAATGGACAAGCCTCCGGTAATAACCAGAGCTGGCGCCGACTTCGACTTCCTTCCGTTCCGGCCTCTTACGTTTGGAGCCGGCTGAGACGTCGCGGTGTCGGGTTCTGACGTTTCCGCGGGCTGAGTCTCGGCGGGTTGCGTGGGTTGAACCGGCTGAGCGGCCTGCGCTGGTTCCGGTGCTTGCTTGGGCGCCGGCTGGCTGTTCTGGGCGGGAGTCTCGGCCACCGGAACAGGTTGTCCCGCGCCCGGTTCATCGTCGCTGTTCAGAGTGTGAACATAAATCGTGACCGCGATGCCGATGACCAGGATCAGGGCGACCGCCCCGCCAATCGCGTAGACCATCAGCTTGGGCGGAACACTCTTGATCTCTTTGATGGCCTTCTCGGCAACTTCGCGGGGCTGAATCTTGGGCTTTTCGTCTTGCTTACGACTTCCCGGATTGCGCGTGAAGGTCGGAGTCGGGGCCGCGGACGCCACGGGCTCGACTGGTGGAGGCGGTGGCGGAATATATACTTCCTTGAGCGGAGGCAGTTCCGTCATTTCGGAAAAGCTGACGCCGCTGCTGGCTTTCGCGCCACCTTCCGCCATCATGGGATCAATGGCGATCTTCGGACCGTCTTCGCCGACCTGCGGTTCGAAGGTTTCGACTTGGGGCTCGAAGCTTTCGACCTCGGGCTCGTCGGCCACGGCAGACGACATGGAAGCGGACGGAGTCTGGGTCGAATCGAGTGCAAGTTCCGGAGACGATGGCGATAACTTTGCATCACCGCCTACGCCTGCGGCAGCCGCCGCGGCCTTCGGAACCGCAAGCCTTGAGACTGGCTTAGCGGCCGGAGTGGCAAGTTTTTGTTCGGCTGGCCGGGCGAGTTTCGCTTTCGCTTCCGCGGAAGGCATCGGGCTCGAAGGCCGTGCCAGACCTGAGGCTGCGGGCACCGCAGGGGCAGTAGCACCCACAAACTTAGCCTGCGCCGCCGGGTTCGGCTTGATCGGAGCAGTCGGGCTCTTGGCCGCTGCTGGCTTCGTGGCTGCGGCTGGTCTCGATTCTTTACATTTTTCCAGATCGTCGAGCAATTCGCGGCCATGCTGGAAGCGCTGGGCAGGATCTTTGGCCAGCGCTTTCATGATCAGGTCGCTGAGCAGGGGATGAACCTTGGCGTTCACGTGAAGTGGCGGCGCAGGAGTGCTCTCGAGAATGCTTTGCCGCACAGACTCCGCGTCCTGGCCATCAAACGCCCTTCGCTCGGTCACCATTTCATAGAGAATGGCGCCCAGGCTGAATAGGTTCGACCGCCCATCGACTGCTTCGCCGCGAACCTGCTCCGGCGACATGTACGGCAGAATCGAGGGAACCGCTTCCGGAGAGTGCTGCACGAAGTTGCCCACAGCGGAAACGCCATAGCTCAGAATGCGGATGGTTCCGTCCCAGCCGCACATGATTTTTGACGGCTCCAGGCTGTAGTGCACGATGTTGTGCGACTTTGCGTGATCGAGCGCGGCCGACAACTGCCGGCCAATGTCGAGCAGGTCCCAGATGGAAAATCCTTCTTTACGCGCCAGCATGGTGGCGATGCTGTTGCCCTGTATGTACTCCATGGCGGCGCACAATTGGCCGTCAATCACGCTCGCGCCCGACACATTGGTGATGTTGGGGCTGCTCAAAACCTTGGTGCTCTCCGCCTCGGCCAGCAGCGCCTGTTCGAGCGCAGCCGCGCTCTCGCCGAAGGCGCTCAACTGAATTGTTTTCAGGGCAATGGTTTGCCCGCTCGTAGGGTCGTTGGCTTTGTAGACTACGCCCGTGGGCGATTTCGCCAGTTCACTGAGTATTTCGAAGTGGCCGATTTTCGTAGGCATCTCTTTTTCCAGCTCATTCCATCGCGAGGCAGTCGACGTTGCCGCGACAAATAACCTCGCCGGCAGAGGCCCGGGGGAATGCGTAGGGTTAGGATATCGCTGCTGCCAAGAACCTTCGAGTTACCAAGGTAAGCTGCGGGAGGGCGTTGGATAGGGCCGGGACGGTGGCGGTTTGCTAGGCAATCGCGCGGCCCAACCTCTCCGCCAGACGTTGGATATACGCGATGAGTTCCGGGGGTTCATGAACCTGGAAGTCGACGCCCAGCATCGACAGGTGGATGGTGAGTCCCTCCAGCGAATGCGACCCGGTGTGAAGCATGCAGGACTGTTCGTCAATCGCGACCAGCACGCCGGCGGAAGGGGGAATGCGTTTGGTGATGGCCTCAACCGGCGCGCGCAGCGTGACTCGCGCCCGGAATGGGTAGGGTATCTGCGACAAGGACTTCGACACGAATGCCGCAAAATCTCCTTCCGGCGGTTTGCGCGGCTTGAAGCGCGTCGAGGTCTTCAGCTTGCCTTCGATGCGGTCGACGCGAAATGTTCTCCAGTCTTTGCGGCCGATGTCCCAGGCGGCAAGATACCAGCGACGTCCGGTATAGACGAGTCGATGCGGCTCGACGGCGCGAGTGCTGGGCGCGCCGGCGCGGTTGCTGTATTGAAAGCGAATTCCTTCGTGATCGCGGCAGGCGCCGGCGATGGCCGAGAGCCGCTCCGCGTCGACGGTCACGCCTCGACCGGAGCCTGGATTCTCTGAATCGAGATTTCTAGCCCCGCGATTGCCCAGGGGAACGATGTAGCCGTGCAGAGCGGCGACGCGATGGCGCAGGCGCGGCGGCAGCACTTGTTCGAGCTTCAGAAGCGCGCGCAGCGATGCTTCTTCGATGCCGGTAACGCTGCCGCTGGCGGCGGTTCGCAACCCGAGCGCAACCGCAACCGCTTCGTCATCGTCGAGCAGCAGCGGCGGCAAAATTGCGCCCGCGCCCAGTTGGTAACCGCCAGCGGTTCCCGACGTCGAATGAACGGGATATCCAAGGCTGCGCAGGCGGTCGACGTCGCGGCGCAGGGTGCGCGTGGTTACATCAAGACGTGTGGAAAGATCGCTTCCTGCCCAGTAGCGTTGTGCCTGAAAAAGCGACAGCAGCCGGAGCAGGCGGGCTGACGTTTGCAACATAGGTTGATTGTGTCACAGATCGAGGACTGAAACTGTCCGCAATGGCTGCTAGGGTTCCGGCTGTCGATGGAGGCCAGATTCAGGCCGCATGCTGGGCCACATCCTGGGTCACATCATGAGCTACCTCCGACGCTGGAGAAGAAATTATGAAGCTGACGGAACTCCTGCTCGCAGGATTGGAACGAGAAGGCGCCTGCGTCCGCAGCACGCTGCGGCGTGTACCGGAAGGCCACAACGACTGGAAGCCGCATCCGACGTCGATGGCGCTGGGCTATCTGGCGTCACTGATTGCAACCTTGCCGGCCTGGATCGCGATGATGGTGAACCAGGATGAATTGGATCTGAAGTCACCGGGAGCTGCGAAGCTGAAAGCGCCGGAGTGGAGCCAGCGAACCGAACTGGTGACCGCGCTCGATGCCAGCCTCGCACAAGCGCGCGAGGCGCTGGCGAACACGACCGACGAGCATCTGCTCGCGCCGTGGAGGTTCCTCGTGGGCGGGCAGGTGGTGGACGAGAGTCCGCGGCACGTCATGATCGCCGACTCGGTGTTCAGCCACCTGGCGCACCACCGGGGACAGTTGACGGTCTATCTGCGACTGAAGGAGGAATCCACCAACGAGGTTTATCAGCCGTCGGCGAATGAGGGACTGGTCGCGTGATGCCGCCCGAATCGCAGCGTAACTTTATCGTTGCAGCGGCAGTTGTAACTGTTATGCGAGGACATGGTGTGACATTTGTCATCCCACCCTGATGACGATCTCCACTTGTAGGCGAGGCGACTTCGCGACAGTATGAAGATCATAAAAGGAAGGTCATAAAAAGCGCGGCGGGATGGGCCCGTAGTCATATCGAGGTTGGCATTTTGAGCCATTCAAAAATCAAATCCGTCCGGGTTGTCGATAGTGAGGCGCATCGTCTATTCTTGGTGGGCTTGGACGTGCCTACCTGCTGCGCCCAGCTCCCGGTTCCCTCTGGAGTTTGCCCATGACGTTGACCCGGTTTGTGACCAAGAACGCGTTCCGCAACAAGCGCCGCAGTATTCTGACGGTGTTGAGCATCGCCTTCTCTTTGCTCCTGCTCACGCTGATGATGACCATCTGGCGGGGTTTCTATCTCGACCAGGGCAGCGCCGAATCCGCGGAGAGGCTGGTGGTGCGGCACCGTGTTTCTCTTACCTTTAATCTGCCCGGATACTACCGCGAGAAAATTCGCGCCGTGCCCGGAGTGGTGGCGGTGGTGCCGGTGTCGTGGTTCGGCGGAATTTATAAAGACGCGAAGCCGGAGAATTTTTTCGCGCAGTTCGGCACCGATCCCGATGAATTCTTCAAAGTCTACCGCGACCTCGAACTCCCGGCGGAACAAGCCACGGCCTGGCAGCGCGACCGGCAGGGCGTAATTGTGGATTCCGCGCTGGCCAAGAAGTACGGATGGAAATTGGGCGACCGCATCGTTTTGCAGGGAACGATTTATCCCGTGAACCTTGAATTGATCGTCCGCGGCGTTTTCCACGCTAACCCGGACAACAAGTCGGTTTACTTCAATGCGAAATACGTCGAGGAATCCGTAGATTTTTTCAAGGGGCGAGCCGGCACGTTCACCATCCTGGCGGATACTCCTGCCGACGTGAGCAAAGTTGCCGCTGCCGTGGATGATACTTTCCGCAACTCGCCGCAGCCCACCAAAGCCGAAAGCGAAAAGGCGTTCGGGCTGGAGTTTGTGGCCATGATGGGCAACGTAAAGGCATTCATTCTAAGCATCTGCTCGGCGGTGGTCTTCGCCACGTTGCTGGTTTCCGCGAACACCATGGCGATGACGATTCGCGAGCGCACGCGCGAAGTGGCGGTGCTGAAGACTTTGGGTTTCACGCGACGCGGCGTTCTCGGTCTGTTCGTGAGCGAAGCTGTTTCTCTATCGTTGATGGGCGGCCTGATTGGCGCGGGGCTGGGGTGGGTGATGGTTTATGGTTTGACCCATTCTCCTCAGTTCTTCAGCTTTTTCCCCTTGGTGGTCACGCCTGGGATTGCGCTACTGGCGCTGCTGGCGTCCGGAGTGGTAGGGCTTCTGAGCGCGGCGCTGCCGTCGTATCACGCTTCGCAGATCAACATTGTGGACGGACTCCGCCACATCGGATGAAGCGACGCAGGATGAGGTTATGACGCTGAGCAGTTTCATAGTGCGCAACACGTTCCGCAACAAGCGGCGCAGCCTGCTGACCATGGCCAGCATCAGCTTCTCGCTGCTGTTGCTGACGATGATGATGTCGATCTGGCGCACGTTTTATCTTGATCCGGGGCCGCCGGACGCGGTGAGGCGGATTATTACGCGGGACCGGGTTTCGCTGGCGTTTTTTCTGCCGGCGTACTACCGCGACAAGATCCGCAGCGTTCCGGGCGTGGTTGCGGTGGCGCCGATGACTTATTTTGGAAATCGTTACAAGGACGACCGCGCGAGCAATGCCTTTGCCCAGGCGGCCACCGATCCGGACGAGTATCCGAAAGTGGCGTCGGACAAGATCATCCCGCCCGACCAACTGCTGGCCTGGCAACGTGATCGGACCGGAGCGTTGGTGGATGTGGAACTGGCTAAGAAGTACGGATGGAAGATTGGCGATCGCATCACGCTGTCGAGTCCGTATTTTCCGGTCGCACCCGAACTCACCATCCGCGCGATGTATAAGATCGATCCGCCGGCTCGTTCGTTGTACTTCAGCTCGAAATATCTGGAAGAGTCGGTGGGTTGGTTCAAAGGGCAGGCGGGCTGGTATATCACGCAAGTGGATTCGGCCGATCATGTCGCGTCGGTTTCGCAGGCCATTGATGAACTGTTTCGCAATTCGCCGCAGCGCACCAAGACTGAGAGCCAGCAGGCGTTTCAGCTTTCATTCGTCGCGACTTTGGGGAATGTGAAGGTTTTTATTCTGAGCATTTGCGCGGCGGTGGTGTTCGCGATCCTGCTGGTTTCGAGCAATACCATGGCGATGTCGATTCGCGGACGGACGCGCGAAGTTGCGGTGTTGAAGACGCTGGGGTTCACGCGCCAGCGGTTGCTCGCGATTTTTGTGGGCGAGTCGATCGCGTTGGCAGTCGGCGGCGGCGTCATAGGGATTCTGGCGGCGACCGGCATGCTGCAGTGGCTAACGCACTCTTCGCTCGCCATCGGGATTCCGGCGGGGATGCGGGTCACGTTTCCTACGATGGTGGTCTCGTTGCTGGTGGCGGCCACG
>Ga0210395_10000758_pt1 | contig 24812 bp, 27 predicted proteins | sample IncBWH4OmetaG_FD_150861 | JGI IMG/M metagenome (GOLD analysis project Ga0210395, IMG submission 150861) | Forest soil microbial communities from Barre Woods Harvard Forest LTER site, Petersham, Massachusetts, United States - Inc-BW-H-4-O ... | reverse complement strand
AGACTATTGAGCACGGCCAGCTTGCAGTGATCCAGATCCGGCAAGCGAAGCACCCGGCGACGGTAATTCGACTTGATTCTCAGTTTGCCCATGACGACGGCCTCCCGTGCCGCAGGATTGGAACTACGGCAGAGACCGTCTGGGCAATGCAAGCACGGGCACTAGTACGGAGTGGAAGGGGTCTTGAGCGAAATGGCCTGTTAGCGACAGTTACGTGCCAGTTGCACCCGCGCGGAAGCATAATGTGGCTGAGGTGTTACGACGGGATTTCGACATCAGTCATTTACGCTCGGCGGATTGATTCCATGACAATGTCGCCTCCGACACCCGCCAAGTGGTGCGCATTTCACTCATCGTCTATTCGGCGACTGTAAACCCTCGAATGTTCTGATTAATTCGGAAGAAATTCGTCGGATCGTACTTATTCTTTAGCTTTACGAGGCGGTCGTAGTTGGTCCCATAGGCGGCACGCACGCGTTCTTCACCCTCGCCTTCGCTCATGTAGTTCACATAACTACCAGCGTCCAGCCAGGGCCGCATGGCGTCCCAGAACTCGTGGACCCAGCGTAGGCACGTCTCATTACGAGAGGGTGTGTCCCACCGACCGAGCAATAGGAAGCTGTAGCGGGCGTCGCGATGGGCAAACGCAGTGGCGTCGGGCGGAACTCTTTGTATTGCGCCGTGCATGAATTCCACCGCGACTCCAGAACCAGATGACGGCTTTCTTGAGGCAAAGTCAACCATGACGTCCAGCACACCGTCCGGCAATACCCGCATGAAGCTGGATTTCCAATAGTGCTGCTCGGGAACCGCCCACCAGTCCAATGCCTTTTGAAAAGCGGTGTAAGGCATTGGTTGGAATTGATCGGCCACGGGCGATCCAAAAGAGCGGAGTGGCTTAAGAGCCTTCTCTCCTGCGTCCAGATCACCGCTGTAGCAGCCCGCGACCCCGACAATCGTGTTGCCGTCCGGTAGGGTGAGCATAGCGGCCGTCAGCCCGAGTTCATCCGGGCAAGTTGCGGCATATTCACGGAAGAACCTGAGCACTTGCGAGGCCTGACTGATCGGATAAGCCACCAGACCGGCTAGTACCGGTCCGAGAGAATGGAGTTGATATTCAAACGACGTGACGACTCCGAAGTTGCCGCCCCCGCCTCGCACCGCCCAGAACAGGTCCACATTTTCGTCTGCGCTGACGGTAAGAAATCGTCCATCGGCTAAAACGAGGTCGACAGAGACCAAGTTGTCGCACGCTAATCCGTACTTGCCCATGAGCCAGCCGAGTCCCCCGCCGAGAGTCAAGCCCGCAATGCCTGTAATGGAAAACGTACCCATCGTAGTTGCCAGACCAAACGCCTGAGTTTCGCGGTCGAATTCCCCTAGCAGAAGTCCGGGATCGGCGCGAGTAATCCGGCGAACCGGATCAACACGAATAGTCTTCATTCTGGAGAAGTCGATCACTAGCCCATCGTTACAGACGGCGTTGCCGGCAACACTGTGGCCTCCACCGCGGATGGAAACTGGAAGATTGTGCTCCCGAGCGAAACGCACGCAGGCGACGACATCGGCTGCGCCAGCACAGCGTGCAATCATCGATGGTTTGCGATCAATCATGGCATTGAAGACCTTGCGCGCGGTGTCGTACTCAGCATCAGAAGGACTAATCAGCTGCCCTCGTAAAGCGGCCTTCAACTCTTGTACTTGAGAATCCCCGAGCATTTTCAACCCCTCCTTAAAGTGATTAACGACTTTGCCCTGGCGATGATTCCGCGCACCTACTCTATCCCGCCAATGCCAACATTGGCGAAAAATCGCGATTAATTACACTCATCTGCCTTCCCTGAGGGGATTTGAGTGAGATGGCCTGGTTTCGTCAATAATCCTTCCACAACCACATTCAAAGCGGTGTCTAATTATGGCGTGGCGTTCGCGGTGAAGCCACGAAACCGGGAGGCGCACATTCTTCGTTAGGACAAGCCATCTGGCTCCATGCCGCTCCTCAGGTCTCGAAAATCGCGAGACCTGAGGCACCCGCTGCACAAGTAGTAAGCTACCGAGGGAATTTCAGCGTGACGATGTCCTGCAGGCCCACCTTGAAATCGAAACCGGTTCCGGTCACGATCAGGTTTCCGAAGGGATCGACGCCCGAACCCGTCGTCGTGAACTCAGAAAACTCGCTTGAACCCTGGAAGGTCCAGATTATGGTACCCGCCGGGTTCAGTTTCGTTACCGTGTAGTCGCTACCTGACACGAACACGTTCCCGTTGGCATCGCTCATGATCTCTCCTTGCGCAGACAGAGGAATCTGCGTGACCCAGATCTGCTTGCCGGATGGATCGAGCTTCGAGGCAGTCCAGGTGGGAGTGCTCTGGACAAGCGTGGAACCCGTTAGCAGGATATTACCGGCCGGATCGACAGCTACGGACGATCCGCCAATTCCTGCGCCAGTTAACACGAAGATCGGGTTACCATTCGTGTCGTACTTCAGCGTGTAAGGGAATGCTTCTCCGGTGAACGTGTCGAGTGCGTCACCGGTAGCGTAGATGCCGTCGTTATGATCCACAGCTCCGGCCTGCGGAACTTTGTTGAAATCGGGTGATTGGGTGAAATTCCGCGTCCACAGACGCTTGCCTCGAGGGTTGATCTTCAGGACCGTCGTGTCCAGGCCCGGTCCAGCGTTTGTAGTATCGCCGAATACGATCAGGTTTCCTTTGCTATCGAGCTGGACATCGGTTACCCCGGAGCCGGGAGCGGTGCCTTGGTGCAGCTTCTGCCAGAGAAGCTTCCCGTTCGCGGTGAACTTGGCGACCATCATGGATCCACCCTGCATACCCCCGGCGTAGACATTGCCGGATTGATCAAGGGCCAATGCGTCTATCTGGTCGATTGTGAAGGCACTACCAAGAAGACGCGTCCAGCGCGTTTTCCCGGAGGGGTCAAAACTCATGACTAACGCCCCAAACAACGTATAGCCGCCAGCGTAGATATTGCCGTTTGCGTCCAACTTGACGTCGTTCGCGAAACCGGCGGACAAGGATTTGGGTTGGAAATGGAAGCTTCCTAACAACTTTCCCTGAGCGCTGTACTTGATAACGGCGAACCCGTTCAGATGGTGAGTGTCGTCGAGCCCCGCGGCAATGTAAAAGTTGCCCGCGGCGTCCGTGGTCATGCGAGAGGAACGGTCATCGAAGGGCTTTGCGAAGCGGAACAGTTGTGGGGTTACTGCGAACGCGCTCGGATCGACGGATTCTAGGGTTTGGGCCGTGCCCGTCATTGGCAAGAAGAGCACCGAGGCGACGGCAAGGGAGATAAACGCGGAAACTGCATAAGATCTTTGAAGAGTCATGTCCAGATTGTCCTTTAACGGTGAGATTGTCTGCGTCAGACGGGGGCTCGCCGCGTGACAGGGCCAGAATAGGAGAATGAAGAAACTTGGATGTCAGATTCCTGTCGCATTCATGTCTATTCGTAGTGACATCGCTGGCTAAGATGCAGACCCGCAACTGAGCGCATTGGCGTTGGGATCACCCGGCACTCTTCATCTGGCGGCGAGAAGAATCAGCCGCAGAAGATAGACCGCGTGGGGGCTTGATTGGTTCGGGTTATATCTCTTGAGTACGTCAACTGGCGTAATATCCCATAACGCTCATTGAGGGGTTTTGAGCGCTATGGCTGATCACGTCAATCATCGCCAGAGATTTGAAACCGCCATTCACTGCGCGGGGCATTTCGCAGCTCCCACACAATGCGATGATACCGCAGGAAGATCGGCTGACCCCGAGACAGCGCGAAGTGTTGCAGTTGCTCGCTGAAGGAAAAGTTATGAAGGAATCTTGAACATGGGAAGAGGATTAGGCAGTACTGGAGGGTTACGAGGGAATGGTGCGAGTGCGAGCTGCAGCGCTAATTGGCTTTGGCGCCCTTCTTTAGGTCCTTGAGCTCCTGCTTCTGTGCGGTGCGCATGGCCTGTAGCTTGTCCCACTGGTCGACAGTAAGGATCGGCTTCATTTTTGCATCGGAGGAGAGCACCACTTTTTCGAGAATGTCGAGTTTCTTTTTTCTCGAGACGGCCGGGTTATTCCAGTAGGGAGCTAGTTCGCCGGACTCCTGCTCGAGAATCGGCTTGATCTTGGTCTGCTGATCGTCCGTGAGACTCAGCTTGGTCGTGAGGTTCTCGAGCTTCATGCTGAAGTACTGGCTGGGCGCTTTGGACCAATCGAGGGTCGGGCCAGGAGGCAAAAACTCCCGGCGCAGGATAGGAACGTCTACGGGCGTTTCCTGGCGATTGAAGGTTAAGGTGTCTTTATTGACAGCGACGAGCAGTTCCATTCCAGTTTTATAGACAACGGTGCGCAACCCGTTGGGGGGCGTGTACAGAACTACGTAGAGGGTGTCCCCTACTTTTACGGATACATCGTAGGCAGGTGCGTCGGAGTCTTGTCCATTCGCACTATTGGCATGGGGTGTAACAGCCATGATGGTGCCTGGCCGAAACTTCGGAGTTGTCTGACTTAGAGAAAAGATCGTGCTCAGAAAAAGCAGGACTGCAGCGATGAGTTTGCGCACAGTTTCCTCCCTTGGCAAAGGGTGAGCCCGGGTTGGGGTTGTGTCAAGGGAAAACCTATATAGCTTCGGATCGCAAGCAGGATCTGTTCCAAAGTTGACGAAAAATCGCGATACCGCTCATTGGCCAATGGTCAAAACGTGTAATCGCCTGACTTAACAGTGAGCCGCATTCGTCCACCTTCCGCTCCGGATCGTACTTAGGGATTCCCCTAGTTGCGCAGACCCCGAGTTAACCCTATGTTTAGCTCCGTGCATCCTTTCTCCGTCGCCCCACTCTTGCCAGAGTTTTTGGCGGGGGTGGGGTTTTTGGCTGGGGTGAGGATCTTAGAAATCCCTTCAGAGATTGTTTTATTCCACTCCGTGTTCCCATCTATGATGGGCAACGGATTTGTCGTTGTCCATCTCTGGCGGGAGAAAAGCAAACCGTCCCGGAGACCTCGGGAAGGCTAGCGCCGTTTAAAGCGTGCGCCACTGTTGGAGGAGCGGATGAGTATGTTCGCGAGATGGCGCGCAAGAAACCAGCGCGATGAAGGAGAGTAGCTATGGAACGTTGCTTTCGGCTGCGTGTTTTGGCCGTCTCGATGATTTTGCTGATTGCGGTTGCAAGCGCGGAAGAGTCGCCGACCGCATTGAAACAGTGTCGGATCGATCTCAATACGTACACAAAGCTTGGTCCTTTAACCAATCCCAGCTTCGCGCAAATTAAGGCACAGAAAGACTACCTGCGGCCATTTCGGCTATCAGAGATCTCCCAGCGTCTTAGGGAAATGGGAGATTGCATGGAGGCCGATCCGCAGAATGAGACAGGGTATGCGCATGTTTCGTTATCACTACGACAAGAAGAAACGAGCCGATATGTGAACTTTCTACTTCGCCACGACTTATGGAACCAGTTTGTCGCCGAGGATGCGCAAGGGAAGAGATAAACCATTTAGCGAAAAGCCACAGAGCATCCGATAAGCGGCAATTGCAGACTGAATGCGGTCATACAACCGGCCACTTCGTTTAAACTCTGTCGCAAAATCCAAGCACGCCAGCAACTGCTATATTGTTCGCGTTCAGATGAGGCAGAGATAGAGATATGGCGAATCTCCTCTATGACAGCTTTCTCATCGAACCCCGCTCGGAGTGGCATGTACCCGCCCGGGGAAATAAATCCTATCGAATTCAGGTGTTGCCGCCCACTATTGCGGTCTCGTGGCAGGATGATTGGCGCAAAATCGCGATTACGCTCATTGAGGGGTTCTGACCGGCTCGAACAACTTGAGGTTAAAAGTTGGGGTGAAGTGTTCGGGCCACATTGTGTTGTGGGAATTATGCGGGGCGCTGGTCATGAGGGTTGCCTCAACCCCGCCGGCCCCAGCGCCCGCTTTGGAGGTAGGCCAGCGATATTGAGAAAGTCAACCGGAGCTGGGCTCGCGCTGCCCCGAATAAATTGTTTTTTTCATATTCGCCTCCCGCCACATCGCGTGGCGCGTTGTGATTCGTGAGTAGTGTGCTTGCACAAAAACCAGTCCGGCCACTCGGCGGTCGCAGACCGGATGGCCGGCGAAGTACGCTAGGGCGTGGTGATCTCAAACACGGACCCGGAAGAGCCGCTGGTGCCCTCCCCGGAGGCCGCGCCGTAGATGTTGCCATTTCCGTCGAGGATTATGCCACCCCAAGGGTTGCCCCCTGCAGGGCCTCGGAAGCGATGGAGCACGTACTCGATCCATCCCCCCTTCGGGTTCGGGATCAGCTTGTAAACAGTGCCACAGCCCGAACCGCCCCAGAAGTCCGAGCACCGTCCGTCGCCGCCGTGCAGGGTGGTGCCGTAGAGATTTCCTGCTGCGTCGAAGACAACGTTGGCCGTGGCCTGCTCTGCATCCATTCCACCCTTGAAACGATAGAGCACGTGCTCCCTCCAGTTGCCGTCTGAGCCGGGGGTGAGCTTGAACACCGTGCCGCATCCGCCCCAACCGCAGCCGTTGCCGCCGCCCCCGTGCGCTGTGGCGGCGTAGAGGCTGCCGGCCTGGTCAAACACGAGCTGCGAACCGCCTGGAGAGAATCCGGCGTGATCGCCCCATGTGAAGCTGTGGAGCACTTTATAATGCCAACTTCCGTCCTGTTGTGGAATCAGCTCATAAACCAGGCCGCAACAGTTTGAGTTATCTTCGCCGTTTGTCGAGCCATACAAATTGCCGGCCGTGTCGAAGGTCAGGCCACCGCTAGGGTCGCCTTTGCCTAAAGTTGTGAAGCTATAGAGCACGCTCTCGGTCCAGGTTCCGTCGGAGTTTGGCGTAAGCTTATAGACAGCGCCAGTTCCGTGCGCACCACCCATCGACGTGCCGTAGAGGGTGCCGGTCGCGTCGAAGGTCAAGTTGCCGCCCCCTTGTCCGTCGGTGCCGCCAGTGAAACTGTAAAGCACGCTCTCGGTCCAGCTTCCGTCTAGGTTGGGCGTCAGCTTAAAGACCGTGCCTGATCCGTATTTGCCGCCAGAAATTGTGCCGCCGTACAGATTGCCACTGATGTCGAAGATCACACTACCGATGGGAGTTGCCCCGTCACTGTCGCCGCCAAAACTGTAAAGCAGGCTTTCGGTCCAGCTGCCATCGGGGTTGGGCGTCAATTGGAAAACAATGCCATATCCGTACGCACCGCCTCTGGCAGTGGTGCCATACAGATTGCCGGATGCATCCAAGGTCAGGCCGGAGGCATCATAGGGGTCAGCGCCGTCCGTACCGCTAAACTGGTGTAAAACCTTATAGGTGACCGCTGCCGAAGCGCCGGGCGCCAGGATTACAGCCATGATTAGAGTTGCGGCCATGCCCCCCCAGACTTTGCTTACGGCGGCCCAGAATGAATTGCTTTTCATAATCCCTCCCGCCACTTCGCGTGGCATGTTGTGATTCGTTGCGGTTTGGGTTTTCCGGTTGCCGGAGAGCCATGACGAGGTGGACTCGGGTGGGGGAAAGCCCGTTAAGTCCGAGTTGCCTTGATTTGGGGCCCAGCTGCTAGAGAGGAAGGACTCGGCGCCTCGAATCCAACCTACGCCCGTTCGGTTCTGGCTGCGGTGACGAGCATCACCGTTCTAGGTGATGGCATTGGGAAGCCAGTTATTGCAGTCGGAGCTACAACCGTCCCGAGGCGGGTGATAGCGAAGGTCAATTGGCGAAACATCCCGATTACGCTCAAAACCCCCTCCGCCACAGCACACCACTTCGCTTTGGGGGGCGAACAGACGGCGCAAACTTGCGCCATGGCCTCCCTTGAAAAGAGCCGTAACTCACTGCAAACGGGGGGTTGGCGTAGAGCCTCTTTTCATGCTTCGTTGTGACCGGAGTCCGGTCATGCTGACCTTGATAGCGTCAGTTGACTTCCGGATTGCCCGTAATCCGCCGGAATTAGCCGACGAGGCTTCCATTAGGGTGAGGCTGGACAGTTGGAGGAAATTTCGTCAGGCGTAAAGCTTCGACACTTAGAAGACTGCCGGGCATGAGAATTCCTGCTGCGGCATTGCGCTTGTCGACGACCCGTGCGTGGCAGACCGGCTCGTTTTATCGGAAGTTCTCAACGAGAATGATGTCATTATTTAGCGCGTCCAATTGTGTGTAAAGGATAGACTTTCTGTCTGGCGAGACTGCCAATCCCGGCGCTCCTAAAGCGGGACGGCTTTCAAGATCGAACACTCGTGTGGTGCTGTGGGTGGTGAAGTCGAAGAAATCGATTCCAGGCTTCGCTGTCATGTCGAGGTAATAAATACCATTCTCGACCACTGCCCAATAGCCCCAGTAACCTGGTTCCAGAGAACTTATGATTTCACTCTCTTCGCCCCCATCGATCGGAATGCGCCATAATCCGGGAACGGTGAGACCCTTCGCATAGTAGAGGAATTTGCCGTCGGGCGATTCGAGTGCTGCGAATCCACCATGACGCGTCACCTGCACTGCGGGCCCTCCTGTTGAAGGCATCTTCCATACCTGCAGGCCGCCACTGCGATTTGACGCGAAATATATCCAACGCCCGTCCTGCGACCAACTGGGCACGGCTTTGATCGATGGTTCAGGGGCGAGCGTTCGAGGCGGGCCGCCCTGAGAATCGACGACAAAAACATCTATATCGCCGGCGTTGAGAGAGTCGAAAACGATATGTTTTCCGTCGGGGGACCAACGTGGAGTTCCACTCACAGAGTTGAAGTTGGTTAACTGAACGGGGCCACTCCCGTCGCTCCGGCACATCCAAACTTCATAGTGCCCGCTACGGGTAGATTCGAACGCAATTTTACTACCATCCGGCGAGAACTGAGGACCACTATCCATCCTCGTGGAAGATATGTACCTCTCGGGCGGACCGGCCGAAAGCAGTGAATTAAGCTTCCTCTTCCAGGTAGTGACATTCACCTGCTGGCGCACATACACGAGTCGGTTCCCTCGAATCGAAGGTTCCATTCCATCTTGCCCGAATTCCAGTTGTTCTCGCTCACCCCCGCGAACGGGTACCCTCCAAAGCCAACCGGGATTCAAGGTGAAAGCAGAATCTGGCAAAACGATGTCGCGACCCTCAGGAGTCCACGCTAGGCCCCACTCGTATGAAGGACCCGTAATAAGAAGTCGCTCCTCTCCTCCCGATACTGGCACCGTGTAGATAGAAACGGGAAAACCGGCTTGCTTGCCGCTGGCGAAGGCCACCGTTTGACCATCGGGGGAGAATTCAGGATCGAAGTCCCATCGCGAAGGCGACGAAGTGAGTCTGCGAACTTCCGACGAATCGAGCGATAGGAGAAAAATAGAAGAAGTATTTTCGTTACGGGATGCGCGGTCAGAAAACGCGAGTAACTCTCCATCGGGTGACCACGAGACGCCGCCTGCGGAGAAAAGGGCTTGGTACTGGCCTTGGTCCTCCCAAAAAGTCTCGCGCACTCTGCGCTCAGTGCCACCCGATGCGGGGATGATGTAAATACCGGTTTCCCCTTTTAGAATGCGGCAGAATGCGATGTAGCGACCGTCGGGCGACCAAACCGGATTGAAGTCGATGGACGCCTCTTTGGTAAGTCGTAGCGATTCCTCAGTCCCGACGATCTTCACATATATGCTGAAATGAGGGCCGGCCCCACCATTCCAGGTGAAGGCTAAGTGCTGGCCGTCGGGCGAAAGACTGGGAGTGTATTTTTCGCCAACTTCGGTGACGACAGGGATCACGGTCGGCTGATCCGCTTTGGACCTGTGCGAGTGGCTGTAGTACACAATGAATAGCGCAAGGGCACACACCGCCAATCCGATTACCAACGCATTCCTCGCAAACCGCTGCCATGGCTTGGGCCGGGCTGGGGGAGTCGCGGCCGGTATCTCAACATTGCCAATGAAGCGGTATCCGCGGCGTGCCAAGGTTTCGACGAAGCGTGGCGTTTCGGCTGAATCCCCGAGGGCATCTCTGAGACGTGCGACGGCAGCGTTGAGCCCATGGTCAAAGTCCACGAACGTGTCTGCCGGCCACAGCTTGGTGCGCAACTCCTCCCGTGTCACCACTTCTCCGGGGTGTTCCAGCAACACGGCCAGTACCTGCAGTGGCTGCTCCTGCAGTTTCACCTTCAGACCGCTGCGGCGCAGGTCGCCTGCCTTCAGATCAACCTCGAAAACCCCAAACCGAACCATCCGGGATGAGTTGTCACTCGACACGGAAACGTCCTATGCCACGGAAGTCTAGCACTAAATGAGGAACGCGTGACGGGGTATTCCGGACAGCAAGTTTCTGAATAGACGGCTGTTAACCCGTCATCCTTATTTCACCTTCCAGTGATGTTCGAAGTATTGAGGCACGTGCTCACCCGGCGGATTGTTGGTGCCGCCGAAAGGGGTGAGCGCCATGAAACTGAGTTACATCAAGCAGGTCGTGTTGGTTCTTCTCACAGTTGCTCTTCGAGGCTTGTCTCAAGAGGTGCCAGCAGATATGCCACGGGTCACGGTAAATGTCTACAACGATGCTGGAGTCGCAGGACCGATACTCGCCGAGGGTAGACGAGAAGCAACGAGGATCTTTCAGCGTGCGGGAGTGAAAATAATGTGGCTTGATTGTTCACGCCCAGAGGGTGAGAGTATGGGCCGTCCCGCATGCCGAACCCCGATGAACCGTTCTCATCTGGCGGTGCGAATTGTGCCTTGGTCTTCGAAGTCCGGTGACGCTGTGTTCGGCATTGCTTTCTTGTCGTCCGACGGCGAAGGGGCTTACAGCGATGTGTTCTACGACTCCGTGAAGAAGCTTCATGAAGAGTGGCATACCCGTACCCCTGTCCTCCTAGGCCACGTAATTGCGCATGAAATAGGACACTTGCTGCTGGGGACAAACGCCCACTCGTGGATGGGAATCATGCGCTCCCAGTGGCAAGGCGAGGAATTGCAGAGCATCGCCATGGGAAAGTTACTTTTCACACCGCCCCAAATAGAATCCCTCAAAGCTAGACTGAGTGCGTCACCGCGGTGAGATTATTCCTCGGCTTCAGGATCCGCTGTTTGGAATCCGATGTCGCGATCCGCCGATCTAATTGCTCACCTGCTTCGCTGACGTATTGTCGCTAGCGGAAGTAATTCTGGCAGCTTGCAGCCTTGTTCTTCTTCCCGTTGGAGAAACTTAACGAATTGTTGAAACATCGCCATTACACTCAAATCCCCGCAATCGAATACCATCTGTGTCCGATACGTAGAAACTCGGCAACGCTGTCCGTAAGGTCGAGTCCAAGCTAAACAGATAGATAGATAAAGCATAGGCGTTATGCTGACAAACCTTCGTGGCTCGTACTCTTTAGAAGTCACTGCACTTACGTTGACAAAACCTGTTTTAACAACTGAAATGCGACTTTGGGGTGATTGATTCTGCAGCACTTATGTGATGTAAGTGATGCTCATAACCCAAAGGTCGGTGGTTCAAGTCCGCAACGAAATTCTTTAGTAGGTTAATTTACCGATGGGCAGGATGGATGAGACAACCACTTCTGACAAGGGATTGAGCTGCGCCACCTCGATGTGCTTCATGAGCTCCCCTCTTCTAACTCGCGATTGATGAACGCGTCCAACTCCGCACCGATCGATAACGAGCCATCGTGGCACGGTCGCACGAGCTTCAAGCCGGGGGATTCTCTGCGGAGTTCTCCATCGAAGAGCACGATGCGAATGGGTTGATAGAAAGCGAGTTCTACTTATCCAACGCATTCGCAACGCAGGAGTCCGCCATCGAAGCCGCAATTCAAGCCGTGCGGCGGAAGATCGACGTGGGGTTTGAACGGGATCGGTAGATCTTGAACGGTTGATCTGAGCACCGAGTTTTAATCTTCCCGTCACATTCGCTTGCGGACTGTGCGTCGCGGCGTTTCGGAGTTTTGCTGTTGATCTGGGAAGGTCAGTCGCCTCGCGGGTGCCAAGCTCACTGGGGCAAAACTCAAGCGCAGAATCTGCTCCTACAAAAGCCACAGTCAGACTATTGGAAGGTCAAGCTGGCTCGCCTTCCAATGATCCAGGCCCGCGTTGCCTACGTCGGATGCCCTGTCCTCTGCCTTCGTAACCAGTCAACGATAAGCCGAGCATCGAACCTGACCGCCGTACCCACGCGGAAGCTTGGAATGCGCCCAGCCTTGGCCAGTTTGAACACTGTCTTCGGACTGATGTTCAACACCTCTGCCAACTGCTTCGCAGTGAGAGCACCCTTTGCAGAGCGGAGAATTTTCCTCGTGAGTGTCAAGGTTTCCAGGGTCTCGACTTCGGCCCGTTCCTCAATCGTCAGCCTGGTGTGGCTCCTACTGTGGCTCTTTCTCGCCGTCATTGCGCTCCTCCGAACGTAGCATTTACCTTAGCGCGCGTAGCTTGGCTGCGGGAAGGCTTCAGGTAGCGCATCGTGCTCTCCATATCGGAGTGCCCGAGCCATTGCTGCACAGTGCGCAGATCCACCCCCGCCCACAAATGCCAGGTAGCGAAAGTCGCCCTGAACTTGTGAAGCCAGAAGTCTTCCCTCTTGAGCTTCGCACGCTCGGCACACGCCTTTAGGCGATCTAGGAAATCTAGCTTCGGTCTGCAGCCAGCGGTCGGGAGTACAAGAGGACATCCCTTGGTTGCCTTTCGTTTCCACTCCGTCAAGCTTTCCACCAGTATCGCAGGAACGGGAATCTCGCGTTCCTTGTATGCCTTCGGTGTCCAATTGAAATGCGGCTTGTGGCTCACCCGTACAGTGTGCTGAGCGAGGTTAATATCCGACCAGCATGTGTGCATCACTTCCTGCTCGCGCATCCCGGTCATGAGGAAGAACTCGAACCACAGCCGCTCCTCGGTGTTGCAAGCCGCGAACAGTGTATCCAGTTCCGCCCGTTCGTAGACCTCTGTTTCTTCTTCGACGTACCTGGGCCAGTCATCCTTCTTGACAAGTCCAGTGATGGCCTGCGACCGCAGGAAGCCCAGCACGTTAGAAAACTTATTATGCACGGACCGCGGAGCTTGCTCCTTCTCGTCCCGCAGGAATGCCGAGAACTTTAGCAAATCGCGGCGCTCGATATGTTCCAGATAAAGCTTCGGGCAGGACTCGGTGAAGTACGCCAGGGAGGTCGAATACGCTGCGTGCGTTTTCGGCTTCTTGCTCAGCCGCGTTTCTTCAAGGTATTCGGTGACCGCCGCTGCAAGTGAGCGGTGACCGTCGTGACCATTGCCATTCGGCCCGACACCGGGCACAACTTCTACACCGGCTGCGGCTGCATTCAACTCGAATGTCTTCCGCTGGCACTGGGTTTGGGCGTCAACAGCGTTCTTACCAACACTCAGCCGGACACGTTTGCCGTTACGCCGCCAGTCCAAATAATAGGCGCCCTCTGGGTGCCGTTCCTCTTTGCCGTTGACCCGCACAACATCTTGCTTGATTCTGCCGCCAGGTGAAATCACCGCAGGGCAGTAGCGAGGACCGGCCGTAGTTTGGATGTATTTGGTGAGATTTACTTTGACTTTGCGCAAGGGCCTCCTCCACTTGTGGTACGAGTGTAGGTAGGAGCCCAATGCAAGTGCCAGATAACTAAGGTAATGGCGGAGAGGGGGGGATTCGAATCCGCTGACAGATGTTAAACAAAGGACATAGCAGAGCACAGTTGGCATTCTTAGTCTTTGTAAGTCGTTGCAGGATGAGCTACTGATTTCCGAAATCACTTTTATGCAAAATGGTCGTTGTCCAACCAGAGTCAAGCTCTGTTTCAACTGGCGAAAAATCGCCGTAGCACTCATTGACTAAGTTGTCTCGGTAAACGTCTCTGTTCGTGACATCGAAGTGGACCCGGGAGTTCAGGAGTCCAATTAATGATTTGCGTCGGGAGTGCCGATCTTCAGTTCCTCCGCCTCCAGTCTGCGACGATAGAACTCGCGATCGAATTGTTTCACTACGTCGAAGGCTCGTTCCGCCAATTTCAGCGCAGTTGCAACATGTGTGAAAGCCGGGTGCGATGGCTCCAATTCTTTTTGCGCGAGTTCCCCATAACCAACACAAACACAACGGATGAGGATAACGAGACGTCTTGTTGAGGGCATGGCTTGCAGTAACTGCTAAACGCGCTACTCGTAGATATGGGAAGAGCGCCAGACCTCAACGCTGAGATTCGTTCAGCCAGGTCCTTGAGATATTGCCTGACGGTTCACGTGGTGAAGACCACAGTCGAGGTCTTGGATGGTTCTACTTTCATTGCTTGAAGTGGCAATTGCACCAGAAAGTTCGAGCCCTTACCCAGTGAGCTTTGAACTGTAATTGATCCTTTGAGTTGCTGCACGATCCATTGAGCGATCGCTAGGCCGATGCCCGCGCCCTCCAGGTTACGGCTTCTCGCTTTGTCGGCTCGATAAAACCGATCGAAGATCTTTAGCTGGTCTTCGAGAGCAATCCCGATGCCGGAGTCGCTGACACGAATGGCCGCCAACGCACCTCTCAGTTCCAGGCGAAGCTCCACCGTCCCAGGAGCAGGTGTGTAGTTCGCCGCGTTGTCCAGTAGGACATTCAGTAGGCGCTGCAAAGCATTGCGGTCTCCGAAAACCGGAACTTCTTCGTCGGTCACTTCACAAGTGAACGTTAGATTCCGTGCTGCCATCAGCTCTCGCCATTGTTCGCCGACTTCCCGAACGATCGCGGATAAATCTACGGAAGTGATCCTTAAGGTTTCCCGCCCAGAATCAGCCCGTGCTAGGGACAACAACTCTTCGACAAGTGCCGATGTTCTCTCCGCCTCCAGGAGAATATGGCGCAAGGCTTCGCGGTACTCGGCATCGCCTCGGGATCTTCGAAGCGCGATCTCTGCTTCCGTGCGAATCAATGAGATCGGCGTGCGCAGTTCGTGAGAGGCATCCGCCGTGAACTGAGTCACGCGAATAAATGCATGCTCGATGCGTCCGAGCATTTCATTCAAGGTGTCTGATAGGCGTTGGAGTTCATCGCCAGTGGTCAGCCTTTCCAGTCGGTCGCTCAGGTTCGTGGCATTGATGGTTCGTGCGGTTCGAGTGATTGCGTCGACTGGTGACAGGGCTTTTCGGCTAAGCCAGAATCCTCCGGAAGCGGCGGCGAGCAGTAATAGCGGGGCAAACATCAAAAGGTAGCCGCGAAACAAAACCAGCGTCTGGTTGACCTGATCGATGGGGATGCCCATCTGAACTGTGAAGACTCGGCCGTTCGCCTGGATCTTCTGGGTTACAAAGCGGAGAGACCTTCCCAGGTGCTCGTCGCGATAAAGCGGTTGCGTCAAAAGATCGTTTGCCGCCGGTTCCAAAGCATGCTGTCGCAAAGAGTCAGCTCGAAAAATCCAGCTATCATCACTGTCGCCATAAATCTCAAGATAGTCGCCGGAATGTTCGAGCAAATATGCTTCTGCTACTTCCTCCTGCAGCTTTGCCACCGTAGCGTTCTTTTTTTGAGCTTCGAGAAAATTGGTTAGATCGTCGATTTGTGCTTGCAAGGCACCGTCGGTGATGCGGTAAAGGGTGCGTCGCGCAAAGAACCACATGCCCGTGGCAAAGACAAGCTGGGCCGCTGCAAACAACAGCAAATACCAGAGGGTAAGGCGAACCCCGATCGACAACTTCTTCACAATCAAACCTCCGGCCGCATAATGTATCCGACTCCGCGCACCGTGTGGATCAACCGCTCGCGGCCACCATTGTCTATCTTGTTGCGTAATAGACGCATAAAAACATCCAGTGTATTGCCTTCGACTTCCGCTTTGTGTCGCCATACTGACAGGATGAGCATGTCGCGAGAAACCACTCTTCCGGCATTGCTAATGAGACGCTCGAGCAAGCTGTATTCGGTTCGAGTAAGGCTGATGGCCTCGCCAGCGCGGCTCACCTGGTGAGAGATTGGATCAAGCCATAGGTCCGCAACCTGAAACGCGGAAGGTTGGCTCGCCGACGCCCTTCGCTTGACAGCGCGCAATCGGAGCAAAAGTTCGTTGAAGGAGAAGGGTTTCGTCATGTAATCATCGGCGCCCAAATCGAGACCATGTACGATGTCGGGAACCGAGTCTTTCGCGGTTAGCATGAGAATAGGGGTGGAGTTTTTCTCTCGTCGGATCTGTAGCGCAAGTTCGAAGCCGCTCAGCTTCGGCAACATGACGTCGAGAATTACGACGTCAAATTGTTGCTGCCGCAGTTCGAGCAACCCGTCGCTACCGTCGACTGCGCAGAAAACGGTGTGTCCCTCTTCGGTGAGCCCCCGCCGAAGCAATTCCAACATGCGAAGCTCATCTTCCACAATTAGCAGTCTCATGGGCATGATTCGTGACTTGGTGCGAGCTGACGATTAGGGTAGAACGTCGGCGGGCTGAAAAGTGCAGTCTGAAAAAATATTAACCTTCCTTTAACATCGGCTTCATCAGGTCTTCCTAGAATCGCGGCATTATCAGCAACCACAGAACTCACTTCCAGCGGAGAAAGCTGATTGTTCCGAGGGAGTTTGACATGGGAGGCCTGCATGCGTTCAAAGCGCGGTACGCTCGCTCTCGTTGCTTGTTTGTTGTTCCCTCTTGCAACCACGTCATTGGTCGCGCAAGTGGATCGTGCGGGGCTTGAAGGAACAGTGATGGATCCGACCGGCGCTATTATCGTCGGGGCCAGCGTGGTGAGTCTGGCGGTGGAGACAGGTATTAAGGAGGAGCAAGTCACAAATTCTAAGGGTTATTATCGATTTCCGGGCTTGGCCGTGGGGCGCTACACCGCGACTGTCACCGACGCCGGTTTCAAGACCAAGGTCATCGAAGATGTTATATTGCGGGTCGGCGAGACGCGCACATTGGACGTCCGACTGGAGGTTGGTACGATTGCCGAGAAGATCGAAGTCATTGCAACCGGCGCTCCAGCTGACAGGAGTACAGCGGAAGCATCCACGGTCATCAGCCAAAACCAGATCGCGAACTTACCAACGAATGGGCGTGACTGGGCTAATCTCACTCTTCTTGCGCCCTTTGCTCAAGACGACGGTGGTGGCGACCAACGAACGATTCGCTTCGCCGGCCGCGCCAGAGACGATAACAACTTTCAGTTTGACGGCGTCGACGCAGGTGGAATTCAGGAACAAGCGCAAAAATCGCAAACCCGTCTGCAGATCTCTCAGGACGCAATCGAGGAGTATCGCGTCAGCAGCGCTTTGTATGATGCGGAATACGGCACCCAGGCGGGTGGGCAAATCGACGTGGTCACCAAGTCCGGTACCAATCAGTTCCACGGATCCGTCTTTGGCTACCTAAGAAACTCGGTTTTCGATGCGCGCAACTTCAATGACTTCGACATCAATGGCAATCCCGCCATTCCTGCCTTTCGTTTTGGACAATATGGGATGACGGTTGGTGGCCCGATCGTCAAGGATAAATTGTTCTTTTTCCTCAACTATGAAGGTCTTCGCCAATACGGGGGCGCGACCACACGCGTCCTTGTTCCTTCCCCTTCGATACAGCGGCAAACTCTCGCCCAGTCCCCACAGATGTGTTCCATACTGCAGGCATTCCCGTGGCGGGCGTCCACTGGCTCCATCGGAAACTGCAATCCCATCTTCGTTTACCCAGACGGAGCCTTTATCGATCAGACTGGCAATGGGCTCCCCGATTCGGATCAGTTCACGGCGCCTGCGCCGACCACTGTTCACGAAGACACGTGGCTCGCTCGAATCGATTACAAGATCAATGACAAGACGCTGCTATACGGACGGGCTCAGCGCGACATCAGCCTGGTAAGCGGTACAAACGGCGCTTCCGTCCCTTATGACCTGATCCAAACCATCAACCATCCGGCGAATTATTTCATTGCCCTACAGCAAACTCTTTCTACAACGGTCGTGAACGAGGTCAAAGTTTATGTGAACCGCGCTCCGTTCATCAATCCTCAGGTGGCTCCTCTGCCCTACTCTGTTCATACTAATAATTGGGTACAGATTAATGACGATAACGCGGATCACGAAGTGGGTACGACGTATGGCGTTATCGATAACCTCACCTCGGTTCACGGGGCTCACACTTTCAAGACAGGAGTGGAAATTCGCCGGATTCGGCTGAATCAGGGCAAGACCGCGGATAACAATCTGTACTTTTCCGACAATTCCGGCGCCCTCGACGCAGGCTTTGTAAATGCTTCGCTTTATCAAATTGCTTATACATCTTCGTGGTGCTGCCACAAACTTCGACGTACCTTTTACTTGCCCTACTTCCAGGATGAGTGGAAAGTCACTCCGACCTTGACGCTTAATATGGGGTTACGCTGGGAATATTACGGGGTGGCAAACGAAGCCGACAATCGCACCACGGTTTTCGATGTTACTCAGTTTCACGGCGTTTGCCTGGGATCGGGATCGACGAACGGACCTTATCCCACGCCGATCAACACGCCGCCGTGTCCAACGAATCCCGCTCTTTATAACTCGGACTACACCAACTTCGATCCTCGCGTCAGCTTTGCCTGGGCTCCCAGCGTCTTTAACGGAAAGACAGTCATTCGAGCCGGGTTTGGAATTTACACGGGCGCGGCACAAAATGACGACCTCAATGCCGGCCTGGAGAGTGACCGGTACACGGCGTTCGTCAATCTCGACCCGAGTGGCCCGGGCACGCCGCTCTTGCCAGCCTACCAACAGGCGGTCCCAAACCTAAGTGCATTGGGGAGCAATGTTGCGAACCTTCAGCAACCTCGCGCGTTGCAGCGCCATGGCCGCCGCGACCTGTACGTAGAAACGTGGGGATTTTCGATTGATCGCGAGTTGCCGTCCAACTTTCTGGCATCGGCGCAGTATATTGGGTCACACGGTGTACGCTTGTTTTCTCGCGGCGGGGTTAATTTTTGTATTACCAAGCCCGACAGTAACGGCAATTGCACCCGCACGCTGGATCAGTACTATCCCGGAGGCGATCCCTATGGGTCGGTGGACTACAAATCCGATATCGGCGCGAGCAGCTACAACGCGCTGCTATTGAGCTTGCAGCGGCGCTTTACCAACGGTCTGTCTTTCCAGGCCGGTTACACCTGGTCGCATTCCATCAACGACGGATCGGTCGGCGGAGGGGAGTCCAATGGGCCCGAAAACGTAAATTGCCTACCGTGCGACTATGGACCCAGCGTTTTCGATATTCGCCACAACATCGCCGCCGACGTGGTTTACGAGTTGCCATTTGGAACTGGTAAACGCTACCTGAATGAGGGAGGTGTCCTGAACAAACTCGTCGGCGGATGGACCTTCAGCAGCGTTGGTCTTTGGCATACCGGCCATCCTCTCACGATCACGATGAACATCTCGCCCACGCAACTGCCGGACGGCAATGACCAAACCACCCAACGGCCGGACCTCGTTCCCGGAGTTTCTTTGCTCTTGCCAGGAGGGGTGCACAACTACACGATCCCGATTAATCCCGCCGCCTTTGCTCCGCCTCCGCTCGCCGCAGGCACGGATCAGTTCGGTGTTCCCTATGCTTCCTATGGCCTAGTGGGACAGTTCGGCGACGCTCCCAACGGCCTCATTCGGGCTCTGGACTCCTGGCAGATCGACATGTCGCTGATGAAGACGACCAAAGTGACGGAGCGCGTTTCGGTGGAGTTCGGCGTACAGGCGTTCAACATTTTCAATCATGTGCAACTTGGAGATCCAAATCCGAATAACCTGGCTTTCAACTATGTTCAGGTGGGTTCCGCGTGGGTACTTCAACCGGCGGGCAATCTCGGTCAGATTACAACGACAAACAATTTCAATAACAACAATGACAACGCCACTTCTCCAAATACCGGGACTGGCCTGCCGCGGCAGCTGCAATTCATGCTTCGCTTCCTGTTTTAGGCGAGAGATTCAGCCAGGCTTAAAGTGCGATCAGTAAACTTGCATAGTGAGGTTCTGCCTTGACAAAATACGCCGTTTCTATACTGCTTGCCTTCACGTTCTCATCGGTCTGGGCCGCTGACAACTACCAAATCACTAAGAAGATCCCCATCCCCGGTCAGGGCAGCTGGGACTATCTCACGGTTGATGAAGGCGCCCGCCGCTTGTATGTTTCTCACGGAACTCAGGTCGAAGTGCTCGACCTGGACTCTGGGGCGGTTGTCGGCAAAATCGAAAATACTCAGGGCGTGCATGGCATAGCCATCGCTCCCGACCTCGGCCGCGGATTCGTCAGCAACGGGCAATCGTCGACGGTCACGATCTTCGACTTGAAAACTCTAAAGACGATTGCGGAGGTACCGACTGGCAAAAAGCCGGACGCAATCATCTATGATCCGGCGACCTCAAGAGTCTTCGCTTTTAACGGCGGTAGCAACAGTGCCACCGTAATCGAAGCCAAGGATGGAAAGGTGGCGGGCACCATTGAGCTCGGAAGTGGTCCTGAATTCGCAGCCGCGGACGGAAATGGCTGCGTTTACAATAACCTTGAAGACGAAAGCCTGGTGCTCAAGATCAACTCTCGCACGCTGAAAGTCGAGCAACGCTGGCCGACAGTACCTTGTTCTTCGCCTTCCAGCATGGCAATCGACCGCGCCAATCGTAGATTGTTTCTCGGCTGCCGCAGCAAGGTCATGGCGGTGATGGACGCGGACACGGGCAAGATCATCACTACCCTTCCCATAGGCGATCACGTGGATGCAACTGCCTTCGATGTCGACACACGGCTGATTTTCAATTCCAACGGCGAAGGCACCGTCACTGTGATTCGTCAGGACAGTCCCGACAAATATTCCATTGTCGAAACAGTGAAGACTCTACCTCGCGCCAAGACTTCAGCGCTTGATCCGAAAACGCATCAGTTGTTTCTGTCGACCGCTGAGTCGGGGCAGTTTGAAGTGCTGGTCATGGGGAAGTGAATGAGGATTTTTCAAAGATTGCTCGTGGTCGCGGTTTTTCTTGGTTGTGCCTCCTGCACGCGTTCCCATTCGCAGATGCAGGCCCCCGAAACTCAACCCGTTGCTTTGCAATTGCAGGTCGACACTCCATTCCGTTTCGTCGCGTATGGAGACGCGCGCTTCCATGATCCCAAGGACACCGAAGCGGCGAACCCTTCCGTCCGGCAGGCGCTGGTCCAGGCCATTGCAGAAGTCAAACCCGCGTTTATCTCTTTCGGCGGAGACATCGTCTACAACGGCTACGATGCGAACGACTGGAAAGTATGGGACAGTGAAACCAGCATTTGGCGCGATAAAAAGATTCCCGTTTATCCGGCCTTGGGCAACCACGATCTGCATGGTGACGAGAAGGTCGCCCTAGCAAATTATTTCGAGCGTTTTCCCGACCTAAAGAACAGCCGCTATTACTCCATGCGAGCGGGCAACACTTTGATGCTGGTGCTCGACAGTTCAATGGACGAAACCTCCGGACCGCAGGGCCGATGGTTATCGCAAGCTCTGGACACGCTAGCGGGAGATGTCGACTTCGTCTTCGTCGTACTCCACCATCCTCCCTACACAAGTTCCTCGGACGCCAAAAAGTTCGGGGGAGGACACTCATCTCGCTCTCCTGAGCATGCGTTGGCGAATGAGTTGGAAGAGCGGCAGCAACACGTTCGTGCGCGGATCGTCGTGTTCTCCGGACACGTACACAATTACGAACGGCATGAACAAAGGGGCGTTAGCTATTTCGTTTTAGGCGGAGCAGGAGCCCACGCCTATCCCGTTGAACGCGCTGCCGGTGACCCCTTCCAAAGCAAGGAGATTAACTACCACTACCTCCTCGTCGTAGTGGATCGCCGTCATCTGAAGGCTACGATGAACCGCCTTGACCTCAGCAGCGGCAAGCCTGTCTGGACACAGCCCGATTCCCTGGAGATCACCGTACCCGTCGCCGCTTCCGCTGGAGCTGGCTAAAGATGGAGAAAAGTCGTTACGCGGAAATCGAGGCATACTTCGCAGACCGCCAGTCGAAGACCTGTTTGCATCCGGCACAGCAGAACCAAGGGAGTCGTCGTTGATCCGAAAATTGTGGAGCACCGTCTCGCTGGCAGGGCCTAAAGGTTCTTCCGACATACAATAGGAATACATAGATGATCAACAAAGCTCTTGGACGAGATCCCCAAAGTTTTGGTTGCAGCGGTACCCGGACGGCGATGATCGTTCCCGTTCCCAGTTTTGATCGGATCTCGAGGCGCCCCCCAGCAAGTGCGCGCGTTCCGCCATGCTTCGAGTACCCAATCCCTCGCGCCTTTTAATCTCCTTGGGATTGAAACCCACGCCTTGATCGGAGACCAGCACGTGAATGGTGCCGTCTACCACCTGCATAGTGACTTGGGCTTTTGATGCGCCGCTGTGCTTTTTCACGTTTCGAAGACTCTCCTGCACAATTCGGAAAACGCACAGCGCTACCTCCGGGTTGATCTTCCGAGGAATCTGATCGTGGGTGAAATCAATTTCGATGCCTTGTTGGGGGGAGAACTCTTTGCAAAGGAGTAACGGCCTTGTGCTCCGAATTAAGACGTACCAGATCTAACGTTATCATTCCGCCGCACGGTCGGCATTGCACGGCCCAATATGGTGTCTTTGTCATCGCCGCGAATTATACGCCAAAATGAAAAAGACCCAAGGGGTCAAGGCTTGGGCCTGAATGGAGCTTTTGTTCCTTTGAACGATCTGTGAGTTGAATCCCATTCTACACCGGAAACGTGCATGGCGAACAACCGGGATCACAATCTATTCAGGCGGTCCACCCTAGTCTTTTGAGGAGAACCCTATGCGGAAGACTTGCCTGTTTTTGGTAGTGCTGATTTGCAGGGCAATTATGCCTGTTCAGACCATGGGACAGACCACGTCGCATCAAGATGGAAACGACCTACTTCCACGTTGTCAACAAGCAGTGGAAGCAATTGATAAGACTACCTGGAAGAACGCAAACGAATCCTTCAACGCGGGGTTTTGTTTGGGTTTAGTTCAAGGAGTCTCGTATGCCTCTGCCGATGTGTGTACGGGAGAGGGTGTTACGTTTTCACAAATGGAGAGAGTCGTGGTTAAGTTCTTGCAAGACAACCCTAAAAAGTTAAACCTCAATCAGAGTACGCTTGTTCAGACAGCGTTATCTAAAGCGTTTCCGTGTTTGAAGAAAAAGTGATGAAACCTGAAGCGTCCGAGAATCGACAAGCACTTCGGCAACAGTTAGCCCCGCTTCCATCGCGGGTGTGACGCGCAACGTCGAACACGTGACAGAAATTGGTAATACGGCTATCCAGAGGGTCTTCAATTCCCCTCGGTGGCATCCATTCCTCGCATAAAACGGGGTTAGGTCCCAAGGTCGAGTGACTGGTGCAGTTGACCCCCGAACGGTGCAGAGGGATAATTGGCAGACTTCCCAAGGAGGCCTTATGCAAGGTTCCTCCAGGCCCCGCAAGACCGCCAACCTTTCTGAGTCAATCCATCACCAGCTCAGCATGTATACGCTCGCGGCAGGAGCAGCCGGAGTCAGCTTGCTGCGCTTGACCCCACCGTGCGATGCGAAAATTGTATATACGCCCGCCCACGTGGTGATCGGACACGGCGGAACAAATTTGCTCTACATTGATCTTAATCATGACGGCATATCTGATTTTGCGATCGCGACCTGGCACAATTCGTGCACTTCCGAGTGCCTCGTAAATCTCAACGCCTTCCCGATGGGCGATGGGATCGAGGGCAAGAAAGTCCGCAGCCAATTCGTTATTACCCAAATCAGGCCGAACATCTCTGCGACAATTGTGCAAAGAAAGTCAAGCGGAAGCAGCAGCAGCAGTGACGTGCCGTGGCAAGAAAACGAGTTTTCCTAGACGAGTGCAATAGCGATCTTGGCCATGTCTTCGGGCCAAAAGACCACGTGTTCACCGCACGAGACTTCGGTATCGCCGGAAAAGAAGACACTCGCGCTATCGACGAAGCTGTCAAGCGAAAGTGTTTAATCGTCACTGTCAATAAGGATTTCGTAAAGTATTACCGAGATCACTCTATGCGAAAAGGGAAACGTGGCATGTACGGTTATGGTCTCATTTTCATAAAGCCGAGCAAGCGTTTTACCCGCGAGCAACAGCTTCGTATCGCCGTTCGTGCACTTGAGTGGGATGATACACGCGAGCACGATGATCTAGTGCGGGTTTCGGCAGAGGGCAAGACTCGGCTTGAACGTTTGTGCCATCCCGAGTGCGCCGCAGAATTTCCAACAGACCAAACAGAGTGGGATTGAGTTTTTTCCTGCGGATAGTTGGCCGTTACGACCAGGGGAGGTGTAGGAATTTTCCCGGCCTCTATAGCTATCCCCGTCAATGTTTTGAGGGGGTAATCTACATATGCGGAAAAAAGTGTCCTTCGAGTTAAGGGACTAACGAACTAGTAAACTGGGCGCAGGCCCCGGGGCCGGGGGCTGGGGCGCGGGGGCTCATCATTGGCGCTAAGCCCAGGGGATTTGAGTGTAATGGCCTTCCATGAGAAGGCCGGTCGGCGTCAAGTAGATTTTGATTTGTCTTTCCTAAAATTCTCCCTTTCCTTCCTGACGGGAAGGTGTTCAGAGCGGCCCGGAGCGGTCAAGGGCGTGTTCTTTGCGGCGTCAGCGAACCCTTGACGGCGAGGACCGCTCTGTCACCATTCCGCCACGAAGGAAAGGGAGTGGTCGCTCGCGATTTTTGGTCTTGTTTGCGTTCTTCCTCCGCGCCCAAACCAAGCCTGTCGCCACCCTTCCATCCGCACTCTTAGTGAGCGCCTTACTCGCTCGGTGCAAGTTGGGTGTTCTCGTTGCAGCCGGTGCTGCCACCTGTTTGTCGACCTCTCGTTCCATCTCGCGATGGAAGTTGGGCCAGGCCATTA
>Ga0210395_10000755_pt1 | contig 24850 bp, 20 predicted proteins | sample IncBWH4OmetaG_FD_150861 | JGI IMG/M metagenome (GOLD analysis project Ga0210395, IMG submission 150861) | Forest soil microbial communities from Barre Woods Harvard Forest LTER site, Petersham, Massachusetts, United States - Inc-BW-H-4-O ... | reverse complement strand
CACGCACGCCCCAGGCACGTTCGTGTCCGGCACGCTGCTGCTGCTGACCGACGACGACGAGGCCTGGCTCTTCGACGGCACCGAGACCGGCTACCCCGCGGCCGACGCCAGGGCGGTCGCGCGGCTGGCGATCGACATGGCCACCAGGGAGCCTGAGCTGGTGTTCCGCAACCCGGACAAGGTCAAGCAGGGCTGGGAACACATGCGCAAGGACAGGGAGGAGTTCCTCGCGTTCTTCGGCGCCGACGAGCTCGTGCTGCCCACCCTGGAGGCGGAGGGGCGGCTGAACGCCTACTACAAACGGCGCCAGGACGCCGCGCTCGCGGCACGCGGCCGGCACCGGGCGGTCTCAGACAGCGGCGAGACCACGTTCGTGATGCCCGAAGGGTTCTTCGAGTTCGACACGGTCGGGATCATCTACGACGAGACCGACGGGTTCGTGGTCGTGCCCGAGTACGGGATGCTGCGGGCGCTGTTCGCCGACCCGGCGCTCGCGACCGACCGCGAACACGCCAACGTGCTGCGCGCTTACCTGCGTGAGGACACGATCCCGCCGCTGCCGCTGCGCCGGGTGGCGGCGGCATACTCGCGGAACGCCGACGCGGTGCTGCGAAAGGTTCTCGGGAACCGCGGGTTCAACTGGCGCCAGCACGGCGAAGGGCTGCTGCGCAAGCGCAAGCCGGGGTACTTCGAGACCGAACCGCTGCCCGGCGTCGCGGTGCTCAGCGACCGCGTGATGGAACTCGCCCGGCGTTAAAAGAGTTAACGGCTGCGGCGTCCCGAAGTCAGGCTCGAAATCGGGGTCGAATTCGGCGAACGCATCCACGATGCCGAGGTAGGCGAACGCCGCCAGCGACCACTCGGCGGGCTCGCCGTCCAGGCCGGGGCCCGGTATGGGCACGTTGAGCAGCTGTTCCACCTTGGACCCGTCGGTGGTGCCGGCGATCGCCTGGACCTGGACGTTGCGCAGCGCGAGGCTCTGCACGAGCAGGCCGCCCGCCAGCATCATGTGCTCAACGGATCGCTGCGGATCGCGCAGCCGCATGCCGAGCACGTCGGCCAGATGCCCGAACAGCGCCACCATCGACCCGCGGGACCGCGACTGCCCTTCCTCGAGGGCGGCCACGATCTTCTCCCTGGCCGCGCTGTCACGCGACGAGCCGAGCGTCGTGACGAGCGCGGTGTGCAGCCGCCAGGCGGGGCTCTCGCTCAGCGCCTGGTAGTTGCGCGCCACCGCGAGCCTGAGCACCTCCCGTAGCAGCGCGCGGCGGCCCGGCAAGGTCGCGAGCAGGTGCTTATTCTCGGCGATGACCCGTTCGACCACGGCGAACGTCCCCGGGTCGAAGACCGCGCTGTCGTTGAACCAGCTTCCTGGCCCGGCCAGATAGCTCAGCAGGTCGTCGATGTAGTCCTCTTTGTACGGCCACATCCGGTACACCGAGCTGCGCGGCACCCGTGCTCGGTGGATGATCTCTTCGAGGCGCAGGTGCTCGATGGTGAGCGCGGCCCCCGACTCGAGGGCCAGATCGCGGCCGGCGTCCAGCATGCGCTGCCTGACCTGCTCCGCCGGCACCCGCTCCGGCCGGACAGCCATGGTTGTCTCCCGCCCCCCTCTAAGCGCGTTTAGTCACATGGTACTGACGGACAGTATCCCGCTCATGTCTTTGCACAGAAATGCTGATATCGCGAAAATACCGTACATGAGACATTAGACTTGGTGTCTCAATGGGATTGCACGCGACGCGGGCGGGACAACCGGCGGGGGCCAGGGCGGCCCTGGGAGGGGGAGGGCCGGGGGCGAGCGGGGTGCGGAGCCTCATCCGCACCCGGCTCGCCTCGGCCCTGGTCAGGGCCGCCTCTAATAGCTGACCGTGATCTCGAAGCCGTCGTCGCTGAGCTGGGTGTGCGGTGCACCGGGCAGCACGCACGCGGTCCCGGCGGCGATGCGCCGCGCGCTCCACGCCACCGCGGCCGCGTCGAGCAGGTCGTGTTCGGCCGCGCCCGCCACCCGCGGCGGCAATACGATGCCCGCGCCGTCCAGGAGGGCCCGGCGGACCGCGAGCCCGGCCGGGCCGTGCTTGCTATCCGTGAGCGGCGCGCCGGCCAGCGCGGCGAACGACAGCTCCGGATGCACCTCCCGCGGCGGGTCAGGCGGCGAGTCAGACAGCGAGCGCGCGCGCCGGAACCCGTCGGCCTCGAGCAGCCTGGTCCGCAGCCCCCACGCCTGCGCGGACATCCCCCGGCCGGTCAGCTCACGGCACCGCCGGTTCGCCGTCGCGTAGTCCGGCGCCGCCCAGACCGGCCGCGGCGGGATGGCGAACACGCTCGCGCCGCGTCCGCCAAGCGCCTGGCGCGCCAGCGCGTCGGCGGTCCGCCAGCCGTCCGCGAGCAACCCCAGCGGCATGTCGATGCCGGTCACGCCCTGTATGTCCAGCCCGTCCAGCGTCCCCGCGGTCCGTACGCGCACATCGTCCGTGGACAGGCTCACCGCGATCCAGCCGCCGCGGCAGCCGTCGATACCCGTCACGATCATGAGAAAAACCATATTCATCCCGAACGCAGGCGTGCTGACTGTCCCAGGTACGTTTGGTCCGGTGAAGAAGCTCATCAACTCGGCCGGCACCGCGGTCACCGACGCGCTCGCCGGGGTGGCGGCGGCCCACCCCTCGGCGACGCGACCCGCGGCGGCTAACGTCAGCTGTACTGCAAGATCACCGCGTCGATGGCGGTGCGGTCGCCGCTGTGGTGGGTGAAGCCGCCCGCCAGCTGCTGGGTGGTACCGGGGATGCGGGCCACGGACCTGATCGTGATCGTCGCCGGGTTGACCGGCAGCGCGGCCTTGGTCAGCTTGCCCGCCGCGTAGTGCACCAGGTACGAGGTGCCGCCGATGGGCCCGTCCATCGGCAGCCACAGGCCGCCGGCGCCGTCGTAGCTGAACCCGTCAAGCGGCCCGTACCCGAACTCGCCGGTCGCGCGCTTGACCCACGTGTGCCCGTTGTACTGCAGGACGACGACGGGGCCGCCTTCGTCTTGCGCCTCGGCGCTGCCGATCGCGAACACGTCGGAGTCGGAAAGCGCCAGGATGCCGACGAGCTGCGGGTCGTTCAGCCCGCCGCGCTGCACGGCAGGCAGCAGGTTCTTCACCGAGGTGGCCGTCCACTTGTGGCCGTTGTAGTGCTCCACGCTCGTCTTGGTGAACGCCCACACGTCGTGGTCTGACAGCGCGCTGCCGCCGCCGAGGTTCTTGACGACCTGCTTCCAGGTGCTGCCGTTGTAGTGCCACACCCCGATCACGGGCACGAACGACTGGACCTCGCCGAACACCCAGACGTCCTTGCTCGACAGGACCGTGGCGCCCACGATGTTCCCGCCGAACGTCTTCACCGCGGCCCACTTCGAGCCGGTCCACCGCAGCACGCGGGAGGAGGAGAAGGAGACGTCATTGGCGAACGCCCACACGTCCGACGGCGAGGTCGCCGCGGCCAAGGCCACGTACTCGGTGCTCTTGCCGGGGAACGCGGCCTGCTTCCAGGTGCTGCCGGTGCGCTGCCACGCGGTTTCCCCGCCGGGCGACGCGAAGCCGTTGAACGCCCACGCGGTCGTCTTCCCGGTGGCGACGACGGCGGTGAAGTCCCCGTTCGCGTTGGTCTTGATCGACTTGACGATGTGCCAGTGGGGTGCCGCGGCCTGATGCGCTCCGGTCGCGGCGCTAGCCGCTCCCGCCCCGCCGGCCGCGAGCAGGCCGGCGACCCCGGCCGCGATCCAACCGATTGCCCTGAGTGACATGCTGCCTCCCGTTTCATGGTCCGGATGTATGGAGCGGAAGCGGGCGGCCCAGATACACGGCGAAGACTTCCGCCAGGCTGGGCGCGATTGTGCTAGGGCACGTCCGCCACGTTGGAAACAGCAGGCAATTGGGTGAACAGACGCCACGAACCCGTTCGGAATAGTTGATTTAAATTTCATGCCCGTCCAAGAAGTTTGCGCATGATTGAGCGGTTAAGAGTGGACCCGGCGCAGACACGCGATCCCGTCCCCTTTAGGATCAGGTCGTGGGTGACCGGATTGTTACCTGGCCGAACGCGCTGAGCGCGGCACGGCTGGCTGGTGTACCCGTGTTCTTGTGGCTGGTCATCGGCCCGCGGACGGCCACGTCCGACCTGATCGCGGCCGGAATCCTGGGGCTGGCGGGGATAACCGACTGGCTCGACGGCAAGCTCGCGCGGATGCTGAACCAGCAGAGCAGGCTCGGTGAGCTGCTCGACCCCGCGGCGGACCGGCTCTATATCGCCGCGACGATCATCGCGCTGGCCGTGCGCGGCATCATGCCGTGGTGGCTGTTCGCCGCGATCGCCGCCCGCGAGCTGTGCGTGGGGGTGTCGCTGCTCGTGCTGAGGCAGCGCACGCCGTACTCGGCGCTGCAGGTGAGCTTCGTCGGCAAGGCGGCCACCTTGTGCCTGATGTACGCGTTCCCGCTGCTTTTCCTCGGCGCGCACGGCGGAACCGCGGCCGAGGTGGTGCGCGTAATCGGGTGGGCGTTCGCCATCTGGGGTACTGCCCTGTACTGGTGGGCCGCGATGTTGTACGTCACGCAAGTAAGGGAACTGGCGAAAGGAGCGGCAGCGTCTTGAAGGCCGTCGTCATGGCAGGCGGTGAGGGCACCCGGCTTCGCCCGATGACCGCCAACCAGCCCAAGCCGCTGCTGCCGGTCGCGAACCGGCCGATCATGGAGCACGTCCTGCGGCTGCTCAAGAAGCACGGCTTCGAGGAGACCGTGGTCACCGTGCAGTTCCTGGCGGCGCTGGTACGCAACTACTTCGGCGACGGCGAGGACGTCGGGATGTCCCTGCAGTACGCGACAGAAGAGATGCCGCTCGGCACCGCGGGCAGCGTGAAGAACGCCGAGGACGCCCTGCGCGACGACTCCTTCCTTGTCATCTCGGGCGACGCGCTGACCGACCTGGACCTGTCGGAGATGGTCCGGTTCCACAAGGACAACGGCGCGCTGGTCACCGTCGGGCTGACCCGGGTGCCTGACCCGCTGGAGTTCGGCATCGTGATCGCGGACGAGGACGGGCGCATCCAGCGCTTCCTGGAAAAGCCCACCTGGGGACAGGTGTTCTCGGACACGGTGAACACCGGCGTGTACATCATGGAGCCCGAGGTGCTCTCCGAGGTCAGGCCGAAAGAGTCGGTGGACTGGTCCCACGACGTGTTCCCCAAGCTGCTCAAGCGCGGCGCGCCGATATTCGGATACGTGTCCGACCGGTACTGGGAGGACGTCGGCACGCTGGAGAGCTACCTCAAGGCCCAGGCCGACGTGCTGAACAAGAAGGTGCACACCGACATCGCGGGGTTCGAGGTCTCGCCGGGCGTCTGGATCGCCGAGGGCGCCGACGTGGACCCCGACGCGGTGCTGACCGGGCCGCTGTGCATCGGCGACTACGCGAAGATCGAGGCCGGCGCGCACCTGCGCGAGTACAGCGTGATCGGCGCCAACGTGGTGGTCAAGGAGGGCGCGTTCATCCACCGCGCGGTGGTGCACAACAACGTGTTCGTCGGCCAGGGCACCACGCTGCGCGGCTGCGTCATCGGCAAGAACACCGACGTGATGCGGCTGGCGCGGATCGAGGAGACCGCGGTCGTCGGCGACGAGTGCGTGATCGAGCCCGAGGCGTACGTCTCCGCCGGGGTGAAGGTCTACCCGTTCAAGACCATCGAGGCCGGCGCCGTCGTCAACACCAGCGTGATCTTCGAGTCGCGGGGACAGCGGACGCTGTTCGGCCAGCGAGGGGTGTCCGGGCTGATCAACGTCGAGGTCACCCCGGAGCTGTGCGTCCGGCTGGCGTCCGCCTACGCGACCGTGCTGCGCAAGGGGTCGACGGTCACCACCTCGCGAGACGTCTCGCGGGCGGCGCGCACGCTGAAGCGGGCCGTGCAGGCGGCGCTGAACGCGTCCGCGATCAACGTGATGGACCTGGAGGCGCTGCCGCTGCCGGTGGCGCGGTTCGAGACGGCGCGCGCCGACTACAGCGGCGGGGTCGTGCTTCGCACCACGCCGGGCGACACCCAGTCCATCGACATCATGTTCGTCGACGAGAGCGGCGTGGACCTGTCCCCGACCGCGCAGCGCCGGCTGGAGCGGGTCTTCTCCCGCCAGGAGTTCCGCCGTGCCTTCCCAGGCGAGATCGCCGAACTGTCGTACCCGCCGCGCGTGGTCGAGTTCTACACCCACGAACTGCTGCGCTGCGTGGACCTGAACGGGGTACGCGGCGCGGGGCTCAAGGTCGTCGCCGACTGCGCGGGCGGGACGGTGTCCCTGGTGCTGCCCACGCTGCTCGGCCGCATCGGCGTCGAGGTGCACACGCTGAACAACCGGCTCGACGAGGTGACGCCGACGGCGACCGTCGCGCAGCAGCGGGCCGGGATGCAGCGGCTGGCCGAGGTCGTCTCGTCGTCGAGGGCCGCGTTCGGCGTCCGGTTTGACCCGGTCGGCGAGCGGATCCACCTAGTCGACGAGAAGGGCACCCTGGTCAGCGACGAGCGCGCGCTGCTCGTCGTGCTTGACCTGGCGGCCGCGGAGCGGCGGCACGGCCGGGTCGCGCTGCCGGTGACCACCACCCGGGTGGCCGAGCAGGTCTGCCGGTTCCACGGCGTCCAGGTGGACTGGACCGCCACGTCGATGGACGCGCTGACCAAGGCGGCGGCCCGCGACGACATGATCTTCGCGGGGGACGGGCGCGGCGGGTTCGTGGTGCCGGAGTTCGGGCGGACGCTGGACGGGATCGCGGCGTTCGTTCGGCTGCTTGGCCTGGTGGCGCGGACCCGGCTGACGCTGAGCCAGATCGACGCGCGGATCCCGCCCGCGCACCTGCTGCGGCGGTCGGTGCCAACCCCGTGGGCGGCCAAGGGCAGCGTGATGCGGACCGTGGTGGAGGCGGCGGGGAACACCCCGGTCGACACCACCGACGGTGTCCGGATCGTCGACGCGGACCGCGGCTGGGTCCTGGTGCTGCCCGACCCGGCGGACGCTGTGACGCACCTGTGGGCCGAAGGCCACGACGCCGACTCGGCGCAACTGCTGCTTGACGAGTGGGCGGCCGTGGTGGAGCAAGCGGAGCAGTAGGGGCTCACAGCGGCGGGGCGGCGGGGCCGGCCCAGGCGGAGCAGCAGGGCAGGCAGAGCGCAGTAGTATCTCACCGGGTGCTTACCGGGGCTCTCACCTGGCGCAAGCCCCGATGGAATCCCTGTGAGACTGGGGGAATTATGACCCCTCCCTCAGGTAATCTGTGTTAATTACGCAGACGTACGATTTCAGCCATGCCAACGAACGGCCAGGCGCCCGTACGACTTGCGGCAGCGCGTGACCCGGAGGTGAAGCGGCTGTGTGGCGGAAACGGCGCGATCGAGGCGGCCGGCGCAGGCTCTTCGCGTGGCGCATGGACCGGCAGCCCTCCGCGCAGGTACCTTTGGCAACATCGCCTGAGGCGGTGCTGCGCGAAGGCGCCATGCCAGTCGGCGGGGGGGTCGGCCCCATAGGCGGCCCAGCGGAGGGGAGGCCGGGCGAACAGATGCCAGCCGTGTACTGTTCCCGATGCAGTCGGCCGAACCCCGACGGGGCCAGGTACTGCTCCAACTGCGGAGCGCCGCTGGCGCGGTCGCCACAGGACAGAGGCTGGGGCGGCGGCGGCGGCGACCGGCCGGGCGAGACTACCTCGGTCATTTCCCCCATAGCGGGCGAACCGGACTTTGGCGACGAACCGTCGCCCGACTACTCCATGGTCGATTCGCTGCCGCCGGGCACCGCGCTGCTCGTGGTCCAGCGCGGCCCGAACGCGGGCAGCCGCTTCCTCCTCGACGACGACTTCACGAGCACCGGACGGCACCCCGACAGCGACATCTTCCTCGACGACGTGACGGTTTCCCGGCGACACGCCGAGTTCTACCGCATGGGTGACAGGTTTACCGTGCGTGATGTTGGTAGCCTGAACGGCACCTACGTGAACCGCGAACGGATCGAGGAGGCCGAGTTGTCCGGCGGCGACGAGGTCCAGATCGGCAAGTTCCGGCTGCTGTTCCTGACCCGGAGCCCGGAAGTTGGCAGGCGGCGCGGACCTGGGGCGCAGGATTACGCATGACCAGCGCGATTCGGGCGAACGTCGGGATCGGGCAGGTACTCGCCGAGTTGCGCCCGGAATTTCCGGACATCAGCCCGTCGAAGATCCGTTTTCTTGAGGCTGAGGGGCTCGTCACCCCGGCCCGCGCCGAGTCGGGCTACCGCCGGTTCGCGGTGGCCGACATCGAACGGCTGCGTTTCATCCTGACCGCTCAGCGGGACGAGTACCTGCCGCTGCGGGTGATCAAGCAGCGGCTCGACGCCTTGGACGGGGTCATCTCGCCCGAGCCAGACGCCGTGACCCGCAGCGAACTCCTCGAGGTGACCGGCGCGGACGAGGACATCCTGGCCGAACTCGAGGACTACGGGCTGGTCCGCCGCGCCCGTCACTACGGCACCGAGGCCGTGGGCATCGTCCGGGCCGCGGTCGCGCTGCGCGAGTACGGCATCCAGCCGCGGCACCTGCGCGCGGTCAAGGCGGCGGCGGAACGGGAAGTTTCCCTGGTCGAGCAGGTGGCCGCGCCGCTGGCCAGGCAGAAGGGGAGCCGGGAGCCCGCCCTGCGCGCCGCCCGCGAGGTCGCCGGTCACATCGCCCGCTTGCATGCGACATTGGTCGAAGACGGACTTAACGAGGCCGGTCTCGCATCGGGAGTGCCCGCCGCGGGTACAGCTCAGACTGCGTCCCACGTCCCGGGACTTCGCTCCGCTTCCGGGCGATAGCGCTTCCGGGCGATAGCGGGTGTAGTTTGGCAAGAGGAGTGATTTGGGTTCGCTTGGCGTCGCTCGGCGTCGCTTGGCACATGCGAGGACGGAGCTCTAGTGCGGCGGATGGAGGTCGTCGGCGTCCGAGTCGAGATGCCGTCCAACAGCCCGATCGTCCTGCTGAAAGAGGAGCAGGGTGATCGTTACCTGCCTATCTGGATCGGGGCGGTGGAGGCCACCGCGATAGCGTTCGCCCAGCAGGGCATGGTGTCATTGCGCCCATTGACCCATGACTTGTTCCGCGACGTGCTCGAGGTGCTGAACGTCCAGCTTCGCACGGTCAAGATCACGGCGCTCCGGGACGGGATTTTCTACGCTGACCTGGTGTTCTCCAACGGCGCGGAGGTCAGCGCCAGGCCTTCGGACTCGATCGCGCTCGCGCTGCGCACCGGAGCGTCGATCTTCGCCACGGACGAGATACTGGACGAGGCGGGGGTGGCGATCCCTGACGAGCAGGAGGATGAGGTCGAGAAGTTCCGGGAGTTCCTGGACACGATCTCGCCAGAGGACTTCGGCCGGTCGACCTGACCTGCGCTGACTTGCCCGTGAATGTCGCGACTCGCCGCGCGAGATCGTTGACGCGCCGGCTAGGGGCGGCTTACGGTGCGAGTGCCGGAGGTAGTCACAGGAGGTGGCCGTGTCGGTAACAAGGGGTGGGTCCGGAGAGTCTCAGGGCACGCTCTTCGACCGTGCCCCAGAGCATAGCGACGCCGAGATGGGCTACCGGGGCCCGACGGCCTGCGCCGCGGCCGGGATCACGTACCGCCAGCTGGACTACTGGGCGCGCACCGGGCTGGTCGAGCCTAGCGTCCGCGCGGCGCACGGCTCGGGCTCGCAGCGCCTGTACGGCTTCCGCGACATCCTCGTGCTGAAGGTCGTCAAGCGGCTGCTCGACACCGGGATCTCGCTGCAGCAGATCAGGGCGGCGGTGCAGCACCTGCGTGACCGCGGCAGCGACGACCTGGCCCAGGTCACGCTCATGAGCGACGGGGTGAGCGTGTACGAGTGCACCACCGCGGACGAGGTGGTGGACCTGCTGGCCGGCGGCCAGGGCGTGTTCGGCATCGCGCTCGGCAGCGTGTGGCAAGAGGTTGCCGGTGAACTCGCTGAGCTGCCCGCGGTCCGGGCCGAGGACGGCCTGATCGCGACCGGGACCGACGAGCTCGCGACACGCCGGGCACAGAAGACGGGTTGATCACCGGGGCGGGGCCGCTCGTTATCGGCTAGACTTTGTGGCTAGCCGACAATCCTGTCCGGGAGAGTTCCCGCCGGTGTCACAACTTCGGGTGACAGCAGCGGGGCGCCGAAGGGGCAACACATCCCCGGAACCTCTCAGGCACCAAGGACCGGACGGGACAAGGCACTCTGGAGCCGGCATCGGTGACAGACGGGGAGCCGTAACCGGGGAGGCTCTTTGACCGCCGATTTGTCCCTTTTCGCGAATCGCCACATCGGTCCGTCCGCCGAGGATCAGCGGGCGATGCTCGCCGCGCTCGGTTACCAGTCGCTTGACGACCTGCTCGCCGCCGCGCTCCCGGCCGGTACGCGGCCTCCCGCGTCGCTGTCGGCGCTGCCCGCGCCGCTGACCGAACCGGAGGTCCTGGCGGAGCTGCGCAGGATCGCCGCGCGCAATCAGGTGCGGGTGTCGATGATCGGTCTCGGCTACTACGACACGATCACGCCCGCGGTGATCCGCCGCAACGTGCTGGAAGACCCCGCCTGGTACACGGCGTACACGCCGTACCAGCCGGAGATCTCGCAGGGTCGCCTGGAGGCGCTGCTGAACTTCCAGACGATGGTCAGCGACCTGACCGCGCTGCCGGTGGCCAACGCCTCCCTGCTCGACGAGGCCTCCGCGGCCGCCGAGGCCATGACGCTGTCCCGCCGGGCGGCGGGCGGCTCAGCGGGGCCCGTGTTCCTCGCCGACGCCGACTGCCTGCCGCAGACGCTGGACGTCCTGCGCACCCGCGCCGAGCCGCTCGGCATCGAGCTTCGCGTCGCGCCCGTCACGGCGGAGACGTCTTTCACCGGCGTCTTCGGCGTCCTGCTGCAGTATCCCGGCGCGTCCGGGGAAGTCCGCGACCTGGCTCCGGTCATCGCGGCCGCCCGCGCCGCCAAGGCCACGGTGACGGTGGCCGCCGACATCCTGGCGCTCACGCTGCTCAAGCCGCCCGGCGAGCTGGGGGCCGACGTCGCGATCGGCTCCACGCAGCGGTTCGGCGTGCCGATGTTCTACGGCGGCCCGCACGCCGCGTACATGGCTGTCCGCGAGGACCTGCGCCGCCAGCTGCCCGGCAGGCTCGTCGGTGTCTCGGTGGACGCCGACGGGCATCCCGCCTACCGTCTGGCGCTCCAGGCCCGCGAGCAGCACATCCGGCGCGAGCGCGCCACCAGCAACATCTGCACCGCCCAGGTGCTGCTCGCGGTCACCGCGGGCATGTACGCCTGCTACCACGGCCCGGACGGCCTGGCCGCCATCGCACGGGGCGTGCACCGTAGCGCCGCTACTCTTGCCGCCACCTTGCGCCACTATGGGATCAAAACGGAGGGTGGCACCTGTTTTGACACCATCCGTGTCCTGCTTGACGGGCCAGCCGAGGCGGCGGCCGCCTTGCGGCGCGCGCGAGAGGCCGGGTACAACCTGTACGACGCCGGCGACGGCGTGATCCAGGTGGCCTGCGACGAGACCACCACTGGCGGGCAGCTGCGGGACGTGGTCGCCGCGCTGGTCGGCGCCGGCGACGTGGAGCTGGTCGCCGACCCCGGCGAGCTGCCCGCCGCCGTGGCGAGGACCTCGGCGTTCCTCACCCACCCGGTGTTCAGCGCCCACCGCAGCGAGACCTCGATGCTGCGTTACCTGCGCCGGCTGTCCGACAAGGACGTGGCGCTCGACCGGTCGATGATCCCGCTCGGCTCGTGCACGATGAAGCTGAACGCCACGGCCGAGATGGAACCGATCAGCTGGCCCGAGTTCGCCGGGCTGCATCCCTTCGCGCCCGCCAGCGACACGGCCGGGTACGCCGAGCTGATCGGCTCCCTCGAGCGATGGCTGTGCGCGGTGACCGGTTACGACGCCTGCTCGGTCCAGCCGAACGCCGGGTCGCAAGGCGAGCTCGCCGGACTGCTGGCGATCCGTTCGTATCACGGGTCGCGCGGTGAGCGTGACCGCGATGTCTGCCTCATCCCCGAGTCGGCGCACGGCACCAACGCCGCAAGCGCGGTGCTCGCGGGCCTTCGGGTCGTCGTGGTCAAGTGCGGCGCGGACGGGGCGATCTCGCTGCCGGACCTGCGTTCCGCGCTCGCCGCGCACGAGAGCCGGGTCGCCGCGATCATGCTGACCTACCCGTCCACCAACGGCGTGTACGAGACGACGGTCACCCAGGTGTCCGACCTCGTGCACGAGGCGGGCGGCCAGGTCTACATCGACGGTGCCAACCTCAACGCGCTGGCCGGGCTCGCCTCGCCGGCGCTGCTCGGCGGGGACGTGTCCCACCTGAACCTGCACAAGACGTTCTGCATCCCGCACGGCGGCGGCGGTCCCGGCGTCGGCCCGGTGGCGGCCCGCGACCACCTGGCGCCGTTCCTGCCTGGCGGGTCCGCCCCCGTTACGGCCGCCCCGTACGGCTCGGCGGGCATCCTGCCGATCTCGTGGGCGTACATCGCGATGATGGGCGCGCCCGGGCTGCGGCTGGCCACCCAGGTCGCCGTGCTGTCCGCGAACTACATCGCCAGGCGGCTGGCGCCGCACTTCCCGGTGCTGTACGCGGGCCGGGACGGGCTCGTCGCCCACGAGTGCGTCATCGACCTGCGCAAGCTCCCCGGCGGGATCACCGTCGACGACGTGGCCAAGCGGCTGATCGACTACGGCTTCCACGCGCCCACGATGTCGTTCCCTGTGGCCGGCACCTTCATGATCGAGCCGACAGAAAGCGAGAGCCTCGGCGAGATCGACCAGTTCTGCGACGCGATGATCGCGATCAAGGCGGAGATCGACAAGGTCGCCTCGGGCGAGGCCGACGCCGCCGACAACCCGCTGAAGAACGCGCCGCACACCGCCGAGATGCTGATCATCGGCGAGTGGAAGCACGCGTACCCGCCCGCCGACGGCGGCTACCCCGGAGGAGTCGCGGGACGCGCGAAGTACTGGCCGCCGGTCCGCCGTATCGACCAGGCCTACGGTGACCGCAACCTGGTGTGCGCCTGCCCGCCGCCGGAAGCCTTCGAGTAACCCGGGCCGCGGTTCCCGCCGCTACACCGGCGGGAACCGCGGCCACCGTGCGGTGAACCTGGCGGGAGGGTTGGGCACCGCGGCGGAGGAGGGGAGACCACCGCGGCGTCCTTGGTTCACCGCGACCCGGAAGCGGGTCCGGGGGGATGGCTGTGCCTTATTCCTGGACAGCGATGGGCAGGTCGCGGAGGTCGGCGAGGTGGCGGGGCAGGTCGATCACGACGACGCTTTCCTGCTCTTCCGCGTCGGTGCGGGCGACGACGGCGATCACCGTGACATCGCCCCGGTTCACGGGAACGTGCGGGATCCCCGGCGGTATGTACATGAAATCCCCGGCCCGGACCACGGTCCTGGTGGCCAGCCCCGCGCCGTGCCAGACCTCGTTCTCACCGCTGACGGTGTAGATCGCGCTCTCATGGCCCGCGTGGAAGTGCGGCACGCCGCGAGTTCCCGGCGGGATCATGACCAGGTGCAGGCAAAGCGCGCGTGCGCCCGTCGTGCTGCTGCTGACTCCGGACGCCAGGCTTACGCCTTGCTTGCCGTCGTAGCATTGGGTCGACCGGATGATCACGCAGTCACCGTGCGTGCTCAGGTCTGGGCGGCTCGGCGCGCGTCGCAACCATTCTTCGACCTTGCTAACTCTCAGCATTTGTCCGTGTCCCATCCGTGATGTCTACTCTGCCAGATTATTTCCCTACGTACAGATATGAATACTTTCCGTGCAGGGATACCGATCTGTCCCATAGGTAAGGAAACGCTGTCGAACAGGCTATATAGACGGATATCGCTCCAGATCAGAGGAAAAATTCGCTCATGCGGCGCGTGCGGCGGCGACGGTTCGTCGCGCCGGCCAAAACAAGCACGCGTGGCCGTGAAGATTACGCTCCGCTACTTTCTCGGCCCCGTGTCGCGCTCAGCGCCAGCGCGGTCGTCCCGGGCCGGAAACGGGCGTATCGCACAACCCGCAGGCACGGCGGGTAACGGCAACCCGCGGGAAGGCCCCCGACCCCCCCGGCTAACACCCCTCCCATCCCTCCCGCGCACAAAGTCACAGGTCAGTCAGCGCGGAAGATCCTCCGTGTCCCGGCCCGGACGATATTCCGCGCTAACTGCCGTGCCCGGCTCAGTGGCGGGGGAAGAGGGGGCTGAGGCGGGCTACCGGCGGTCGTCGGCGGGGATGATCACTGCCGGACAGTGCGCGTGGTAGGCGACCTGGGTGCCGACCGAGCCGAGGAGCAGGCGGGCGAAGCCGCCTGTGCCGCGTGAACCCACCACGATCAGGTCCGCGTCCTGGCTAGCGCGGATCAGCTCGTCGGCCGGCAGGCCGCTGATCGCCTCGACGGTCACGCTTTCCGGCTGCTCGTCGCCCGCCAGAGCCGCCGCCAGCGCCTTGTCCGCCGCTTCCCGCGCGTCCGCGCGCGCCTTGTCCGCGACCGTGGAATCCGGCGGGACCTCGACCGCGCCGCCCCAGAAGCTGACGACCGAGCTGTAGACGGTGATCACCGTGAGCGGGACCCGCCGCACGGCGGCCTCCCCGACCGCCCACTCGAGCGCCCGCTGCGCGTTGGGGGAGCCGTCGATCCCGACAACGATCCTGGACATGGTGCCGCACCTCCTCAGGCCTGTGACATGCACCTGAACCCGACGCTACGGACGAGGAGCCACGGTGTTCAGTGGCTCAGGTCCCGGTCCGGAACCCCACCAGTCCCGAGCCGCCAGGGACCTAGGCCCCTGGCCGGATGCTTACGACGGAATTACGGCAGCCCGTGAACGCGGCGCAACCCCGCTTCGTTCTCGTAATCGTGGGAGGGAGCACACGGAGCACAGCCGGATCCGTACAGCCGCCCAACAGTCAAAGGAGCAGTTGTGACACAGGAACCACAGAAGGACACGGCGGCCACCCGAAGGGGCGTGCTGGCAGGTGCCGGTCTCGTGGGGATAGCGGGCGCGCTGAGTGCCTGTGGTTCAGCAGGTCCGGGCAGTTCAAGCGCGGCAGCCGCTGCTCCCGCCGCGCCCGCCCCCGCCGCGACCGCACCCGCCGCGACCGCACCCGCCGCGAGCACCCCGGCTAGCGGTGCGAGCGCCCTGGCGCCCACCAGCGAGATCCCGGTCGGCGGCGGCAAGATCTTCACGGCTGAGAAGGTCGTCGTCACCCAGCCGAACGCGGGGGAATTCAAGGGCTTCAGCGCCGTCTGCACGCACATGGGATGCCTCGTGAACCAGATAACGGGCGGAACCATCGACTGCCCGTGCCACGGCAGCCAGTACAGCATCGCCAACGGGTCGGTCGTCGCCGGGCCGGCGCCGAGCCCGCTGCCCGCCGTCCTCATCAAGGTCAGCGGCGACAGCGTCATGCTGGGATAATTCGGGAAGAGCAGTAGGGAGGGAGCGATGACCGCCGCCATCGGGCCGCGCGCCCTGCTAGCCGCCATCGGCGCTGGCGCGGTCGCCGTCCTCGCCCTGTGGTGGCAATCCACGCTGTCCATCACCGGCCTCGGCGGCTGGCTGACCGGCGCGGGGGAGATCCTCGGCCTGCTGGCCGGCTACGGCGTGATCATCCTCGTGCTGCTGATGGCGCGGATCGCGCCCATCGAGCGCGGCGTTGGCGCCGACCGGCTCGCCCGCTGGCACGCCACCGGCGGCCGGTACGTGATCAGCCTGGTCAGCGCCCACGTGCTGACGATCGTCTGGGGTTACGCCGCCAACGCGCACACCAACCCCGTCACCGAGACAGGTTCCCTGCTCACCACGTACCCCGACGTGCTGATGGCGACCGTCGCCTGGGGCCTGCTGCTCGGCGTCGCCCTCGTCTCGGCCCGCGCCGTGCGCAAGAAGCTCCGCTACGAAACCTGGTACTACCTGCACCTGTACACGTACCTGGCCATCGCGCTCGCGTTCAGCCACCAGTTCGCCGACGGCGCGTCGTTCGTCAGCGACGTCGCGGCGAGGTTCTGGTGGGCGGCCCTGTACGCGGTCATCGGCGCCCTGGTGCTCTGGTACCGGGTCGTGGTGCCGGCCCGCGACTTCGTCCGCCACGGGTTCCGCGTCGCCGGGGTCCGGCACGAGGCGCCACGGACCGTTTCGATCTATATCAAGGGCCGGCGGCTGCGCGAGCTCGAAGCGGCGCCCGGCCAGTTTTTCCGGTGGCGATTCCTCACCCGCGGCCAGTGGTGGCAGTCGCACCCCTACTCACTGTCCGCGGTTCCGAACGACGAGCTCATGCGCATCACGGTGCAGGACGTCGGCGACCACAGCGCTGGCCTCAGCCGGCTCAAGCCCGGCACCCGGGTGATCGCCGAGGGCCCATACGGCGCGTTCATCCCCGTCCGGAGCGGTCGGCCCGCGCTGCTGCTGGCCGGCGGTGTCGGCATCACGCCGCTGCGCGCGATGTTCGCCGCGGTGTCCGGCACGGTCACCCTGATCTACCGGGCCAGCACCTGGCAGGACGTCGTGTTCCAGGCCGAACTCGACGCGATCGCGGAAGCCCGCGGCGCCACCGTGCACTACGTGGTCGGCACGCGCTCCGACTTCGGCGGCGACCCGCTGTCGGCGACGGCGCTGCGGCAGCTCGCCCCTGGCCTGCACCGGATGGACGTCTACCTGTGCGGCCCGCCGGGCATGACGGGCTCCGCGGTCGCGGCGCTCACCGAGGCCGGCGTGCCGCGCCGCCGCATCCACTATGAGTCCTTCGAGTTTTAGGAGTTAGGCATGCGCCGCGTGATACTGGTTGTCACCGCGACAGTCGCTGGTCTCGTCGCGCTGCTGTCATTCAAAACCCATTCATCTGATCCTGAACGGACCGTGGCGTCTCCTACCACGCAGCCGACTCTGCAGCCCGGCGAGCGCGCGGTCACGGGCAATGTCGCCAACACGATCTACGGCCCGGTCCAGGTGCGGGTCCTGGTGAAGTCGCACAAGATCGTCAAGGTCAACATCCTGGAGCAGCCGCAGTCCACGAACATGGACGTGCAGATCGGCCAGTACGCGTTTCCGAGGCTGATCAGCGAGACGCTGACCTCGCAAAGCGCCCGTATCGACGCGGTCTCCGGCGCGACGTACACCAGCGGCGGCTACATCAACTCCCTGCAAAGCGCCCTGGACAACGGCGCATGACAACCACCCCCACCGTCGCCTTCTCCGCGCGGCTGCGGCACGCCGAGCACGTGATGGGCACCGTGGTCTCCTTCGACGTCCCGCTGTCCGCCCGGCACGACGGGTCGCTGGAGGCCGCCATCGGCTGGCTGCACTGGGTGGACCGCGTGTTCTCCCCGTACCGGCCGGACAGCGACGTGTCGCTGCTGGCCGCGGGCGAGGTCACGGCCGACGCGTGCGCGCCCGAGGTCGCCGAGGTCCTCGCCGCGTGCGCCCGCCTGCGTTTCCTGTCGCAGGGCTACTTCACCGCCTTCCCCGGCGGCCGCCTCGACCCGTCCGGCTACGTGAAAGGCTGGGCGACCGAACGCGCCGCGTCGCTGCTGTCCGGCGCGGGCTCGGCCAGCCACCTGGTCAACGCCGGCGGTGACGTCCAGTGCGCCGGCACCCGCGCTGGCGGGGAACCCTGGCGCGTGGGGATCGCCGACCCGTTCCGCCGCGGCGGCCTGGCCCTGGTCGTGGCCGCCCGCGACTGCGCCGTCGCCACCTCAGGAATCGCCGAACGCGGCGCCCACATCCTCGACCCGCATACCGGCCGCCCCGCCTCTGGCCTGGCCAGCCTGACGGTCGTCGGCCCGAGCCTGACGCTCGCCGACGCCTACGCCACGGCCGCGTTCGCGATGGGCTCCGCCGTCGCCAGGGAATGGACGGCGTCCCTGGAATCGTATGGGGCCTTCGCGATAACGTCCGATGGTGAAACGTGGCAAACTGCCGGCTTCGCCCGATATGCCGGCCACGGAGGCGTTTTACGCGACGCCCACGTGGCACAGGCTGGAGCGGATCCTCGCCGAGAACGGCGGCGCCTACGGCCTGTACGGGCCGCGCGGATCGGGCAAGTCGTGGCTCATGCTCAGGGCGATTAAGCACGCCGAGAGCGAAGCCGGCATGGGACTAATGTTCTCGAGTCCGGCCGAGTACGAGACGGTGGCTTTCTTGTCGGCGCTGTGCGACAACCTCGCCAGCGCCGTGGAAAAGCGCTTCATCCGCGACAACATCTGGGCGCTAGCGGCGCGGCGGCTGCGGTCCCCGCTGACCGCCGTCGCGGCGGCGCTGGCTGCCGCCGCTGTCGTGACGTATTCCATCGGCGCGCTGGCGGGAAAGGACAGCCACGCTCAGACCCCGGATTCCTCGATTCCGGTCGCGCTGTGGATCGCCGCGGGAGTCACCATCGGGATGCTCCTGGTATTGCTCGTGGGCAGGGCCGTCTGGGAGGGTCGGCCGTCCGGCCGTCTGGTCCGCGACGCGACCGCGCTGCGCGAACGGATCCGGTTCAGCGCGGCGCTGAAGCGCGCCACGGAGACCGGCGTGACAGGCGGGAGCGGACTGACCGGCGGCTGGAAAAGTTCCGACGAACGATCGCTCGATGAGCGTCCGACGACGGCGGCTTCCCTGGTCTTCGATTTCCGCAATTTGGCCGAGCTTATCGTGGCCAACGTAAAGGGCCCCCTCGTCATCGGAATCGATGAGCTCGACAAGTACGACGATCCAGGAAAGGCCAGGCTGGTACTGCGTGACATCAAGGGGATCTTCGAGATCACGCGCGTCTACTTTCTCGTCTCCGTAGCCGAAGAGGCGGCGTCCGCGCTGCGTCTTGGATCGGTGCGGGACGCCGGACGCAACGAGTTCGACAGTTACTTCTACACCGTGCTTGAGCTGCCGCCACTATGGCCAGCGGATGTCGCCGCGCTGTTGGAACGAAGGCACGCGCGGATGGGTGCGCGGTACGAAGGGCTTATTTGCCTGCTCGGCGCGGGAAACTGCCGGGAAACGCTGCGGCTCGCCGAACGCCTGACGGCGGCGGCCGGGAAATCCGAGCCCGATTCCGATCTCCCGCTGCTTCGCATTCTCGAAGCCGAAGCCGTCGCGTTGCTCCGCGAGATCATCGCGGTGTACGCAGCCAACGGTGACGCCGACACGGTCATCGCCGGAACGTGGCGCGTGTTGTCGCCCGGCGCAAGTTTCAGCGAACTCGACGCCTTCACCGATCTCGCCAGCTCCGCCATCCACGATTACTGGCAGCCGGGCTGGGCGGACGCCACCTGGAATGAGCGCGTCCGTGAACCCTGGCGCAGGTTCCTGATCAGGCTTTTCGTGGCGGGAATCGTTGTCGCGATCGAGATCGGCACTAACACGGCCCGGGCTTTTGAACCGATGGAGATAGCCGACCTGCGGGAAGTGCTGATTATGTCGGCCCGCAGTTCCTCTACCGCCAAGCTGATGCTGGAATCCCGGTGCGGCCCTGATCTCGCGGGCCGGTACACCCTGCCATCCGATATGCGGCTCCTGCCAGACACGGCCGGGTAGCCCGTCAGCAGTTGTCCACGTATTATCGCGATATACGGGGATGAGGGAGGCAGGATGGAGGCGACAGATCGCGACGGGGACGAGGGTCTGCTCGACGTGACGGGGCTTTCCCTGAGCGACTTGTCGAAGCTCGACGACTCGGTAGTGGCTAACGCGCTCCGGCGTCTGCTGGAAAATCGCTGCGACGGCGACGAAAACCGGGCGCGCTTTGGTAACTTCCAGTCCTCGCTCTGACGTGACATGCCCGAACTATGCGATGCCAGCTGCTCATGCCTTGTCCCGCGATGATTTGCGGGCGCTAGTAACGTCGCGGGGACAGGTTCAGGCGCTTGAGCGACTGCGTTCGGCTCAATTCAGCAAACACAAGCTACTGCTAGCCACAGTTATGCGACTGGCCGCCGAGGTCCGGCCGGTGACGCGGGCGCGGGCGCTTGCCGAGGCCTATCAGCTGCTCGCCGAGGTGGAGAGCGCCGACCAGAAGGTCGTGACCGACCTGATCGTGTCGCCGCAGTTCGGCGCGTGGGCGGCCGACTGCGTTTACCGGCTTCGCGCGGGCCAGGCCGGCGAAGCACCGCTGTCGACCGACTTGGGCCAACTCGCCGCGGTGGCGGCCACAGCGGCCTTCAGGACCGGTCGCGCGTTCGAACTCGACGTCCCGCTGCGGTGCGGCGCGATTACCTTCCCGGGCTTGGGCACCGCGCGTCCCGGAGCTCGTACGCCGTGGGAGTGGGGACGGGTTGACCAGGACGCGCGGGGTCGGCGCGTTCGCTCGTCTGTCACTACCGTACGCGTCCCGGTCGACGGTGAACGGGCGGCGGCGGGCGGTCCCTGGACGGCGCTGCCGAGGCTCACGGCGGAGGCCCGGGGCCTGCGGCTGGAAGTGACGCTCGACAGTCATGATCCGTTCTTGGACCGGTACGGTGTCGCTCGGCCCCGGATGACCGCCAGTGAGGTGGCCCGCTGGCGGGGCTTGTTCGGCGATGCGTGGCGGGTGCTCACCGCCGGAAATTATGCGCTGGCCGAGCTGATCGCGGCCACCGCGCGGACCCTGGTGCCGCTGAGCACTCCCTCACCCACCAGGTCGGTGAGTGCCACAGAGACGTCATCTTTCGGGGCAATCGGCATGTCGCTTCCGCGCGACGCCCTGGCGATGGCCGAAGTGCTGGTGCACGAGTCCCATCACGCCGTCCTCGGCGCCGTGACGGACGTCGTCCCGATGTTCCGGGCGGCGCGGATCCCGCTGACCTACGCGCCGTGGCGGGAGGACCCGCGTCCGGTCAGCGCGCTGCTTCAAGGCGTTTACACGCACTATGGGATCGCCCGCTTCTGGCGTCACCAGCGCCGCACGGGGGCGCCGGAGCAGCGGTTCCGCGCCGACGTGGAGTTCGGCCGATGGCGCGCACTCACCACGCAGGTCGCGGATCGTCTGGCCAGGTGGGACGCGCTCACAGAGTCCGGTGCCTGCTTCCTCGGGGCTATCCGTGCCAGGCTCGCCGAATGGCGGGACGAGCCGGTGTCCGCCACGGCGGCCGACCAGGGCGCGGACCTCAGCCTTGAGCATCGCGCGCGGTGGCGGCTGCGGCACCTGGTCCCTGACCGGGCGGCGGTGGACTCCCTGGCGGCAGCCTGGCACCGGGGCGCGCGACCTCCCGTTCCGCCGGCCGCGGTGGCGGTCACGCTGGAGCCGGGTCCGCTGCCCGCCCCGGCCGACAATGCCCGCGCCTACCTGCTGACGCTCCGGCACCAGGACCCGGCGGCTCTTCGTGAGGTCTCAGCAGGACCGTGCGCGGACCCGGCGGACGTGGCACTCGCGGCCGGGGACTACGCCGTCGCGGCCGGCGGGTACCGGTCCAGGATCGACGGCGGAGACGACGTGGACGCGTGGGCCGGGCTAGCGGTGGCCAGCCGGCATACCGGGCCCGGCCGGGCCGCGCGGCTGCTCGCCGAGCGACCCGAGGTCGCCGCCGCGCTGTACCGGCGGCTCCGAGGCGGCGGCGTGTCCGCCGGGGCGCTTCTGGCATGGCTAGCGGAGGGGGCATGAGAGCCGCGGACCCACGGTGGCCGCACCGAACGCTCGACGTCCCGGCGCTGCGCGCTGCCGGGCACCAGCCGCATCCCTTCCGCCAGTTCGTGCTCAAGGTGCACAGCCGCTGCAACCTGGCGTGCCGCTATTGCTACATCTACCAGATGGCCGACGAGGGCTGGCGCCGTCAGCCGACGGTCATGAGCCCGCGGATCGTCTCGGCGGCGGCAGACAGAATCGCCGAGCACGTCAGCGCCCACGAGATCAGGGGGGGCAAGGTCGTGTTGCACGGCGGTGAGCCGTTGCTGGCCGGGCCCGACTTCATCGAGAGCCTCGCCGGCCAGCTGAGCCGCGCGCTGCCGCCCTGGGCGGCGATCAGCCTGGTCATGCAGACGAACGGCACCAGGCTCGACAAGCCGGTGCTCGATGTCCTGCTGCGCCACGGTGTGCGCGTCGGGGTGAGCATCGACGGTGACCGCGCCGGCAGCCGCGACCGCGTCTACCCAAGCGGCCGCGCGTCTTACCCGGCCGTGACCCGCGCGCTCGCGCTGCTGCGCACCGACCGCTACCGGACGCTCTACGGCGGCCTGCTGTGCACGATCCCGATCGCCAGCGACCCGGTCCTGACGTACCAATCGCTGCTCGAGCACGAGCCGCCCGTGATCGACTTCCTGCTGCCACACGGAACCTGGTCCGCGCCGCCGCCGGCGCGGCCGTCCGATGACAGCTCGCCCTACGCCGACTGGCTGCTCGAGGTCTTCCGCCGCTGGGCGGCCACCGCGCCGCCGCGCCCGTCCATCCGGCTGTTCGACGCCATCATCGCGATGCTCCTGGGCGGGCCGGGCGGCACCGAAGCGCTGGGGCTCGCGGCGGCCGACACGATCGTGATCGACACCGACGGGGCCATCAAGCAGATTGACACGCTCGCCGCCGCTTACGACGGCGCCGCGGACACCGGCCTCAGCGTGCTCGACGATGCGCTGGACGCGGCGCTCGACCACCCGGCCATCGTGGCCAGGCAGATTGGAACGGCGGCCCTGTGCGCGCGCTGCCGCGCGTGCGCGGTCCGTGACGTCTGCGGCGGCGGCTACTACCCGCACAGGTACCGCGCCGACGACGGCTTCCGCAACCCGTCCGTCTACTGCCCTGATCTGCTGCGGCTGATAACGGTTATCCGCGAGTACGTGGCGGCCGAAGTAGCGCGGCTCGCTACCACGACATCGGTTCGATGTCCACGTTGACCCGGCCTTGCTGGACGGCCCGCCTGGCCTGCGGGTGCTCCAGCGTGACCTGGTCCTCATAGGCGGCCAGCGTCTCCTGGTGCAGGGTAAGCGCCGCCTCATCGTCGCCTGTCGCGCGCAGGTCAAGGGCGAGGTTGGCCGCCACCGCGAGCGTCGCGGGATGAGTGTGACCGCGGACGGCGCGGCTGGCGGCCAGCGTCCGCTCGCCGAGGTCCCTCGCCTGCTGGACCGCGCCGACCGCCGCGAGGTCGCTGGCCAGATTGGCCATCACGACCAGGGTGGCGGGATGCTCGTCAGGATAGCGGTCGCGCGGATACAGGTCCTGGAAGGCCGCGAGCACGCTCTCGTTCATCTCCCGGGCGGCGGTCGGGTTCCCGCGCATCCGGAGCACGACCGCCAGGTTGGCGCGCGCGGTTAGCGCGTTCGGGTGGTCGGCGCCGACGACCTTCTGCCACATGAGCGCCGTCTGCTCGCCGAGCTCCTGGGCACCTGCCAGGTCATCGACCACGCGCCGGTCGCAGACAAGGTTCGTCGCCGCGACCAGGGTGGCGCGGTGCGTCTCCCCGGCGAAAGTGAGATAGCGGCTGTAGACGTCCTCGGCGATCGCGTGTGCCTCGGCGTAGTAGCCGCCCCGCCGCAGCGCTACGCCGAGGCCGCTATGAATCTCGAGCCGGAAGAACCGCCACGGCTCTTGGCGCAACTCCATGATCTGCGCGAGCTCCCGGGCTACCGCCAGGGCATCCTCGTACCGGCCAAGCCGTCGCAGGTCGCGCGCCACCCCGAATCGCGACGAAAGGGTTTGCCGGTCGGTGGCCCCGAAGTACCGTGCGCGCTCCGCCTCGTTCTCGGTGTCATATCCGAGGGCATCTTCGTACCGGCCGACGCAGCGGAGGTCGATCGCGATGTTGTTGCGCAGGTTGAGCATCCGGTGCTGGCTCGGGCTGAACGTCTCCTCGTAGGCCGGCAGCAGACTAACGTCATGCTTCAGCGCGTCGTCGTACCGGCCGAGTAGACGCAGATCCTGCCCGTAGCTGTTGGCGCAGATCAGATACGTCTCGTCCGTCTCGCCGTGGTGCTCGCGCAGCAGCTCGAGCGTGCGCGCGTTGAGGTCGAACGCTTCCTCGACCCGGCTGACCTCGCGCATCGCGACGCCGACCTCGACCGCGAGGGCCAGGGTCTGAATGTCGTCGGCTGGGTGCGAATCCTGCCAGAGCGCCAGGGCGTCTTCGCCTAGGCTCAGGGCTTCTGAGTAGCCGCCGCGCAGGTGCAGGCGGCGGACCTGGTTGATGATGAGGTTGCGGAGCACCGGGTTGTCCGACTTGAGCGCGCCGGACGGCACGAGGTGGTGGATGGAACGCTCGTACAGCGGATCGTTCTGCTCCTTCTCCGGGCTACCTGGATCGGAGGCGGCGAGCAGCGCGTGGACGGTAGTCCGCAGCACTTCGGCGGCCCGCTCGTCCTCGGTTTCGATGCGGCTGCGGGTCACCATCTGGACGACCCGGTGCAGCTGAACGATGTTCCGCGCGCCGTCGATCTTGACCAGCGAGAATCGCGCTAGCTCGCGTGCGGCGCGCTTGAGCTCGGTTCGTGAGATGAGCACCTTCTGCAGTCCCGCGGGTACGTCCGCCAGCCGCCCGGGCTGCACGAGAACCTCTTCGGAGATCGGCTCGGCGGAGAAGAACGCGAGCAGCCGGAACAGTTCCCTGGCGGCGGGCGTAAGGGTGTTTCGCGATACGCTCCAGGTCGCCGCGACCGCCAGGTTGTTGACCGTGAACATGTCGGCCTCGCGGTCGAGCAGTTCGTGGGCGTTGCGGTCGAAGTCCTCGAGGTATTCCGGCACCGGTGTGCCCATCTGCGCCAGGTACGACGCGGCATGCTCGATCGCCAGCGGGAGGCTGCCCAAGGCCCGCGCTAGCAGCTCCGCTTCCTGCTGGCGGCGCGCCTCTTCCTCGTCGCCAAGGTCCTGCGGGCTGTCCGGCGTGCCGCCCGCGTAACCGAGCTGGGGGACGCGTTTGCGCAGGAACTGG
>Ga0210395_10000753_pt1 | contig 24888 bp, 21 predicted proteins | sample IncBWH4OmetaG_FD_150861 | JGI IMG/M metagenome (GOLD analysis project Ga0210395, IMG submission 150861) | Forest soil microbial communities from Barre Woods Harvard Forest LTER site, Petersham, Massachusetts, United States - Inc-BW-H-4-O ... | reverse complement strand
CATAGAGCCGTTTCAATAAGTTCGTTAGTTCGCTTTGATTGCGGAGTGGCAAAATGATTGCAAGCGTCATGCGTTGACGCTTTGACATCGGACCGACACGTGCGGCTTGGCCGTTGGTAACTGCAGCGCGAACATGCTTATGCAACACCTGAAATCGCTTTTGGGCTGCTGCTGGAAGTGAGAAGAAACATACCGCGACGAGGCACATGAGGACGGTAGACCCAGTGAGACCGTTTTTACTCGTTCTCATTTTCTCCGGAATTTCCGTTTTGAGCCTCCCCTTTGCCCAAAGCCTACCCCTCCTGCCCCGTCGAGTCAACCGCCCGCAAGCCACGACAGCCACGAGAACCAGACCTACCTGTCCTAAAATGCGCGTTTGTTCTCTTTGTTGGAGTTTCCCAATGGTGGCCATCATGCCGTCAGGAAACCAAATACCAGCAGGAATTCTCCGCGCTATGACTATGAATCTGTGACCGCGCTTTATTGCGGTCGCCCGACGAAGTTCCACTTCCCCCAAGCAAATGATTCATGCAGTGGCTCAAAATGCTTCCGCGCGAGGCTGGAAATTTGCTCCGGTTGGCTGAGCCACTGTTCGTAAGTGCGGCGCTCATAATCGATCATGGTTCCCAGGGCATCGAGTCTTGGTGACATCCTGCGGGATATCGGATTTTCTGAAATCAAATGTACGAACCTGAGGAAGGGTGTGAGCCAGGGCTCGACAAATAGCGCGCGGCCCTCGCTTGTAAGCACACGATGAATTTCTCTAAACGTTTCATCGAGATCCCCAGGCAAATGCAAAAGATGATGCAACCCGCCTTGGGCAATGACCGCATCCTTGCTGGCTGCAGCATAGGGTAACTTTCGACAGTCGGCCACATGGCATTTTGCCCGGCCCTGATACTCTGCAACCAGCCGGGGCGACAGATCGACGCCCTCAAGATTGTGAAAACCGAGACGTTCCAAGGCATGTAGCCCGTTGCCCCGCCCGCAGAAAAGTTCGACGATTCGCCAATCCTTGGGCCATGCCGGGGCCCCCAGACGCTGCAGTCTCGCGACAAATTTACGAATCTCCTGTTCGGGTGTCTCGAAACGCAGGTAGGCCGCTTCCCAGGGATCCTGAAATGGAGACTGGGCTTTTTCGAGGAGAGTGTCCAAGCGGCTCGAATCCTCAGGAAAGCTCATTATGTTAGAGTATCGTAAAGACAGTCCGCAGAAAATGTCCAGCAATGGGGACTCTGCTGTGACGGGGAATTCTGAACGGATTTGCGGGAGGCAAGGCGACAGAGTACGATATGAGGAGCGATGAAAAGCTAGTATTGAGCAAGCAAACAGCTTCGTTCTTGCCTGAGCAATCGGACCTCCCCCTCGATGTTTCTGTAGTTATTCCTTGCCTGAATGAAGCCAAGTCGCTGGGATTCTGCGTCGAGAAGGCAGTGACCGCATTCTCGAAAGCGGGATTGCGAGGCGAAGTAATCGTTGCGGACAATGGCTCAACCGACGGCTCGATCGAGATTGCCGAGGTAAGCGGGGCTCGCGTAATTCATGTCGTAGAGCGCGGTTACGGCGCCGCTCTAAAGCGAGGGATAACCTGCACTCGCGGTAAGTACGTCATTATGGGGGATGCCGACGACAGTTACGATTTCAGTGAGGTTCCGAATTTTGTTCACAAACTACGCCAAGGCTACGACCTCGTGATGGGAAATCGCTTCAAGGGCGGCATCAAGCCAGGCGCAATGCCGCCACTCCACAAGTATTTCGGCAATCCCGGTTTGAGTTGGCTTGTAAATTGTTTCTTCGGTGCGGGTGTCGGAGACAGCTACTGCGGAATGCGGGGATTTAGCCGCGACCTTTATGACAAATTGGATTTGCGCAGCACGGGGATGGAATTTGCCCTTGAGTTTGTCATCAAGTCCAGCCAGATTGGAGCCCGCATCTCCGAAATCCCCATCATTCTCTGGCCCGACAAGCGCGAAGGCCCACCGCACTTGCGCAGCTTTCGTGACGGCTGGCGGAGTTTGCGCTTTATGCTCATGTACGCACCCAATTGGCTTTATCTCTTGCCTGGTGTACTGCTTGTTCTTTGCGGTCTTACACTGGTCACATGGCTTCTGCCTGGCCCTCGCCGCCTGACTTCCCGGGTTACACTGGACATTCATACAATGGTGTTTGGCATGATCTTCACTCTTCTCGGTGCGCAGATCCTATCCATTGGTGCCTTTGCGAAGGTTTTTAGTTACGCCGCGCGCTTTGACCGCGGCACGATTTCGCTGAAGCGCTTCCTCAAACGGATTACCTTGGAAACCGGCTTAATCATTGGGGGTTTGATTTTCTTCGCTGGTTTTCTCGGATGCGCTTGGATCACGTGGCAGTGGGCTTCCAGCGGCTTCGGTCCTCTCTATGAGATTCGCAAAGTCCTTTTTTGGGCGATGTGGCTTTTTCTTGGCATACAGATCATCTTCTCCTCGTTCTTTTTGAGTATGCTGGGGATCAGTCGCGAAACTTACATCGGCGATTACGAGCGGAAGTAAATTTCTGGCCAAACCAAGTATGACGGATTCCTCTCGCAATTCTTGGTTCCTCTCGTGGGTGGGGCGATCGCATCAATCACTGGTGTATGGACGCCGGGTCCGCGTTCTGGCTGAGCTCCTTGTGGCACATATCCCGGGGAACTCTTCTGTTCTCGATATCGGCTGTGGGGATGGCACCATCGGCAGCCTGATCCAATCCGCTGTTCCCTCCGCCCAATTCCAAGGCATCGAGATCGCTGAGTCACCCGGCTGCCGAATCCCCTGTCGCTCCTTTGACGGTTTACATATCCCGTTTCCTGATGCGACGTTCGATGTCTGCATGTTCGTGGACGTGCTCCACCATACAACCAACATCCGTGAAGTTCTCGCCGAAGGCTGCCGCGTCAGTCGCCGCTTTCTTCTCATCAAGGACCACCTTTCAGAGAGTCCAGTCGACTTTTACACGCTCAAATTGATGGATTGGATCGGCAATCGCCCTCACGGGGTGGCCCTGCCCAATAACTACCAGAGCCGTTCCCAGTGGGATGGCTACTACGCTGGCGCTCAACTAAGCCTAAAAGCATACCAAGATCAAGTCCCGCTATATCCCTTCCCTTTCAGTGGCATCTTTGGTCGTAAACTGCACTTTATCGCTCTACTGGAAAAAAAAACGGTTGATCTTCAGCACCTCTGAGAGTTGTTGCGGGTGAGTCGCTTCGGCCATCGTGCTACCAGACGTGTTGTTTCAACGCGGTGGTAACCGCTGGGAACGGTGATCCGGTCAGTGGTGCGAGATGTCCCGTCTCGTCATCAAACTGAAAGCCATACACTCCAGAAAAAGGGTCCGAGGCTTATAGAAGGCCCCAGCTGAAAACGGCGATCCCAACACAGGCTTCAGTGATGCCCTATGGATGAGGACGTCTTTTTGCTCGTCCTCTGTTGCTTTCCCAAAGGAAGTGTGCCATCCTCCCTGTTGGAAACCAACACGGCGGTGCTATGGAGCAAAAGACGGACGTCCTGCAGGGCGCGTTGACGTTGATGGTCCTCAAGACTCTGGATGTCCTGGGACCATTGCACGGTTATGGAATCGCGCGGCGCATAGAGCAGATCAGCGGAGATCTGCTGGCCGTGAATCAAGGAACTCTGTATCCCGTGCTGTTGAAGTTGGAGCAAGAAGGCGCGATCGCATCCGCGTGGGGCGCCTCAGCGAATAATCGCCGGACGCGGTTCCATCGAGTGACCCGGGAAGAACGCAAGCAGTTGCAGGTTGAGACCCAAGATTGCGAACAAACACTAGCGATCATCGGGCGGTTCTTCGATATGAAAACGGAGGATTTGTCATGAAGTCTTTAAGGCGGTTTCTCAATCGGCTGTTCAACTCGGCGACCAGGCGGGCACTGGAAGAACGATTGAGAGAAGAGATTGCGGAACATATCGCTCTCGAAACCGAAGAAAATCTTCGCGTCGGAGTGTCACCCGTCGAGGCACGGCGCCGAGCCATGCTCAAATTTGGCGGCGTGGAGGCCATGAAACAAGACTATCGAGCCGAGCGAGGACTGCTATTTATCGAGAATCTGCTGGGGGATTTGCGAAACGCCCGGCGAACGATTTGCCGCATGCCGGGGCTTGCGGCAGTAATCATCGTTTCGCTTGCCATCGGAATTGGCGTCAATACAACGATCCTTTCATGGATTCAGACGATCCTGTTCCAACCGCTGCCCGGCGTAAGTGGCGCATCGAACTTTCTGCTGGTCGAGCCTCGCACGGAGACAGGCGGATATCCAGGCGCTTCATGGCCGGAATATCGCGCTTTGCAGAGGCAAGTGCCGGCACTGCGTGACGTCGTAGCATTTCAGATGGTGCCGTTCAACGTGGGAGAGACGGGCCAGACGGAACGGACGTTTGGGCAACTCGTCTCAGGCAATTATTTTTCTGCGCTGGGACTGAAGCCTGCGATAGGACGATTTATTCAACCCGAAGAGGTAGAGCGGCCCGGAACTGAGCCTGTCATTGTGATTTCGTATGATTACTGGCAAACGCGGTTTCGCGGCGCGTCGGGGGCTGTGGGACAAAAAGTGCGCGTTAACGAGCGCGACCTTATTGTCATCGGCGTCGCGCCTAGGGAATTCCAGGGAACAACTCCCCCTTTGAAGTTCGAACTGTGGGCGCCGGCCACGCTGGCGCCGGCGTTGCTCGGCGGAACACGCGACCTCGAAGATCGCAGCGTCCGCGCCTTTTCGTTGATCGGAATGTTAAGGCCTGGCGCGACGCGCGAGGAAGCACAGGCCGAGTGCAGTACGGCGATGGCTCAGCTTGCGCGAGACTATCCTGAAGCCAGTGCCGGAATCGGCGGTGAAGTTCTTCCATTCTGGAACGCGCCGCGCGGTCCGCAGCGGATGTTGATCAGCGGGCTAGCCATCCTGCAAGGCGTTATGCTGCTTCTGCTGTTGGCGGTCTGCGGGAACACGGCAAACCTCATGCTGGCTCGTGGAAGCACTCGGCAGCGCGAAATGGCCGTGCGCCTGGCGCTGGGCGCGGGACGCTGGCGCATTGTCAGCTTGGTGCTCTCGGAAAATATGCTGCTCGCTCTCCTGGGAGCAAGCCTCGGAGCAGCCATCGCGGTTTGGGGCACCACTGCATTGCGCGTGGCGCCAATGATTGGCGCATTTCCGATCCTCTTTCAGTCAAGAGTGGATGAACTCACCCTCGCCTTTGCGATATTGCTCGGTGCTGCGTGCGGTTTGATTTTCAGCGCGGCGCCGGCGTTCCATCTGGCACGGCTGGATCCACAGGACGGGCTTCGCTCCAGTTCCAACACGCCGCCCCGCAACCGTGCACGCAAAGTTCTGATGGGAGTGGAAGTCGGACTTGCGATGGTCGTCTTGATCGCGGCGGCGCTCTTCTTGGAGAATTTTCGCTCCGCACGCCAAACGGATCCGAGATTCCGGCCCGAGGGCGTTTTACTGGCCGCCTACGACTTAAGCGGGCGGAATCCCGACGAGGCGTCCGAGCGCGAATTTGCTGCCCGCCTGCTCGAACGGCTGCGATCCTTGCCGGACGTCGAAGTAGCCGCCATCGCAACGAATGTTCCGCTGGACTTGCATGGAATTCCGTCGCGGCCTTTCACTGTCGAAGGCCGCCTGCGGACGCAGCCGGGGCAGGATAGAGCCATTTCCAACACCGTCACGCCGGGCTACTTCAAGGTGATGGCCATCCCGCTCCTTGAGGGAAGCGATTTTGCCGAGATGGTGGATAGGGTGGCGCCCGCACAGGCCATCGTCAATGAGGAGTTTGTCCGCAGGTACCTGAATGGCGCGGATGCGATCGGCCGCCGCATACAGACGCGCACGGGAAGCTTCGCGATCATCGGTGTGGCACGCAATTCGGTCTACGACGCATTCGGCGAGCCCGCGCAGCCAGCGGTCTATTTCTCGTACCGAGATCTTCCAGCGATCCAAGGCGAGATTCACCTGAGGACCCGCAACGGCAATGAAACCGCACTCACCTCGGAAGCGCGTGCCGTTCTGCGCGAACTCGATCCCATGCTCCCTCTTTACGACGTGCGAACATTCTCCCAGCACATCGAACGAAACCTCTATCTTCGCCGGATTCCCGCGCGGATGTTCGTGGTGCTCGGGCCACTCCTGCTCGGCCTCGCGGCGATCGGAATCTACGCCGTGGTTTCATACGCCGTGGCCAGGCGAACGAGAGAGATTGGCGTGCGGCTGGCGTTCGGGGCTACCAGCGGGCGGGTCGTCCTGCAAATTATTCGCGAGAACTTGGGTGTAATCATCTGGGGCACGGCGATTGGATGGGTACTTGCGCTCGTGGTTTCCGTGCACGCGATTACGAAGGGCGTGGTCAACCTTCCGGTTTTCATCGGCGTACCGGCGATTCTGTTGAGTGTCGCGACGCTGGCCTGCTGGATTCCGGCACGGAGAGCTAGCCGAATTGATCCGATGGCGGCGCTCCGGCACGAGTAAGAGCGGGACCTCGCGGCCTACGCTTTCATCGCGGGTGGCCAACCGCGTTAACCAGTTATGTGGATTACATCATGCGGGCGCATTCAAAAAAACGGCTGCTGCAACTTTTCCGGAGTACTTCTATGAGCCGCAAGGGGGTGGACCATTCGGAGCCTCGCGGCTTTTGAAATGGATTCTCGTCCGATGGGCGCTCATGAGGGCCGTCCACACCTTCAGATCGCGCGCCTCCAGGTTTTCCAATCGGGTGTAGCAACGTAAGCGCGGTTGATCTCGGAGACATTCTGGGCACCGCTATTGCCCATCATCAGGCTCAGTTCGCCTGCAGGATGAACATTTCTGCGAAGATCGAGGGCGACGATATTGTCTTGAACTGCAGGTCGTGAATCACGGTGTCGACGAGAATACGCGATTGACTCTGCCATCCTGCCGTTGGTGCACGTCTGTGTGAGCTGAAGTTAGCGCCTTTCATCAGGACGCTCCACCTTGAGGGGATGTCATGCTGCACTGCCGTAGATCTTAGAGCTCCATCAGGGATATGCTGCCCACGTGCATCCACACCAAGCAGGTTAGGCTCGGGCCCTGATTCTAAAGTGGAGGTTCCATGTCGCCCCTTGACAAGCCCACTCGGAGAGAGTTTTTGGTAACCACTTCTTCCGCCGCTCTAGGCGCCGCAGTACCTCTATCCGGCAGCCCGGCGAATACACCAGTTGCAGATGCTCCCGCGACGCCTGATCCGGACGTGCTTCCTTATTCATCGGAAGAACTTTTCTCACGTGGACCGCAACGCACTTTCACCGGCGACAAAGCCGCCCAAATCGCGATGCCATTGGGAGGAATCGGAGCCGGCTGCATCTGCCTGAATGGGTACGGCGGTTTGCAGGATTTTTCGATTGGGAATCATCCTTCCACGACAGCTTTGCCCAACGGCTTCGCTCCCTCCAAGGCTGCGTTCGCCATCCTCCACATCAAGGGGGCTTCTCCAGTCACCAAACTTGTCGAGGGACCGTTCCCGGTTCTCAAGATTTACGACCAAGGGCTCCAGGGAGAGGGATACCGCCGCGGAGGATTCGAAGGATTCCCGCGCTTTCAAAAGTGCATCTTCAAGGGAGAATATCCTTTTGGGGAAGCTAAGATCAGCGATTCATCTGTGCCGTTGCAGGTCACGCTGAACGCCTGGAACCCTTTTGTCCCGCTCGACGACAAGAACTCCGGGATACCCTGCGCCATCCTGGAATATGCGCTTCACAATACTTCACCGCATCGCGTCGAGTATGAATTTTCCTACCATCTTTCCCATCTAGCTCCCGGATGCAGTGGCGAGGAATCGAATAGTCTCAATACCGTGATCCCTGGCCGCGGCGTGTTTCTGCACAATTTGGAAAAGCCCAACGCCGAGGGCTTTGGCAGCGCCTCACTGCTCGCTATAGGCGGTCAACCACGCATCAAGGGCATGTGGCTGCGTAGCCCAGGCTGGGAATTTGACTCACTGTCCGCACTCTGGCGCGAAGTTTCCACAGGAAAATTCACTGCCAACGAGGGATCCAATAAGATCGATACGAGTGGGCGGAATGGGTGCTCGATTCTGCTTGAGGGCGCTTTAGCACCGGGAGAATCAGAAACGCACTCCATCGTCATCACCTGGCATTTCCCGAATTGTTACGAGCAAGCCGGTGGACTCCCTCTTCCTGAGGCCCAAGGCGCAGCAGGGTGCCGCGCTTTTCCCGAGGAAAAGCCTCCACTTTGGCGCCCCTACTACGCCGCGCTTTGGAGTGATGCCCGCGAAATAGCCCTTTACGTTGACAAGCATTACGCTTCATTACGAGCGCGGACTGTTGCGTTCAAAGAAGCTCTGTTTTCTTCCACCCTGCCGACTCATGTGCTGGATGCCGTCTCCGCAAATTTGGCCATCCTCAAGTCTCCCACCGTCCTTCGTTTGGAAAATGGCGATCTTTGGGGCTGGGAAGGATGCTTCCCCGATGGTGGCTGTTGCCATGGATCCTGCACGCACGTCTGGAACTATGCCCAAGCCTTTCCTCACCTTTACCCCCGCCTGGAGAGCACACTGCGCGAATCGGAATTGTGCCGATCCATGGACGAAAATGGCCACGTTACGTTTCGCTCTGCGCTCCCAGAAGGCCGGGTGAAACATGACTTCCACGCCGCTTCGGACGGGCAGTTGGGCGGGATCATGAAAGTGTTTCGCGACTGGCAGATTTCCGGAGGCCTGGATTGGCTTGAGAAAATGTATCCCTTGGCGAAACGCAGCCTGGACTACTGCATTCGCACCTGGGATCCGGATCACCGCGGGGCCCTCTTTGAGCCTCATCACAACACCTACGATATTGAATTTTGGGGACCGGACGGCATGTGCACCAGCATCTATCTGGGTGCCCTCTCAGCAATGTGGCAGATGGCTGGTGCTCTCGGTCAAACGGAGGAAGCCTCCTTTTATGGGGATCTGGCCCATCGCTGTGCACGCTTCATGGAAGAGCAACTCTTTAATGGCGAGTATTTTCAGCAGAAAGTGCAATACATGGAGCTGCGGAACACCTCCTTTGCCACCATGGTCGCCCAGGTGGACAACGCCAGCAGCGAAATGCAGCGACTCTTGAAACGCGAAGGCCCGAAATATCAGTATGGAAGCGGATGCCTCTCGGACGGCGTCATTGGTGCCTGGATGGCTCGAAACTACGGAATCGATACTCCACTTAACCAGGAAATGGTTCGGCAGACTCTGCACGCCATCTTCAAGAACAATTTTAAGACCGATCTCAGCCAGCATGCCAACGCACAACGTCCCGGCTATGCCATGGGACACGAGCCCGGGTTGCTGTTGTGCACTTGGCCCCGGGGCGACAAGCCCACGTTGCCGTTCGTCTACTCAGATGAAGTCTGGACCGGCATCGAATACCAAGTGGCCTCGCATCTCATCGCGGAAGGCTTCGTCAAGGAAGGATTGACCATCGTTAAGGCCTTGCGCAGCCGCTATGACGGCCGGATTCGCAACCCCTGGAATGAATATGAGTGCGGCAATTATTACGCTCGCGCGATGGCCAGTTATTCATTGCTTGGCGCACTGGCAGGGTTCCGCTACTCAGCCGTCCGACGCACTCTCTGGTTTGGTCCCCAGCTCAGTGTTCGGCCATACAAGACTTTTTTCTCTACGGCATCCGGCTTTGGCACGATTGTGCTAGATGTCCGAAGCCTCACCATTCAGCTGCTTGAAGGTGAGCTTGTGCTGGAAAAGCTGGTGCTGACCGATGGGTCGCAAACCAGGATCTTGGAGTGGAAATCCACTGTCCGGCCAGATGCTCCCGAGATCAAAACCTTCTGAACTCGAGTAGCGCCGCGCACTATTTCGTGGGTACAGAGATTGGCGGCTGGTTCTTTGGGACGATTCATGCTGGAAACGCTCTTGCTTCGCATTCGAACCGCTACTGGACGATCCGATCGCATGAGAGGTGCGCAACCGGTATCTTCAAGCACCGCCTCTTATCTCACTTTTGGATCTCAGATACCCGTTGGATTTGGTATCAGCCAGTCTACCTCTGGCACGGATTCCACATCGTTCCGGGCGTCCGTTCAGTGAGTAGCGATGGGCGCGGGCAGGGCGAAGGCGTACAGAATGTTTTGTACGGGCATAATGAGGTATTGTTGGCGGTCAAGTTCATAGGTCATTGGAGAAGCCTGCATGCGGCCTCCAGCGTTCAAGTGCCACAGGTTTTTGCCGGTGGTTGGATCGAGGGCCAGCAGGTTGCCAGAGTTATCTGCGCTGAAAAGAAGATGTCCCGCGGTCGTTAGAATCCCAGCGAGGCTTTCCCCGTCACCGAGCTCGTGGTTCCACACCACCTTGCCGGTGCGGTAGTCGAGGGCGCGCAACGTAGTATTGGCCCACAGGTTGCGGTCGCGCCCTCCCCACCCTTCCGCTTTTCCAGTGACCGTGTTGTAAAAAACGCTAAAGAGGCGCCGGCAGTTGACATAAAACAGCCCGGTCTGCGGATCAAAGCTAGGCGCCATCCAATTGGTGGATCCGTCTGAACCAGGTTCGACGAGCGCTCCGTCCGGGCTCGGGGCGGCTTCGGGCTTGGCGATCGGGCGCCCGCGAGAGTCAACACCACTCGCCCAGGTTTGATCGATAAACGGCGCAGTGACCAGATGCTCGCCATTGGTGCGATCAAGCACGAAGAAAAATCCGTTGCGGCTGGCTTGGCCGAGAAGCTTGCGCCGCTTGCCTTTGAATTCGGCGTCGAACAGCACAGGCGTCTCAACGGCGTCCCAGTCGTGCACGTCGTGGGGCGACGGCTGAAAATACCAAGCAAGCTTCCCAGTTTCGGGATTCAAAGCCACGATCGAACAGGTGTAAAGATTGTCGCCGGCGCGTCCCTCGCCCGCGAGCACGGGATTAGGATTTCCCGTGCCCCAATAAAGAAGATTCAGTTCGGCGTCGTAGGTGCCCGTCATCCACGTCATGCCACCTCCGTGCAGGATGGCGTCGCTTTCCTTTGGCCACGTTTCCGAACCCGGCTGGCCGGGTTCCGGCTCGGTGTTCCAGCGCCATTGGACCTTGCCTGTCTCCGGATCGATGGATTCGAGAAAGCCGGGAACGTCCGTCACATCTCCCGAAACGCCGACGATCACGTGATCGTGTACGACCAGTGGCGCCATCGTCGAGAAATACTCGAGCTTTGGATCGGCGAGCTCGACGATCCAGCGCACGCTCCCGTCTTTGGCATCTAGACAAACTAAGTGCGCGTCGGGAGTCGTAAAGTACAGCCAATTTTTATACATCGCGAGCCCGCGATGGCCGATGTGGTCGCCCTCGGACTTTCGCTCGTAGTGCCAGATCATGCGGCCAAAACGAGCGTCGATGGCCCAAACGTTGTCAGGAACCGAAAAATAGAGAATGCCGTTCACTTCCAGAGGAGTTGACTTGATCGTCGTCCCCTGCGTCTGAAAAATCCAGGCCAGCGTGAGCGAATGAATGTTTCCTGCGTTGATCTGGTCGAGCGTACTGAAACGCGCACCCGAGTAGTCCCCGTTATAGGTGGGCCAGGTATCGGTAGGAGGCTTGAGAAGCGCTGCCGGCTCGAGGCCTTGCGCCGCGGCGAACGATGCACGAAGCGCCAAAGCGAAAAGCACGGCCACCCTACGAACCATTACTCGATTTAGTGCGCGTTGAAGGCTGGCACCCGTGCTCAAGCGATTCTTGCAGTCGCGCGCGCCCTTAGTCGCCGCACGGAAGTGAAGAAGCATCCCGGCTCCTGTCTCTGCTTGTGGCTTCTGTATTTCCTACTTCAAAGTTTCCACATATGTGAAGAGATTGTGTACATCGGCCTGAGTGAGCTTACCGAGCATCTCCCGGTGGGCCGCAAGAGGATCCTGAAGTTCTACCTTCACCCCATCGCGAGAAAAGGAGCGATACCAGCCCGATGCGTCGTGCAGCGAAACCACAAAGTCGTCGACGTGCGCCACGGGACCCTTGATCTGCTCACCAGAAGGCAGCGTCACTATCGCCGTGGTGTGCCGTCCATCGGGATAGAGCATACGAGCTTCGAGTTCGATGGGAGAGTACTTAGTTGCGACTTTGTCGAGATCGCCGGCCGGGGAATGACATTTGTTGCAGCCCCCTGCGCCATTGAAGAACACCTTTCCGGCGTCGGCATTGCCGGTGAGCAACTTCTCCACTGGATATGCGCTAGGCAGCCCGCTCGAACGAAGCGCTTCCGTCGCCCGCGCATGAAGAAAGGCGGCTATCTCGCTGACCTGCGCGTCTGGAAGAGGCATCGCTGGCATGCCTTTATCCGGACGGCCATTATGAATAACTTCACCGATCAGGTCGCCCTTTACGTCGTGAGCCACAAGCGGTGACCGAACCAGATCAGGCCCACGAGCACCCGTCGCGTCCGGTCCATGACAAAATCCACAGGCCTGGCCGAACTGTTTCCGTCCCCGGTCGATCGCCGGGTCCTCGGTATCAGCCTGGGGCCGGGCGGGAGCATTGAACATGGTGATCAGAACAACGCTCAGCACGCTGATTGCTAAAGTCTTGGTCCGTCGTCTAACCGAGGCAATGCCGTCCTCAGGTGTCGTCACTCCACGCTCCTGCGCGCCGACTGCATTCTAACATTGGGTGCCGAGAACTGCATCCGGGGAGCTCATCGCCCATCTCCCATGCTGTCCATGTTGCTTAAAGCAGCCGGTTTGTCGAGCGAGTCTGTGGCCGCGACACCGGTGATGAGCCGCGCGCCGCGGCTGAACGTCAAATACTCAAAACCCCACTGCACGAAGACCAGAACTCGGCTCTGAAATTCCACGATGTAGATTAGGTGGATGAAAAGCCAAGTGAGCCACGCAAAGAGTCCCGCTAAATGAAGCCCGAGAATATTGGCAACGGCGGCGGCGCGGCCGATGACGGCCATATCTCCTTTATTGAAGTAATGAAAAGGCTCTATGTCCTTCTGCCCTTTCAGTCGGGCGCGAATTGCTTTTGCGGCGTAGCCTCCGCCTTGAATGGCCACCTGCGCGACACCCGGCAGCGGTTTTCCATCTTTGCCGAGAGAAAGTGCCAGATCACCTGCGATAAAAATATCCGGGTAACCGGGAACGGTGAGGTTGGGATTGACTTTGATGCGGCCGCTGCGGTCCGTATCGGCCTTAGTGCGTTCGCTGAGTTTTCTACCGAACTCATTGGTTGTAACGCCGCCTGCCCAGAGCACCGTTCTGGCCGGCAGTCGTTTGGATTCGTCGCCGGATTTATAGATGACACCGTCGGCATCGATACAAGAGACCAACACGCCTTTTTTCACTTCGACGCCTAGACTCGAAACCAGCCTCTCCGCCTTCACCGACAGATCCTCCGGAAACGCAGCGAGTACGCGCGGGCCACCTTCCATAAGAATGATGCGTGCTTCACGCGGGTTGATGTGGCGAAAATCATTTTTCAGCGTTTCATTGGCGATCTCCGCCAGCGCGCCGGCAAGCTCTAATCCGGTCGCACCAGCGCCGACGATCACAAAAGTGAGCCAGGAGCGCGCGTCTTCCTCGTTCAGTGAACGTTCGGCGCACTCGAACGCGTACAGGATCTTGTGCCGGATGGCAGTGGCTTCTTCGACGGACTTGAGGCTGGGCGCCCACTCGCGCCATCCATCATTGCCATAGTAAGAGGTCTGGGAGCCAGTCGAGACAATCAGCGAATCGTAAGGAAAAGAAGCGCCGTCCCTCAGAATGACGCGCTTGGCACCCGGATCAATGTCAACAGCTTCGCCGAGCAGGACTTGCGTATTTTTTTGGCGGCTGAGAATTCCACGCAGCGGAGCGGCAATTTCGCCCGGTGATAGGGAGCCTGTGGCGACCTGGTAGAGCAGCGGCTGAAAAAGATGAAAGTTGCGGCGGTCGATCAGCGTAACCTCCACAGGCGCCCGCTTGAGCTTTTGCGCGGCGTTTAAGCCCCCGAAACCGCCACCTAGGATTATGACCCTGTGCTTCTGTTCCATACTGAACACTCCCGCGAACGCAACCTCGTTCTTTCTAATATCATCTCATCTAGCGTGATTTTCTCAGTTAAGATGCCCGAGACAAGCGCGGAGATACGGCATAGTTTTGGGCGCGCCTAACATGAAAACAAAACCTATCCCCAAGACGCCAAACCGCGAGCAGATGGAGCGCAATACCCTGCGCCTGCTCTGTTCTGTGCTCGTGAAGCCCGGCACCCGGCTGGAAATCTGCCGTCTCCTGCATTCGAATGATTTTCTGGATCCGCTCCGCAGAACTGTTTTCGAAGAGGTTCAAGCGGCAGGCGTAATCAGTTCGAAACAACTGCGTGCGGCATTGCCGGCGCGCGTGGCCGGCCGCGGATTCCCCGATTTCAATCTGGAGAAGCTGCTAGCTCCAAAACTCGCCAGCGAAGCCGAAATCGAGCAGTTGTTCGAGAGTACTCTGCACTTGCTGAAGCTCGGCGGGTCTGACGACGCAACCCTCTTTGCCTCCGAGGCCGATGCTGAAGACTAGTCATCGTGTGTTCACGGTTGTCGAGGCGCTGGCATTGACGGGATATATCGCCTGGTACATCTGGCAACTTCAAAGCACGAAACCGCTTTCCTGGATCGTCTTCCCAATCTGGCTGATCGCAAGCATTGCCTTGCATCGCGATACGCCGAAATCATTGGGCTGGCGCGCTGACAATCTCTGGCCCGCAACTCGCCAAGGACTCCCGATCTTCGCAGCGTTTGTTTTCTCCACCTGCCTGGCAGGTTTGTGGCTTGGGTCTTACCACCGTTTGCCCCTTCGCGTCACCGAGCCTTGGCGTTTCTTCTCCTATTTCGCATTCTGTCTATTGCAACAAGTTGCGCTGAATTCCTATCTCACGAACCGGCTTTTCTATGCGTTAGAGGAACCTCGAGCGGCTGCGCTCGTGGCTGGCCTCATTTTTGCCGCGCTACATTGGCCAAATCCGGTCCTCGTTCCGTTGACGTTCGTCGGTGGCACTGCAATGAGTTGGCTCTTCTCTCGTGAACGCAACATCCTCCCACTGACTGTTGGCCAGGCCATTCTGGGCACGCTCGTCTGGTGGATTTTCCCAGTGGCGTGGCATCACGGAATGCGCGTGGGACCTGGCTTCTATTCGTTCCACCCCTGAGGAATGAGAGTTTGCGTTCCCGGTACCGCCCGATCACGGCGGCGAGCGAAGTCCGCAGATCTCCCGAGGCTCCATCCTGTGCTACATTGGAGTTATAAATTCAGATGACCGTAATTTCCCGCCGTCTTTCGTATCCCGCTTGCGCGCGGCTTGCTGGACTTCTCCCACACGCCGGGGATGACTAACGAACATTCCGGGCAAGCACCCTCCACGAGCCGATTCTCGAGGACATCGTGCCAGGAACGCCGGACAATCAACTGGCTGCACTTGGGGCAACAGGTATTCGCGCCCTCGCTAAAAATATTTCCTTCGTACACGTAGTGAAGACCCGTTTCCAGAGCGATAGCCCGCGCCCTGTGAAGAGTTTCAGCGGGGGTGCGAGGCTTATCCTGCAGCTTGAAGTCGGGATGGAACGCAGTGAAGTGCAATGGCACGTCTGGCCCTAGATGGGTCAAAATCCATTCAGAAAGTTTGCGCGTCTCCGCAGGATCATCATTCAGGGTCGGAATCATCAGGTTCGTGATTTCAAACCACACCTTTGTTTCCTTCTTCAGCCATTCGAGTGTCTCGAGAACCGGCTGTAAATGCGTAAGTGTAGTCTTCCCGTAGAAACTCTCCGTGAAAGCTTTGAGATCGATGTTGGCAGCGTCGATATGGTCATAGATATCGTGAAACGCCTGGTAGGTAATGTAGCCGTTCGAGACCATTACCGTTTTCAGCCCGTATTCCCTCGCAGCCGCACAAATATCGACAACATACTCGCCCCAGATAGTCGGCTCGTTATAAGTGAACGCCAGAGAATCGCAACCATGTTGGAGGGCCAGCAAAGGAACCTCTTCCGGAGCAACATGCTGGGACCTCACTTGATCCTGCCGCGACTTCGAAATGTCCCAATTCTGGCAAAAGAAGCACCCCATGTTGCACCCCGCCGTGCCCATGCTGAACACACGGGACCCCGGCAGGAAATGATTCAGAGGTTTCTTCTCGATAGGATCGACTTGCAGCGCCGCCGGAGCTCCGTAGCCCAAGCTGTAAAGTTTTCCACCCTGATTGACACGGATGAAACAGAATCCCGATTGTCCCGCATGAATGTGGCAATGCCGTGGACAGAGGTAACAATGCACGCGGCCACCGGCTTCCGGCTCCCACCAGCGCCCTTCGTGCAACTCGTCGGTTTTCTGGAGGATCTTCAGCTCGCTCACGGACGGATCCTCCTTCCATTCAAATCATACGCCCACCGGCGGGTCCAAGCGTCGAATTGTGCTCCCGATGACTACCTGTCTAGGATAGGAGGTTGAGAGTCAAGCGTGGCGGCGAATTCGACGCTGGACACGCCGCCGTTCTGCAGCCCAGTCGACGAAATTCATCATATGGGACCGGTATTTCCAGGAGAGTCTCAAGAATTTTCGCGCGTCCAAATTACTCGCTTCCGCACCGAGAAAAGTCTCAAACCGCCAGCGCAAGTAAGGGCTCTTCCAGGGATTTAAACGATACCCGCGTGCAACGTTCCAATAGCAGCGCAGTGTCTCAAGCATCGGTCTTACACGGGCAAGAAAGCCCGCTCCCAAACTTTCTTCTTCTTAAATGCCACCCAGCGGCGCGGAAAGATGCTCATGCACCAGAAGCCACCCCGAGGAGCGCCGTTCCCAAATTCCCGTATACCGGATCTCTGTTTCTACATTCTTACCGTCTTTTGTTTTTTCAGATAAATGCATGGAAACCGTCGTCCATGCCACCGTCCCATGCCGCCGCACTTTCAGATCCTTCCCTGCACTCAGTGATCCGCTTTCCATGTTGTCGAAGAGTGCCGCCTTCACGCCTTCGTGGTATTCCTTCCAACTATGATAGGAAAACGGTGCGACGTCATAAAACACAAGTCCGTCCTCCTGCGCATAGAATCGCGCAGGATTATCCGCGTTCCCCGTGCTCCAGGCCGCGCAATAAGCGTCGATGAGTCTGCGAAACGTGGCATCATCTGTCGCCTTTTGCTGCGCACGGGCTCCCACGAACGTCAGCAATCCCCCCGCAAGCGCGACCGCAACATACAGCAGCCAGCGCCATCGTTCGCCACGTACGGCGTTTGCATTTTCTGTCTGCAAGTCCATCTCCGTCCGCCGCAAGATTCCTCGGCGCTAGATTTGAGGAAAGCCACCCAGTCGTGCGCATACCCTATGGGGAATCGCGCGAATTTGCAAGAGGTGTCTGAAACCCACCTACACCCCGGCCTCGCCCCGGTTTCCACCGCTGCCAGCCGCCACTCGCCGGTAAATCCAGCCTCTTCGCCGAAAAACGAATGCATGCGTTTTGGGCACTGCGTAATCTCGTCCCAGGGCAGACAAACTGCCCAATCTGGAGGCGAGCATGGCGACACCACAACATGCTGGATACGAACAAAGGGGCTATCTGGGAAGAATATTAATCATTCTCGGCTCCCTAGCCATGCTGTCAGACCTCGCCTTTCTGGCGCAACCCCTCGAACGGCTGGTTGAAAGACTCCGCGAAGGACTCTTCGCCCTGGTCCCCTCGCTCGGTCTGTCCTTCCTGAGTGCCGCACGCGCCATCGCCTTCCACCAACTCGACTACTTCTCACTCATCTCGCGTATCTTGGTACTATTCACGGCGATGGTGGCCCTGATCGTAGGGATCGTCTTGCTGCGGCCGGCATCTACGCGCTCAACGCATCAAGACCATTTGCGCGCATCCGTGATCCACGAACGGGAGACTGATAATGGATGATCGTGACATGCGTCCACAACCAGCCGAAGGCCGGAAACATCAGTTGCTGGCCGGCATCATGATCCGCGGCCAGAGGCAGCCGGAGGCCTCCCGCGTCGGCCTGGTGTGGGGTGCGATGATCGTGGCGGCTGGCGTCGCGCTTCTTCTCGATCACATGGGTTTCATCGCCATCGGCTCGATGTTTCGATTTTGGCCCATGATTTTGATTTTCTTCGGCGTCGGACACCTTTTCACTCCATCGAACCGCGCCTGGGGGGGAATTCTGATCGTCGTTGGAGCAGTCTTCCAACTGAACAGTCTTGGAATCACCCATTTGCGTTTTGGCGATATGTGGCCCCTGGCGATCATTGCGGTTGGCCTCATGCTCATGTGGGGCGCTCTAAAGCCGCCCATCGTAGCGAAAGGAAGTGTCGACGCCGCCGACGTCCTCGAAGCCGTAGCGATCTTTGGCGGCACCGAACGGCGCATCAAGAGCCAGACTTTTAAGGGAGGACGAGCCACCTCTATTTTTGGAGGCGTCGAGCTCGACTTTCGTGATGCGAATATCGACGGTGACGTAGCCACTCTGGACATCAATTGCATCTTTGGCGGTGTTGAGATTCGCGTTCCTGACACATGGTACGTGCATTCGCGGAGCATACCCGTACTTGGCGGCTATTCGGACAAGACAGGCCCCTCGTCATCGGCGCCCCAAGACCCGTCGGGCCCTAAGAGAAAAACTCTGATTGTCACTGGCACGGTCATTTTTGGAGGCGTGGAGATCGCCAACTAAGCGGTCTTTATGCACCCACTTCTCACACCGATCAACCGCTTCGGCCTCTACCTGCTCGCGTGGGTTCCCCTTGCCGGAATTCTGATTTATCTAATGGCTATACCCGGGAGACTGGGCTGGCTTGATGCAACGGTCTTGATCCTACCGCTATGCCTCATCTATCAGTTCGTGTGCCTGTCGGCCTGGTATTCCTGCAAAGCGGCGCCAATTCAAAAAAGCACTGGCCAGCGCCTATGGCTGACCCATGTTTTGGCCGCTGCGATCCTCAGCTTCCTGTGGATCCTCCTGGCGAAATTGTTGGCCTACGGGCTTTCTCAGCTGCCCGCGTTTGCGGGACTCGACCGCCGTTTTGCTTCTCAATTATCGGTTTTATTCGGGGCCGGCTTCCTTCTCTATCTTCTTTCCGTGGCTTCCCACTACGTCATCCTGACCATCGAGGATTCGAACAAGGCCGAAGTGCGCGTTCGGGAAACCAGCATTCTCGCCCGGGATGCGGAACTGAAAGCACTAAAGGCCCAGGTAAATCCGCACTTTCTTTTCAATAGCCTGAACTCCATCAGCGCGCTCACCAGTGTAGACCCCGCAAGAGCTCGCGAAATGTGCATTCTTCTCGCCGAGTTTCTTCGCATGACTCTGGGGCTCGGCGAAAAAGCGAGCGTCCCCCTCTCTGAGGAACTGTCGCTCCTGCATCGCTATCTAGCGATTGAAAGAGTGCGTTTCGGCGCGCGCTTGCAGTTGGAGGAAGACCTTCAGGAAGTTTCGAAATCGATCCAGGTGCCCCCACTCCTGCTGCAGCCGCTTGTCGAGAACGCCGTCACGCATGGCATCGCAAATCTCACCGACGGCGGGACGGTGCGTCTTTCCGGGCAGAGCTACAATGGGCGCGTTTTGCTCGCGCTTGAGAATTCTTTCGATCCAGAGTCGGCCACTCTGCGCAAAGGCGGCCTAGGACTAAAAAATGTTCGCGAAAGACTCGAAGCACGCTTTGGCAAGGACGCCAACATGCGCGTCAGCGCCGAAGCCGGGAAATTTCGAGTGGAACTGTCGTTTCCGGCGGATTCCGACGAGGTGAAGAGTTGACCAAGCAAGACGAAAAGAAGATCACCACGCTCATCGTTGACGATGAAGACCTCGCGCGCCTGGTCCTCCGCGAACTGATTGAAACGCATCTCGAGCTTGAAGTGGTTGCCGAGTGCGCAAATGGCTTCGCCGCCGTAAAGGCGGTCACCGACCACAAGCCCAACCTAATTTTTCTCGATGTGCAGATGCCCAAGCTTACAGGATTCGATGTTCTCGAGCTGATCGGCACGGAAACCCCCGTCATCTTCGTCACGGCCTATGACCAATACGCAATGCGCGCCTTCGAGGTCCACGCCGTCGACTATCTCCTTAAGCCAATCGGCCGCGAACGATTCGAAGCCGCTCTCGAACGAGCCAAATCACGCCTGGGAGAAAAAATGCCCCCACCTCCGGAACTGGCCGCCGCCGCACGCCCGCCAAAGCAATTCCTAGAACGCATCGTAGTCCGGGATGGAACCCGCATCACACTCATTCCGGTTGGAAAGCTCGACTACGCGGAAGCCCAAGACGACTATGTCGCCCTGGCCAGCGAAGGCAAAAAGCATCTGAAGCAGCAAACTATCGCAAGCCTGGAAACCTGCCTCGATCCAGACCGATTCGTCCGGGTCCATCGTTCCTACCTAGTGAATTTCGAGCGAGTCGCGCGGATCGAGCCCTATGGGAAAGACAGCCGACTGGCAATCCTCGCAGATGGCACACGCCTGCCCGTCAGCAAAACAGGCTTCGCGCGCCTAAAAATTCTCCTCGATCAACGCACCTAACTCTAATCCAACCTGCAATCGTCGAATCGCGCGGAATTCTCTGCAGGGGCACGATACGCTTTCAGCAGGCCGCGCCCCTCCACGCTCAAGGGTGCCGACCAAGAGAGTTAGACCACTCCAGGCCCGCTTCTCAATGCTAACGGCTCACTATTCACCCTTCACCCACTCACGCCCCCAACCGCCGCACCCAAATACGCGAAGTGGCCGGCTTCCCCAAATGCATGGTGCGCCCGTCCGAGCGCAGCGTCATCGTCTCGTCATACTCGCGCTTCAGCACTTCGACTTTAGTCGAAGGTCGCAATCGCAACCCTTCCAAGAACTCCAGAAACTGGCCATCTTTCTCGTAAACACAAACAATCTCCGCGTTCTCGCGGGCACGCAAATCCGAGAGCAATACCGCACCCTGACTCCTCAGCTTCGCTACACCACCCCGCATGGGCACGCCGTGCGGACACGACTTCTTATCGCCAAACCGCTTCTGCAGAAGCGCCTCGACTTCCGGCGAAATCCCATGTTCAAGCCGCTCGGCTTCGTCATGCGCCTTCGCCCAGGAAAGCCCAATCACCTCCGTAAGAAGCATTTCCGCCAGCTGATGGCGCAAAGCCAAACGTTCGGCAACCATGCGGCCTTTCCGGGTCAGATCGATGCGCCCGGTACGTTCCACGCGGACGTGTCCATCCCGCGTCATCCGCTTTAGCGCCGCTGTCACCGCCGGAGGAGTCACTTTTAACTCTTCCGCCAGGCGCGCACTGATCGGTGTCTGGTCTTCTTCAAGCATCTCCCAAATAGCTTTGAGGTAATCCTCTTGCGAAACACTGGTTTTCTCGCGCCTCAAACTCTCTTCTCCCGTATGCAAGTTATCGTTGGACAGCACCCTTTTCGCGGGCTTTACGCTCCGTGAAATCACCGGCTACCGACTCTCTAATCCTCTCGACGAGCAACAGCACGCGGCTCTCGATATCTTCGAAGACTCTCTGATAAGTCTCGACGTTGGCGCCATAGGGATGTTCGACGTTCCAGTCTTCGACTTTCCGAGCGTCCTGGAACAAAGCGAAATCAGGACGTCCGGTCATGCTAACTATGAAATCCGCCGCTTCCAGATCATCGGCCTTAAGAGCCTTGGATTGCAATCCATCAGCGGGATAACCGTTCTTCGCCAGAACTAGTTTAGTCAAGGTTTGCACGCGACCGAGGGCAGCCAAACCAGCGCTGGAAACTTCCATCACGTCGGAACCGATGTGCGCCGCGATCGCCTCGGCCATCGGACTGCGGCACGAATTGCCCAGGCAAACAAAAAGGACCCTAGTTCGACCGCAGCTTCTCACTCAAAATCCCTCCCGTATAACAGCCTAACTGGGAGGTGTGCCGGCTGCAACACGAACCATGCCCTTTCAGATTGCGTCCTTTTTCATGCTCGCGCCGCCAGGGGGTATCCCCCACGGCCAGTCCTAAGTCGAATCTCCCTAGCATCCTGAGGGCCTTTTGGCTGAATCCAGCCCAGCCGTATGCAGGGAGTCGATCGTCCCCAAGTGCCGCCACCGCCCGGAAAGGTCGCGGTCGGCGTTGCGTCAGAAGCTGGGGTGCTTAGCCAAGCGCCAGGACCACATCAGGAACGATGTCGCTGTGAGGTCAATCGCCGGCTCGGTTGTGCTGAAAGACTGCACGTTGTCCTGATATACGGCCACTTGCGACGCATCAAACGCACCATCATTTCCGTTGAATTTCTTGAAGGTGTCGGCGCCATTTGCTGGACACAGGATCATACCGCCGACAACGCCCGAGGTCGCCGAACTGGTCGGACCCTCGGAAGCCGCACCCCAAAGCACCGGAGTGCCACCAGAAGTTCCATCGAGCGCGCCGGCCAGGTTGGCCACTTGGTGTTGGATGCAGTTCGGAAACGTTGTGCCATCGCCAACGATAAAAGACGAGCCCCAGGAGTTTGCGCCCAGAATGTTGGCCAGCCACCTCTCGGAGTAGGTGTCGTAGCTCTCTTGATGCGTGATGTAAAAGGCTTCGCTGGCCATGACCGAAAGGCCCGCCCCGTGCGAAGTACTGTCGCCCGAATTCCATTGGTAGCCGAAGCCCCAGGGATCCGTGCCGGCTTGCTCGATGGCGTCGGCTACTTGTCGGAGAAATTGTATGCGAATGCTCGCTTCGGAGATGGCTAGGCCGCTGGGATCTCCGGCCATTTCCAAAGCGCGGTAGAGCTCGAAATGTGCTAGGCCGCTGACGTCGTATAGGTTCAGCGTGTCAGCGAAGCCTGCGTCGTAAATGTTCGTGATGTAATTCTTCGCGTACTGCGTGGCCTGCTTGAGGTAGTCGATGGGATTGCTGTGCGGCAGCCCGGTCGGAAGATTTTCGGCTCCGCCGGCGGACTGCAGTGCGAAGTAGAGCTCGGTGGCGCCCAGCTCCATGTCGTCTTCCCAGACGTCTTCCGGATAGCCGTCAAAGGGTGCAATCGTCAGCAGGCAGTTTGCGCAGGAGCCCGAGCCTACCGTGGGTGCTGGATCCGGATACGAAGTATCCGCGAGCGCAAAAATGTCCTCTGCATTCTTGAGGCATTTGTTTCCGAGAGATGGGTTGGTGGAGCGGTTGAGCTGGTAACACAGAGCAAAGTCCGCAGCGAGACGGCCGGCAAGATTGGGGCTGATTTTCGAGCCTGCGGGGCCTGCGACATAGACTGGACGATTGCAGATGTAAAACGTGGTGAGCGGGTCGCAAGCTTGGGGATCACCGGGTTGATCGAAATTGTCGGCCGCTTGCGGCAGCGTCCAGATGTCGTACTCGGTGATCAAACAATAGGGCGTGGTATAGGTGCCGCCGCAGTTGCCAGTGGCCGAACTGGGAGAGCCTTCGCCGTAGTAATCCCAGTCTTGGGAATTGTCCACCTGGTAGTAGAGGGTTTGCGTTTTGTCATCCCACATCTTTAGCAGCCAGTCGACGCCGAACTTAGCTTCGTTTGTGAAATCGGATGATCTGGGCGCTCCGGGCGCGCTGTCACCCGCAAACGAAATCGAGCCAGGGGGTGCCGGGGGGTTCACTTGAGAGTACGGGCCCATCTGGTTTGGAAAGTCACGAATCCCAATTTGCATCAGCGCCACGGTATAGCTAGTGGTTTCGACGTATTTCTCGTAGTCGCCTGCGTCCCACCATCCACCCGCGGCATCGATGTTGGGGAGTTTTGCGGCGGTTAAAGGCGGCGCAGGCGGTAGGATGTCGATGAAGTCGTTGGTATCAAGAGGAGGTGTGTCATACACATGCGCGTTTTCGTCCTTGAGGTGGCCCGGTTCGGTGCGTAGCGCGTTGCGGATAAAGTCAGCGCCGTCGCGCTCCGTTTCATAGAAAAACAGAGTGTTCAGCAGCAGGCCGGAATAGAGCGCTTCGGGGCAATCCACCGCGAAATGCGGCGACGAGGCGTTTGCGCTCCCGGACACTGAAATCGAGTAGAGGTCACCTCCGGGAACGGAGAAGTCGAGAGCGTAGACCTCGAAGGACTCCTTCGTGCTGTGGCTCCATGTGCCAAGCAAAGCGCCGACCTGGCCCGAAAACGCCGTGGCACCTTTCGAGTTGATAACTTTGAAAGACGCGCCGCTCTGCGGCACCTTGGACATCAGGTACGCACGAAAAGGTGTCTCTCCGGCTTCGTAGCCAACCTGACTGACGCGCACATAGACAGATTGCGCCCGGGCGCGCGGGGCGAATGCAAACGTGGCCAGCAGAATGCCGGCGACGGAAACGAGTGAGAGGCGGAACGAGAGATGGGCGTTGGAAGAGAACATGGCTTGCTCCTGACCGCGAGGATGGCCTCTATTAAATGGGTTTAATACAGGCGAAATACTGCTCCTATGGTTATGGAGTGTCAAGAGAAGATTCAGGGACCGGGCCGAATTGAGAAACGATGCAGCAACTGGAACTTGCGCTGACGCAGTCAAGGAAGCGAGCGCTCCTTGGCCTCGATGGATCCGCTTGATGTACGCATGCAATAAGAAGAAGTAAAAATCAAGTGCCGTCTGCGATTGCAAAGATAGGAGTCTACTGCCGAAGAGTCGCAGAGAGGGATGAAAGCGCGGCCCGACGGGGGTGGACTGGGCTAGCCCATGGCAATCTTCCGAAACGGCTGTCACAGATCGCAAATCCCTGCTGGCTATTGAGCGACCACAGCAGACCGTCTCGGACTGGCCTGAACCAACTCCAAGAACCGCCGGTGTACGGTGCTATCTCGGGTCAACTCAGGATGAAACGTCGCCGCCATCACGTTGGCTTTCCGCACGAGCACGGGCTTGCCGCCGTATTCCGCTAGAACTTCAATCCCTGGACCGACACTATCAATCACAGGAGCGCGAATGAAAACCATCTCCATGGGCACGTCCGTCAACTTGCTAGGACCAAAAAACACGCTGCTGGCGAGCTGCCG
>Ga0210395_10000751_pt1 | contig 24965 bp, 22 predicted proteins | sample IncBWH4OmetaG_FD_150861 | JGI IMG/M metagenome (GOLD analysis project Ga0210395, IMG submission 150861) | Forest soil microbial communities from Barre Woods Harvard Forest LTER site, Petersham, Massachusetts, United States - Inc-BW-H-4-O ... | reverse complement strand
GTTTGCCTTGAGGAGTCCCTGGCGGACCAAGCGATACAAAGCTGGATAGAGCGCACCCTGTTCAATGAGCAGCGCCCGGTGCGAGATCTGCTCGATGCGCAGAAGAATGCCGTACCCGTGGAGCGGCCGAGAGAGACGGCCTTCAGGATGAGATCGAGAGTGCCCGGAAGAATCTGAGCTTGGCCGGCCATGCCTCCTCCTAAGACAGTTAGGAGGCTATACCAGTCTCTCCTAATTTGTAAAGGAGAGCGGATCTCCTCAATTTGCAGAGGCAGAAGGTCGCCCGAAAGTCGCGTAGCGGCGAGAGCTCGGCGCCTGAATGGGACCCCAGCCAACTTACAAGAATCGCACACGTCGGTGCGCGTATGGTGTTCGAAGCGGCAGGTGCAAAGATCTCTGCCGTGCGCTTGGACGACGAGGGAATGAAAGTGCCCGGCCAGAGCCTAGCCGGTTCGCGGCTGGTCTACGTCACCCCAGGTCACCGGTTTCCCCTTGGAATTACCAATGAGCCTGTCTCGGAGGCTGGAGTTATTGGAGTGGGCCCAGAAGTCTGGCGCACTGATCTTTGAAGATAACTATGACAGCGAGTACCGCTATTCGGGGCCTCCCCTTCCGGCTTTGCAGGGATTTGATCGCAATGGGTCGGTAATCTTTGCTGGGAGCTTCAGCAAAGTGTTGTTCCCCTCGCTCGGCTGGGATATCTGGTGATTCCGCAGCAACTAACGCGCGTTTCGCGGCAACGATCTCGCTGACAACCCGGCACGCGCCACTGCCGGAGCAGGCACTGTTGTGCGACTTCATCACCGAGGGGCACTTCGGCCGCCATTTGCGGCGTATGCGCGAGGTATATGCGGAGAGACTATCAGTTCTGATGGAATGCGCTCGAGAGAAATTAGCTGACTTTCTGGAAATCTCTGAAATCGAAGCTGGTCTGCAGACTGTCGGGTGGTTACGCGCAGGGATGGACGGCGAATCGGCTGCGAGGGCGGCAGCGGCTCGCGGCGTAGAAGTATTTCCGCTAAGCCGGTACAGCCGAGGCAAGCTTCGGCGAGAGGGACTGCAGCTGGGTTTCGCCGCCGTGGACACCCGTGAAATCCGGCGCGGTGTCCAAGATCTCGCGACTGCGTTGGAAGGGGAATCAAAAGCGTCTCAGCGCTGACGACGTCGAGATTGGGGAAATCACATTGGCGCCGATGACACGTTCACCTCCAGAACGTGATCACTGCCCTCCAAACCTTGTGCTTTGAGCGCCTCGAGTGTTTAATGCTCTCGGGAGGATTCATGGACATATTGGCGGCAATAAAGCGTGAGGAGCGGAAGCTCGAGAAACAGTTGGCCAAGTTACAGCACGAGTTGAAGGGAGTGCAAGCCGCGGCGAAGGCCCTGGGCAGTTCGGCAAGTCGTGAGCTCGCGACTGCCAAGAAGCGAGTCTTGTCGGCAGCCGGAAGAGCAAGGATTTCCAGAGCTGCCAAAAAGCGGTGGGCGAAGATTCGAGCACAAGCTAAGAAAGATCACCGCCGGTTTGCTTCCCAGAAGGGCACCTGAGCGTTGATGTGAGATTTCACTTTGATGAAGGGCCCCATGCGGACGGGTGAGCGCCCATCTATTCGTGCCGCAGCGCCACCATGGGATCTACGCGCATGGCGCGGCGGGCGGGGATGTAACAGGCAGTCACCGCGACGCCGAACAGAACGATGGCCACGGCGCCAAAGGTCAGCGGATCGCTCGCCGAAACTCCATAAAGCAGGCTGGCCATCAAGCGCGTAAGCACAAGCGCGGCCAAAGCTCCGGCGCCTAAGCCAAGCAATGCAAGCTTCGCTCCCTGCCCTAACATCAGCCGCAACACGTCGCGCTGCTGCGCGCCAAGAGCCATGCGGATGCCGATTTCGTGGGTGCGTTGCGACGCCGAGTACGAAATCACTCCGAAGATTCCAACAGCGGCGAGGATCAGGGCCATTCCACTGAATGAGCTCAGCAGCAAAGTGCGGAATCGTTCCTGCGTCACCGACGCGCCGAGGGCGTCCGGGAAGGACTCGACATCTGTCACGGGCAGGTCCTTGTCAATGGAGTGAACCGCCTGGCGAATGCCGGCCGCCACGCTCGATGCGCTCAACGAACTTCTTACAACGACCTCCCCTCCATAAAGAGGTGCCTGAGCGAAGGGCACATACATTATCGGACCGGGTTTCCGGCTAAGCGCCACATCCCGCACGTCGCCGACGACGCCGACGATGTCGCGCGACACATTGCTGTCTGGCGGAAATCCAAATCTCATTTGCCTTCCGATGGGGTCCTGGTTCGGGAAATAACGCCGCGCCAGCGTTTCGCTGATGATCGCTGCGTTCGGATTGGACGGCGAGTCTTGCTCGGAGAAAAAACGGCCCTGCAGCAGCGGAATGCGCATCACGCGAAAATAATCGGGACTCACCGTGGCATAATCGGCGGTGGTGGATTTGCCCGGCGGGAGCGGAGGATTTCCTACAATGTTGAACTCGAAGTTGGCTTCGCCTTGGCGGTCCATCGGCAGCGGAGCCGCCAGAGCGGTATCTCGCAAACCAGGCTGGGCATGAAGGCGGGCCAGCAACTCGTTGGAAAAAGCCGTCCATTGCTGCGGCGTCGAATATTGAAATTGGGGAAGCGAAACCTCGGCTTCTATGACGTTTTTCGGATCGAAGCCCGGATTGACCGACGTGACTAGCAGAAAGCTGCGCATGACGAGGCCGCCCGCAACCAAAAGCACCATGGCTAGCGAAATTTCCGAGATCGCCAAGAAACTCCGCACATGGTGGCTGCGGCGATGGCCAGTGCGCTCGCCGCCCTCTTTGATGTTCGTCTGCAAGTTGGACGGAGTTGCGAGGAGCGCGGGGGCCAGTCCAAACGCTAGCGCGGCAGCTAGAGACAACAACAGAGTGAACGCCAAGACCGAGCCTCCCACATGAATCGAACTGATCTGGATCACGTTGGACGGCAAGAAAGGCCGGAGACTCGACACACCCCAGGCCGCAAGAAGCACACCGGCAAAACCGCCGAGCAGTCCCAGCAGACCGCTCTCGGTCAGCAATTGCCGAACAATGCGGGCGCGCCCCGCCCCAAGCGCGATTCGCAGTGCAATTTCTCTCCCGCGAGAAGTGGCCCGCGACAGAAGCAGGTGCGCAATATTGGCGCAAGCGATCAATAGGAGCAGGCCAACCGCGCCCAGCAAAACAAGCAGCCCGGATTTCACGTTCCCGACCACCACCTGCCGATAGGGCTCAATCCGGATCGTCAATCCTGAATCTTGTGCGGGATACTGCTTCGCGAGCCGCGCGCCTAGGGTGTTCATCTCGGCCTGAGCTTGCGTCAGAGAAACGCCTGGCTTAATCCGGCCGATCCCGACCAGCACACGCGCACCGGGCTCCGACATCCGAGGTCCGAACAGCGGGTCCTGCGCGATAGCAATCCACACGTCCTGATGGGGAGCGCCGTCAGGATAGCGAAAGCTTGCCGGCAGGATTCCGACAACGGTGAATAACCGCATATCTAGAGTGATGGATTGGCCAATAAGAGCCGGATTGGAACCGAAGCGGCTGCGCCAGAGATTTTCGCTCAGAACAGCGACACTCGACGCGCCTTGCATGCCATCCTCGGGCAGCAACGTGCGGCCCGCCAGAGGCTTTGCATTCAGCAGAGGAAATATCTCCGGCGTCACGGCCGCGGTGTTCACAATGGATGGCTCGCCCGCCCCGGTCAGTGTGAGATCGTGAAACGAATTTCCTGCCATCTCGCTAAACGCGCGGTTCTGCTCGCGGCACTCGGTGAAGTCCCTGTAGGAAAAGCCCGACAGAACGTCTGGCTGTTGCAGCGGGACAACGAACATCAGGACAAGTTGATCGGGATCAGGATACGGAAACGATCGCAAAAGCACCGCATCCACGATGCTGAAAATCGCTGTGTTGGCGCCGATGCCCAGTGCCAGCGTGAGGACAGCGACGAGCGTGAAGCCGGGGTTCTTGCGCAGCATCCGCGCTCCGTAGCGGGCATCCTGCCAAGATGACTCCAAAGTGGAGAAGACGGCCATCTTTCGAGAGACCTCCTCTAAATCGCGTATTCGTGAATTCTACTGCGGATACCGGTGGTACGGTCGGTAGAACCGATTCACAAAATCTAACACCGATTGGTAACGAAACGGCAGAAGGATTTACCGAATTCGTCAACTCCCGGATGGTCGACTGGCCGCAGGTCATGGGGTTGTCAGGAGGACCGCGTTGGATTTGCCGTTGTCCACGAAAAGGAGTTTCGGGATTGCTACGCGCAAGTCTGTGCAAATGCTTTTAGCGTTGAGTTCCTCATTCAGTTCCGTCATCGCTTTCTCATCATCCAGCCTGGCTCTTCAAATGTGGCACAATTCTTAGATGAAGGTGCACTTGTCGGACAGTAGCCGCGCCGGTTTTCTCGGCGCCGCTTTGTTGGCCATCGCCGCTTATGCGGTTTTTGGATTTCAGCATGGATTTGAAGAACAGGTTGGGTGGTACGTAACCCTGTTGCCTGGAGCCCTCGTCGCTGCGGCGATCTCTGACATCATCAGAAAGACGATCCCAGGTGCGGCAAGGGTCGCGTTCTGGGGTTTGCTTATCGGCTTAAACTTCCTTTGGTATTTTGGAATCAGCTTGGTCGCCATCAAGGCATACCGTTTCGTTTCCAACGCTTCCGAGAGTCCGTAAGTCGTTATTCGCGCGGCTAAACCCACAGTCACCGTCCCACTGGACGGTTTGTCGGCAACGCTTACCTAGTCGCGTTACGACAGAGTTGCCCGTGATTCGTCCAGGATCGATGCCAGGCAAGGACGTCAGCCTGGCGCTCGGATTACTTCCTGCTTGTCGCCAGGGTCCGGCTAGCTAGGAAGTGAGGACGGAGATGATCGTCAGACCCGAACCCTGCAACCCTTCGGCGGCACGAAAAAGCTCACAGCTGTCGGCCCTCCTACTTGTTCGTTCCAGTTGCGTTCGCTGCCTGTGCGGCTCCGGCTGCCGTGTAACCGTCTGGAATTTCAAAAAGGGCTCGATCTGGCTCCTCGCGCGTGATTTGAGTGACTTTCAGGGTTGCTGTTCCTGTGCGCGGATCGCTGTGCTTGATCATCACGTTGATGCGGAGCTCATCCGAATACCAGTATTCATCCGTAATAACAATTTCTTTACCTGTGCCACTTTTGTCGGCCGGGATGGTCTGAGTCTCGCGAAACCCACGCGCCGGCACCCCCGCCAACTCATGATCGCCTAAATCTTCTTCCTTGGTGAACTCGCTCTGAGGAATGCTGCTGCCCGTGAGAAGAGCCGGCGGCAGCGTCTCCGGTGGGCGGTTCACGGTGTTCGTCCAGAAGATTCGCTGCTGGGGATTGAGCATGGTAGAGATCCGAGTCTGTGGGTCGTATAGATGGATGCGTACTACTTGAGGTGTGTCCGTACTCGAGACTGGCAGGAGTGCCCTCCCCTCGTTGTAGATGCGACCCTGGCTGTCCCGGTGAATATCCCGCACCGTCTTGAAGCTGGCAATAGAGCCATCCGGCTGCACGACTGAGCGCTCCACGTTGATTACACCGCTGAACGGCACATTTGGGATGGGTGTGACAAACACGTCTTGGGCTGAAACATCTGAAGCCGAGATAATTATGACAAGAAGGACTAACCAGGAAACAAGGATCAGAGAGAATCGCACGCGCATCCGCGCCCTCCCAACAAACATTTTGAGCCACTAGAATACTCTGATCGCCACAATCTGCACAAGAACCAGGCAATTCCGCCGATTCTGTGCTGAATTATTCATCCTGTCCGAACTCAATCCTAGAAGAACAGCTTCAGCGCAAGTTGCAATCGGCGCGAAGGCGCTCTGGTTGACGTGATTGAACTGAATCCGCCCTTGGTATTGGTAAAGTTCAGGTTCGTTGGCTGTCCTAGCTGAGGGGTGTTGGTTGTGTTGAAGGCCTCGGCGCGGAACTGCATGCTGATGGTTTCGGTGAATTTAAAATTCTTGAAAACGGAGGAATCCAAGTTGCTAAAGCTCGGTCCGCGCGCCTGCTGCGGACCTCCACCCAGAACGGCTAGGTTCGTCTCGCCAATACTCGTGGCGGCAGGCGGCTCAGCAAATGCGTTGGGGTTCAGCCACTGCGTTTGGTTGTGCGGTCCAGCGTACAGATTCTGGCCCGGCACAAGATCAGCGAAACAGCCGAACTCCGACGTTGCCACAGGGCACGGAACCGTAAACGGCTGGCCGCTCTGGTAGGTGTAGATGAAGTTGACCGCCCAACCTCCCAGGAACGCATCCACGGCTTTGTTTGCGCCGCTCATATACTGAAGACCGCGGCCAACCGGCAGCCGGTAGCTGCCTGAGAAGTGTATTAAGTGCGTCGCGTCAATGTCGCATAGGCCGTAGTCCCCCTGAATTCCAAACCCCGGAAGCCACTCGGCCCGGTATTGCTGGTTCTGAGAGGCCTGGGTGTGCTGATCGCTCAGGCACTTACTGTATGTGTAGTTCGCCAGCAGAGTCAGACCAGAGCTCAGCTGATGCTCATAGGTTGTCTGAAGGGAGTTGTAGTTGCTGGTAGCATTCGTAGTTTCGTAGGTCGCATTGCGACTGAAACTCGGAAAAGGAACGTAATTCTGCGGGTTTACGCTGGGTGGAAGGATCTCGGTGGGAGAATTGTTATATCCGAGGTTGTCCAGATGGCGACCCAGCGTCCCCACGTATCCGATCTGAACGGAGTCATGACTCGTGAACTGATCCTGCACAGTGAGATTGATCGTCTGGACATACGGTGTCTGGTAATTGTATTGGCGCCCGTACATATTCAGACCCAGTCCGCTGTTGATCGTGGGATCTCCCAGATTAATGGTGGTGAAGGCATTTTCCATGGTGGCCGTCTGTCCGTTGGAAAGCAGCAATGGATGCTGAGAATCGGGACTATTGAACGTCGAGACATAAACGAAGGGGTAGTTAGTGCCGAGAGTGCCGCCATAGCCGAGATTCCCGAGAGCTCCATAGGCTGTGCCGTATCCTCCGCGGACCACCAGGTTGCTTTTAATGCGATAGGCAAATCCTAAGCGTGGAGCGAAGTTGGTCTTCTGAGCTTCGCCCAGGCTTAGCCCGGAGATGCAATCGAGGGTGATATTGCTAGCAGCCAGCAGTGCGTCAAACGAAGCGGAACGGGGCACCTTACAGCCTTCTGTCGACATGTAGTAGATGCCGGTATTGCCGTTGCCGCCGTCCGGTATGAAGTTAGCTTGCCGGCCGTTTATTTCAGCATAGGGCGTGAAATAGTCCCAGCGAAGGCCAAGGTTCAAAGTCAGCCGCGGCGTGAGCTTCCAGTCATCCTGGAAATATATTCCGGTATACCAACGATGATCATCTGTCGCGGCGATATTCGACCCCGAGAAGCTGCCCATGCCACCGACGTTATCGGGGCCGCCAACGGTGGACGGCATCGGGAGGAGAAGCAGGTCCGCGATTCCGGTGAGGCTGCTGTTCTTGTTGGGGATGTCGGTGTACTGCCCGGTGTAATTCAGGTCTCCGCGCCCTTGTGGCGGCTGAGAAATATTGCCTTCGAGGTCATCAATTTGAAGGCCCATTTTGAAATTATGGTTTCGGAAAACTTTGGTTACGTTGTCTTCGCCTTCGATGCTGTAGACGTATTGAAGAGTGGGAGTAAAATTGCCAACGCCAATATGGGTGAATCCGTTGATGGTGATCGGCGGAAGGCCCCCGTTATTGGCAACCTGGGGGATTCCCTGAATTCCGTACTGAGCGGGAATGCCGAAGGTATTTCCGTAGTTGGACTCCTGAAGTTTGTCCGAGTGGACCATTCCGACATGCATGTCATTGGTCCATGTCGGACTAAAGATGTGACTATATCCGACGGCCCAGGCATAAGCTGGAAAACTGTCATGTCTGCCCCCGCCTTCCCCTACGGCGACGCCCGGGAGAGTGGAGGGAACATCTTCGGAAATTAGGCTTCGGTCAAAGACGCCGAAGAGGACGTTGTTGGCATTCAAGTACTCATCAATCCGTATGTCGTAGGAGTTGGTGGTCTCTGGCTCTTTCGGAGTATAGAAGAAGTTATTGGCCAGTCCCGCTGAAGTAGGAGCAGGGTACACGCTGAGCAGCTTCACGGCGTTCTGGTCGAGACGCCCTATGGGAATAATGTTCAGCATGGACGTCAAACCGGTAAAGTTGGTCACACCGAACAGGCTTGCTCCAGTAAAGAACGGATCACGGACGTATACCGCGCTGCTACTGGTATTTCTCAGGCCGGTGATCGGATCCATCGCCCCGGCGGCAACCAGGCGGGTCGTCTCGGGATCAAAAACCGTGCCATGGGGGAACGTGCGTCCCAAGGCATCGGTGGCGGTGCCGCTGTTGTACGTAATCAGGTCCTGCAAATTGGTAAAGCCGCTGTTGATCATGTTCTGGGTCGGGACGGTGTCAGTCTGAGGCGAAGGCGTGATATAGCGCCCGCCCTGATAATCCGCAAAGAAGAAGGTTTTGTCTTTCCGGATTGGGCCGCCGAGGGTTCCGCCAAAGAGGTTCTGACGGTACTCCGGCTTCGGTTTGTCATTGATATCGTTGAAGTAGAGATTGGCGTTCAGCACGTCGTTGCGCCAGTATTCCCAGGCATCGCCGTGAAAGCTGTTGCTACCGGATTTGATGGCGGCGTTGATGACTGCGCCGGTAGAGTGTCCAAATTCGGCATCGAAGTCACCGCTTTGCAACTTAAACTCCTGAATGGCATCGGGCGGAGGAGTGATGGCCGCATCGCTTCCAACCGAAGAGCCCCCGTAAACTTCGATGTTGTCGTTTATGCCGTTCAGCCGAAAATCGTTCTGCCATAAGTTGACTCCGTTCACCGAGAAGAACGCGCTGCTGCTGGTGCCAGAGTCGCTGCTGGGGTTGCCCACCGGGGCGGTGACGACACCGGACGAGAGCTGCGCCAGCGAGGCCCAGTCGCGGGTCTGTAAAGGCAGATCATTGACCGCCTGGGCGGTGATCGTCTGACCGAGGGCGGCATTCTCGCTCTCCAGCAAAGGCGCTGACGCTGTCACGGTGACCTGCTGCGACACCGCGCCCGTTACAAAATGGACGTCAACCGTCAAAGTCTGCTGCACGTGGATTTGCAGGCCACTATCAACGAATGATTGAAAACCGGGGGCTTCTGCGCGCAGATTGTAGGTTCCCGGCCGCACCGCGGTAAAGCTATAGGTGCCGGTCGAAGTGGATTGCGTTGTTTGCGAGACGCCGGTCGCGGTATTCGTTAGGGTAATCGTGACTCCAGGAACCACCGCGCCCGATGGGTCGTTGACCGTGCCGGTGATCCCGCCGGTGTCGATCTGCGCGAAGATCGAAACGGGACAGATCATCGCCATGAGCAGAAGGCACGTTACTATCGCTGCTTTACCGCGTCGAACCGGAATCATAAAAGACCTCCACCAATTTATGTTTTCCAGGCTTTTAGAAAGGCTCCCGTCCTCGACCCTTGCCGACCTCTTGCCGGTGATGTCCGCATTAGCGAGACCAAGAAATGCAAAGAGTACGCCAGCTAACGCAACGCGCAAGAAAAATTTCATTAATTTGTGGTTACAACATTCGGATAGATCAAGCCGCGATTTGCAGTAGCGCTTTCCGCCATATTGGCGCGCCTCTACTCGCTATATAGAAAAGCGTTGTTAATTTCCGGGAATAATCTCAACCCGGCCTCGCTGTTAGTCAGGGAGCCAGATGTTTGCTTCCCGACCGCCGTATAGCCACGGAAAGAACAGTGAACTTCGAATTGTTGTTCCGCACATGACCTTGCTCCAGGTCCCGACAATGGTGCGGTCGGGTTTACTGAATAACTTCCGCATATCCCCGGTCCCGTTAACCGACCAGAACGCCGTTCAGAGACGGAAAGCCTGCATATCATTGTCAATCTCCTTGGCCGATGACGGAGCACTTTGGCTGGGGCTTAAACCGCCTAGTGAATTGCTCGTCGGACGCGTGGTTCTGCTTGGGAACGATGTGTGAGGCGAGCGTTGCGGAGCCGGTACCACGCGTTGAGTGGCCAGGCGGCTGTTGACTCGGCCATAAGTCAGGAATTATCGTTGGTTTTCGGCGCACGGGGCGCATCCAGTCCGCGGAAAGGGCCAAGCCCACCCTGCAGGAATTGCACGGCTGCCATCTGACAAATCTTCTTTCTGCCTGCGGTGCGGACACAGGCCACGAACGGAAAGGAGATTTCATGTCAAGGCAACTCCCGCCGAGTCCCAGTCTCGATCAACTCAAGAAACAAGCCAAGTCCCTGTTGAAGCGTCAGCAGGCCGCGGACTCCGAGGCTTTGACTCGCATTCGCGAGAACCATCCGCGCTGGAGAAACCTATCGGAAGAACAGGTCGCCGCGTCGCCGTTCGCGCTTGCGGACGCACAGCTGGTGATTGCGAGCGAATATGGATTCGCGTCCTGGTCCAAGCTCCAGTCTCATGTCAAGACGCTTGAAGCAGCCAGCTCGACCGCAGAGGTGGTCGCTTCTCTGCGAGATGCCGCTGGAAGAGGTGACCTCGCTCGACTCAGCGCGCTGCTGGATGCGCATCCGGAGCTCATTGACGAGCGCGGCGGGGAGGGCGTGAGAACGCCGCTGCACCAGGCCGTGTTCGGCAACAGCGAGGCGGCAGTCAAGCTGCTGCTCGAGCGCGGCGTCAATCCCAACATCCGCTGCGAAGGTGACAACGCGTATCCGCTCCACTTCGCCGTGGAGAAGCATCGCCTCCCCATCATTCGTCTCCTGGTGGAACATGGGGCCGATACGATCGGCGAAGGCGACTACCACGAGCTGGGCGTGATCGGGTGGGCGACGGCGTGGGATTACATCCAGCCTAATCCCGAGATCGTTGCGTATCTGCTGGCGCACGGCGCCAGACACAATATCTTTTCCGCGGTCGCTATGGGCGAAGCAGAGGTGATTCGTGAGCTGGTCGCGCGCACGCCGGACGATCTCGAGCGGCGGATGAACGGAACGAGAATGCGCCGTATGCCCCTGCATCTCGCCGCCATCAAGAATCAACCCGCGTCGGTGACGACGCTGCTCGACCTCGGTGCTAACACGGAGTCGCTCGACGAAGCCGGCTTTTCTGCGCTCGATCTGGCGGCGATCGACGGCAGGCACGACCTGGCACAAGTACTGCTGGAGCGCGGAGCGAAGGTGCGGCTGCCGGCCGCAGTGGCTCTGCATCGAACCGCGGACGTCGAAAGACTGCTGCGTCGAGATCCCGGTACACTGAAGCCCGGCGGACGATGGGGCAATTTGATCCTTCGCGCCAGCGAACGCGCGCCGGGCGATGTGATCGAGACGCTGATCCGCAATGGAGCGTCGGTTAATGTACACGACGATCCGAAGACCTCGATCGATTCGACGAGCGGATACACGCCGTTGCATGCAGCGGCGTGGCACGGGAACGTGAGCGCGATTGATGTGTTAATGAAGCACGGCGCTGATATCCGCGCGCGCGAAGAGAAGTATCACGGCACGCCGGCCGGATGGGCCGACTACGCCGGTCGCAAAGAAGCTCGCGACCTGATTCTGCGCGGGTCGATCGACATCATCGAGGCGATCCAATACGACATGGCGCAACGCGTCAAAGCCGTCCTGGAAGAAGACCCGGCAGCGTTGAACCGGGCTTTCCGCGACTACGGGCTGTTTCCCTGGGACGCTGAAGCATGGCACACTCCGCTGGCCTACGCCGTTACGCGCGGCCGTGAAGAGATCGTACGACTGCTGATCGAGCGGGGCGCGGTTGAGACGTTACGGTCGCCCGAAGGCGAGACACTGAGCGATATCGCACAACAGGCAGGCCATCGAGAGATCGCACTGATTCTCGACGGAGCAGCGGGAAGGAACGAAGCCCGAAGCTAGATAAACTGCCAATCTACTCGTTGAGGATCGGATTTGTAGTGCGAAGTCCGATTCTCCGTATGACAACGATCAAAGCGCTCATTGACGGGCTCTGAGGGTGTAGTCGGCAAACAGCAAGTAATTCGGTTACTTGCGGCTTGCTGGTCATCCGCCCACGATCGACAGTGGGCTCCAAGCAGGGATTCCAATTTGCCACAACCGGGGTTTTGGGGAGTTAGCGGTCACTTGTGAGTTTAGTGCGTTTATCAAGCACTGGCGATTGGAAACCGGGCTTATAATCTGCAGGAGCCACCTTTCAGAGGCTAATGCTCAAAAATCTCTGTCATAGGTAGACCCACTTGGTGCTATCTGCAAGAGTCGGCTGACACATCTCACGGAGAAAATGGAAACCATCAAGCCGGGGATGACGCGATGGGACGTGCTGAAGATTTTCAGGACGGATGGTGGACCGCCAAACAGGAAGGATGTCGGACTACCAACTCTTTTGCGACAAACATTTGTCAGTCAGGACTCTCCATACTTCAAAATTGACGTCGAATTCGAGCCCTTCGCCCGCGTAGGCGTTAGCCTTGGGTCTTTTCCCGCCTACAATCGGGATGTCATCGTCAAAGTCTCGAAGCCCTACGTGCAATTCGCCACGACACATTAGGCGCCACTCCCCTGCACTCCGGGAAAGGCTCGGCTCTAAAAAAGTGCGCCTCGAGGATTGCCACACATGCGATGACTCCCGGATGTCGGCAAACCGGAGTGCTATCCGGCTTCGACGGCGGGATTCGTCCTGTGAAGTCGGCTTCTCGGTAGCCATCCGTTGCTGACGAAACACTGTTTTTGCCGTTGGTTCCCCTTGTCACGAGATGTGAGAACCGTTCGAGGCTGGCTACGGCTTGGTGAGTCCGAGCAGCTTTGCGAGCTGCGAGTCGAGTATCCTCGCAGGAAGAAGTCTGGGCAGAGTCCAGTTCTTGAAACGCTGCGGAACGACCGCGTAGCGTGCCTTCGGTTTCGCCGTGCTGAGTGCCACGTGGACGGTTTCGCCTAGGCGCTCAGGGGATAAGCCGTGACTACGGGCTTCGGTGACGATGAACTTCTGAAAGCTCTCTACGGCCTCCCAATACTCGGTCTGCTTGAACTCACTCAGATCTTCTTTTTCGCCCTTGTCGTACATCGCCGTGTTCACGGTGCCCGGTTCAATGATCACGACGTCAATACCAAATAACATCAGTTCTCGCCGCAGCGCGTCCGACATTCCTTCAAGACCAGATTTGGAGGAGCTATAAGCACCGAGAAGCGGGATAGCAACTTTTGCGCCGGTAGAGCTGATGTTGACGATGCGGCCGGCCGGACCCTGCCTGTTCTTATCCGTTCCCAAGAGAGGAGCGAAGGCTTGGATTACGACAAGCGGGGAGATCATGTTGACATCCAACTGCCGCCTGTACTCGCTGGGCCTCAGATAAAGCAATGGCCCACTCACCACAATTCCTGCATTGTTCACCAAGCCAACCAGATTCCTGCCGCCTATCATGGAGCCGACCTTCTGGGCAGCTTGATGTACAGCGTCGGCTTCCGTAATGTCCATCATGAGAGGTACGAAGCCATTGCCGAACTCTATTTGCAAACGATCGGCGTCAGCCTGCTTGCGTACAGAACCGAACACGCGAAATCCCTTTGAAACAAGCACCTTTGTGGTTCCCCAACCAATTCCGGTGGAGACTCCGGTGACCACGACATCTTTGCTGTTTGCCATCGCGTTTCTCCCAAGATGATCACTGCTCATCTTCAACATGTACACTGTACATCTTCCCTATTACAGATGTCAAGGTGTACAGTGTTTTCATGCCTTATCCGTCGAAAACAGACCGCCAGACCATCCTTTCGGCCGCGGTGAAGGATCTGGCGCACGGGGGTATCCGCGGCTTGTCGTTACGGAATCTCGCGGCCTCCCTCGACCTCGCGCCCAATGCCATCTACCGCTACTTTTCCGATCGCTCAGCGCTGGAAGCTGCGCTCGCAAACGAAGCTGCCCGGCAACTGGAACTGGCGCTGAGGAAGGCAGCCGACGGGCGCGAACCGGTTACCACAATCCGCGAGATGTCATCTGCTTACATAAAGTTCGCAAGGGACAACCGCCATCTCTACGAGGTCATGATGAGTCTCCACGCGCCGGAGCACGATGCGACCTTCCGCCAAAGCCTCTGGACGTTCACCGTCGAGCAAGTGCAACGAATTGCCGGGTCGGACCGAGCTGCGCAGGCCTCTGTCGCGCTTTGGGCGTTCCTTCATGGGGCCGTGGCGTTAGAAGCCGCTCGTGTGTTGGGCGAGAGCAAACCTGCAAGCGGAATTGAATTCGCGCTCGACGCGTGGTTAATGGCTGTCTCTGCGCGTGGGAAGCGAATAGAGGCGCTCCGAATCAAGCCCACCAAGAAGACGGCCAATAAGAAAGTGTCCGCGCGCCCGTGACTGGGGCGGAATCCCGTGAGGCTGCCAATGATACAATCTCACCCTTATCAGTAAAACAGAGTGGATGGCTACATTCTAGAAGCGCGGACGCTGTTTGAAAACATGCGAATCGGACTGGCTGCCAGTGCGGCTCTTCTTCTAACATCCCATGCCACGGCACAGACGCAGAACGGCCTGAACCTCATGCCGATGCCGACTTCCGTGCGGTCCGGGGCCGGGCGGTTGTCGGTCGATCCGTCGTTTTCCGTTGCGGTCACAGGTTTCAAGGATGCGGCACTGGAGCGCGGAATCGGTAGATTTGTTGCCGAGCTTTCGCGCGAAACGGGGATGTCCCTCAAGCAAAAAACGGCTGGTTCCGCCAGTCCTACTCTGTTAATCCATGCGGCTCACGGCAGAGAGAGCGTGCAAAGACTTGGCGAGGATGAATCGTATGAGCTGGTCATCACGGAATCTGGTGCGAAGCTCGCCGCGCCCAGTCCTCTCGGCGTCCTGTACGGCCTTCAGACCTTCCTCCAGCTCGTGGAAACGACGGCAAACGGATTTTCCGTGCCCGCCGCGACGATTGACGATAAGCCCCGTTTCGCCTGGCGGGGCCTGCTGATTGACGTTGGCCGCCACTTCATTCCGCTGGACGTGCTCAAGCGCAATGTCGATGGAATGGCGGCTGTGAAGATGAATGTTCTGCACTTGCACTTGTACGACAACGAGGGATTCCGCATTGAGAGCAAGCGCTTCCCGAAGCTGCAGGAAGCAGGGTCCGACGGGCTGTACTATACGCAAAACGAGATTCGCGAGTTCGTGGCCTACGCGCACGATCGCGGGATCCGCGTCTTCCCTGAATTCGAGATGCCGGGCCACAACCGCTCATTGTTTGCCGGATATCCGGAACTAGCGAGCGGGCCGGGACCTTATACAGTTGACCCCGGCGGCGTGGACGCTGTCATGGACCCGACGCGGGAGGAAACTTACAAATTCATCGACAAGTTTATCGGGGAGATGGCCGAACTTTTCCCGGATGAGTATTTTCATATCGGCGGAGACGAGGTTAGTGGCAGCCAGTGGAAAGCCAACCCTAAGATTCAAGCCTTCATGCACTCTCATGGAATGAAAACCAATGCGGATCTTCAGGCATACTTCAATCAACGTCTTCAGAAGATCCTGAGCAAGCACCACAAAATCATGATGGGCTGGGATGAAGTGCTGCATCCCGATTTGCCCAAGACGGTCGTCGTGCAGTCCTGGCGCGGACAGCAATCCCTGGCTGCCGCGGCGCAGCAAGGCTATAGGAGCTTGTTGTCCTTCGGGTATTACCTCGACCTGATGTGGCCGGCTTCGCGGCACTATGCGGTCGACCCGATGAGCGGCGCGGCTGCGTCACTGAATCCAGAACAGAGGAACCGCATCCTCGGCGGCGAGGCTTGCATGTGGTCGGAGTGGGTTACTCCCGAGAACATTGATTCGAGAATCTGGCCGCGCAATGCTGCGATTGCCGAACGTCTATGGTCTTCGCCGGATGTGCAAGACACAAGCTCGATGTACGCAAGGCTGGACGAGATAAGCCAGCGTCTGGAGTGGCTTGGTCTAACTCACAGATCCTCGCTGGTTCTTGCGCTCCACCGCATGGCCGGTGCAAACGACGGTTCAGCGCTTCGCACTCTAGCCGAAGTCGTGGAGCCCGTGAAGGACTACGCGCGCTGGAACAGTCTGAAAGGCGTGTGGGACTTTCGAGCTCCCCTGAACCGGCTGGTAGACATCGCTCATCCGGAGAGCGAGCAGGCGCGGCATTTCAGGGATGCCCTGCAGACATATACCGGAAGCGGTTACAAGGACGAGGCCGCCGAAGAAAAGATTCGGGCGCGTCTCGTTCTCTGGCGTGACAACGACGCGAAACTGCATCCTGTTCTTGAGCAGTCTTTTTTGCTGAAAGAACTCGAACCCCTTTCGGAAGACCTTTCCACCCTCGCCGCCGCCGGGCTGCTCGCTCTGGATTACCTGGACAAATCCACGCCCTCCCCAAATTCGTGGAGGGCGCAGCAACTCGCGTTCGTGGAAAGCGCAAAGACTCCAAAAGCGGATCTGCTGCTTATGGTGGTGGATCCGGTGCAGCGGTTGATAGAAGCAAGCGAAGGACGAAAACAAGAGCCCGGGCTCCCAAGACCACGAATGGTCACTACGCCAAGACAGGGGAGGACAGAATGATAGCCGCTAAGTGGGTGGTTTCCTGTTCTGCAGCACTCCTGCTTCTCATCGAGTGTGCCACCACAATATCCGCCGCTCCAAAGGCGAGCGCTGCTCCTGGTAATGCACAGATCACTGTTCTCTATGATGCATTCGGCAATACATCCACGATGCAGAAAGATTGGGGCTATGCTGCGCTTGTCGAATACGGCGGAAAACGGATTCTATTCGACACTGGTAACAACCCTGAGATACTTGCGCAAAACGTGAAAGCGAAGGGCGTCGATTTGACGAAGCTGGACTTCGTTGTGATGTCGCACCGACACGGCGATCACATGGGAGGGCTGACCTACCTATTGAAGGTGAACCCCACGGTGAAGATTTACGCACCTAAGGAGGGGTTCGGCGTTTTCGGTGCCGACTTACCGAGCAGTTTTTATCGCAAGGACATATCTCTCCCTCCCGAACAGCGCTACTACGACGGTGGGCCGCCAGAAGTCATGCGATTTGGATCGGCTTGGCCCGGAGCTAACTTTCAACTTGTTGACAAGAACACCGAGATTACTCCCGATATCCATCTGATCGCGCTGGTTTCCGATAAGCCGGGAACGCTCGAATTGCATGAGCTGTCGCTCGCCATCAATACCCCAGATGGCATGGTGATCGTGGTAGGCTGTTCGCATCCCGGCATTGACAAGATCGTCGAAGCGGCCGGCACAATCAACCCACAAATCCACTTGATCGCCGGTGGCTTTCACCTCGTAGTGGCGAGCGACTCGGACATTGAGAAGATCGTTACGGCCCTGCGGGATAGATTCAAAGTAGAGTATGTCGCACCAGGCCACTGCACCGGCGAGCCCGCCTTTACGGCGCTGAAGAAGGCCTTTGGGGATCGGTATCTTTACGCTGGACTCGGTACAACATTGGCGCTGACTGCTTCGCAGAAGTAGAGGTTGATTCCGGTCATTCCAACGTAGTTCGCGAGTCGTCGGTTATTACCTTATGCGATGACGGAAGGATTGCCCGTGACTCGGGCGCAATTTGGCGAGGGCTGCAAAAGGTGCTCGAGCACCTCGACCAGCGTATGAAGGCTCGGACCTAGTTGACCTGCGACCCATTGCCGACAGTCTTTTTTTCCATTGTCTGTATGGTCGGCTAACCTTACCTTTGGATTACTTCACGTTTGCCCGTTATTTGCTCGGAAACCTGACGCTGATTCTGTTCCTGTCCGGAGTAAGCTCGGTTTGAACCTTTCACTGTTCTCCTTCGACATAAGAGATGAGATGAGCGTGCCGGATAGGCCGAGCCGAACGCAGGACGAGTGGATCGCACTCCGCTGCCAGGCTGGCGATAACACCGGCTTCGAGGACCTGGTCGCGTTAATACGCCGCCAAGCTGACCGGGAATGCGCAAACGGCGTACGACGTCCTGCAAGACGTGTGGGTGAAGGTATTTAGCGGAATTCGAGGGCTCAAGAACCCCGCTTCGCTGCGCCCGTGGCTTTACCGGATCACCCACGGGTTGGCGGTGGACCGTATCCGCCAGCACGTCTCTAGGGAGAGAGCAGAGGAAGCCCACATGGACCGACTCCAGGAAGCAGGGGATATTTCCTTCACGAGAGATGACGCTGCTGCGATCCATGAAGCGCTAAATGATGTTGAACCGAGACACCGCGAGGTTTTGGTGCTGTATTTTCTCGAGGCTTTTTCGTTGTCCGAAATTGCCGCGGTCGTAGGGTGTTCGGAAGGCACGGTCAAGTCCCGTATCCACTACGCAAAGAGAAGGATGAAGGAAATTCTGGGAGGGGGTGGTTATGGAAACAAATGAATCGATCAGCGAGCTGCTGCTGTCGCGTCTTCCGCAGCCGGCGAACCTAGCGGCTTACCAGAAGGAAGTGACGTCGTTGTTGGCGGAGAACGAAAAAAAGCTGCGCCGAAACAAGTGGACGGTGATGCGCGTGTGGGTCTTCGTCGTCGTAGTTTCCGCGCCCTTCCTCTGGATGGCCGGAACGCATTTCAACACGGCCGAAGGGAACTGGTTCCTGGGTCTGGTAGGCTTCTGGCTGCTATTTGGCGCGATTGAGATTGCAAAGTATGAACACAGGCAAGGCAGGGTGGAGCTTCTCAAAGAGCTTAAGCTAGTCCAGCTCCAAATTCTCCAGCTCCATGCTCTGTTCAGCACAGGTGGAACGATGTCCGGGAAACCCTAATAGGCGGGAGACTTCATTGGACGTATAGTCGGCTACCCGCAAGTAATCCAGATTGGGACGTGCGGATCGGTACCGACAAGTCGGCGGTTGTACAACGTTTCGCGTGGCGAATGCGCGGGTGTCGAACGCACGCGGTCGTACCAAGATTGTCGAATATAGTCCGGATCCATGACAGAGATCTCCACTTGGCCGCGACGAATGGAGCACAACCGCCGAACTCCTGGTTTCCGATGAGCGCGCCACTGCGCTCAAGGGAAACTTCTGAGTAAGCCGACCATCCTGGAGTTCATCGGTTCGCTCAACACTAGCGGTTTATCATTCCTTATCCAGAATAAGTGCGGGGCGAAAATTCATCTACTGCGCCCACGTTGACTTGCATTTGAGCACGGCCTAACATGCCCGCAAGAGTAGTGCCAGCAATGATTGGCCAAACCATCGCGCATTACCGCATCCTCGAAAGACTCGGCGCCGGTGGCATGGGTGTGGTGTACAAGGCAGAAGACACGAGACTAGGCCGCTTCGTCGCTCTGAAGTTCTTAATCAGCGACATGACTCAGGATATTTTGGCGTTGGAGCGTTTCCAGAGAGAAGCAAAAGCAGCTTCCGCGCTGAATCATCCCAACATCTGCACCATCTATGATGCGAATACAAAAGATGGCTATCGATTCATCGCCATGGAGTACCTCGACGGAGCTACGCTGAGGCATCTTCTTACGCATAAACCATTGCCGCTCGGTCAACTGCTGGACTTGAGTATTGAGATCACGGACGCCCTCGCCGCGGCGCATTGCGAAGGAATTATCCACCGCGATATTAAGCCAACGAACATTTTTGTTACAAAGCTGGGACACGCCAAGATTCTCGATTTTGGTTTGGTCAAGCGAGTCTCTGGTGACGAAGGGCTATCCGGTATGCCGACGGCGGAAGAGACGGCGCAGCTGACCAGCCCAGGATCTACTGTTGGCACGATCGCCTATATGTCACCAGAGCAAGCGCGCGGCGAGGAGCTTGATACACGCACCGACCTGTTTTCCTTCGGTGCCATGCTGTATGAGATGGCTACGGGCCGCCTGGCGTTTCCGGGCAACACGGCGGCCATTGTTCATGAGGCGATCTTAAACAAAGCGCCTCCGCCGGCAGCGCGCTTGAACAAACAGGTTCCCCGGGAGTTAGAAGAAATCATCAACACTGCGCTGGAAAAGAATCGCAAACTTCGCTACCAGAAGGCCGCGGACATCCGCATGGACCTGCAGCGGCTCAGGCAAGAGACTGCGGAACATGTGTCGGGGTCGGCCAGGGCTGCAAGCAGGACCGGGCGGCGTCTTAAGCGGATGGCGCGGAAACGCTGGAGAGTCGGTGTGACCGCGCTGTTGGCGATCGCCATTGTCGCCTTGGGTCTTCACTTTTACCCGCGGCGTGCAGCTGCGTTGAGCGTAAAGGATACTATTGTTCTCGCCGACTTTGCGAATAGGACCGGAGATCCTGTTTTTGAGGAAACACTGCGGCAGGGATTGGCTGTTCAACTCGAACAGTCGCCATTCTTGAGGCTTGTCTCCGAGCAACGCATCCAACAGACGCTACGGCTCATGGGCCAGTCTCCCGAGAAAAGCTTTACACCCGAGGTCGCACGAGAACTCTGCCAGCGCGCCGGTAGTGTCGTTGCTCTCGACGGCTCTATTGTCAGCCTGGGAAAACAATATGTTTTGGAGTTGCGCGCAGTAAATTGCCATACAGGTGACACGATGGCACGGGAGGAAGCTACGGCTGAAGGCAAGGAACAGGTGCTGAAAGCACTCAGCCAGGCAGCCGGGAAGATGCGCGAAAAGCTTGGCGAATCCATTGCCACAGCCGAGAAATTTGATACCCCACTCGAGCAGGCCACCACGCCGTCTTTGGATGCCCTGCAAGCCTACAGTCGCGGCAGGGTTAGCATGCTGGGCAAAAGCGATTTCACTGCTGCAATTCCGCAGTTGGAACGGGCCGTCCGGCTCGATCCCAATTTCGCTCTTGCCTACGCGGCACTTGCCACCTGTTATTACGATCTTGGAGAGCCCGCCAAAGCAGCAGGGTCTGCAAAAAAAGCGTATGACCTGCGCGATCGGGTGAGCGAACGAGAAAGACTGGCCATCGAATCTCGTTACCATCTGTTTACGACCGGCGATCTGGAGAAGGCTCGCCAGGCTCTGGAACTGTGGGCACAAACCTATCCACGTGACTTAGTGGCGCGGAATGACCTGGGAGCCAATTACGGTACCCTCGGGCAATATGAAAAGTGCTTGGCGGCCACGGAGGAAGCCGCGCGACTGGACCCCGACAGCGCACTGGCCCTTACCAACCTTTTTGCAGTTTATCTGGAAATGAATCGCTTCGACGATGCCCGCAGATTGGCCGAGGAGGCGCGAACAAAGAAACTCGATTCGCCATCATTACGGCTCGGAATGTACCAGGTCGGTTTTCTACAGAATGACACTACGGAGATGGCCAAGCAGGCAAATTGGGCGATGGGACAGGCTGGAATTGAAGATGCAATGCTGGCCGCCGAAGCCGACGCAGTGGCTTATTCCGGACAATTGAGCAAAGCCCGCGAATTTTCGCGCCAGGGAGTGGCCTCCGCGCTGAAAGTGGATGAAAAGGAGACCGCATCGGGATATGAAGCTGATGCCGCTCTTCGCGAATCGCTGTTTGGAGACCTGGCCGAAGCACGGCAACGCTCCGCCGCAGCTTTGGCGCTCGCCACTCCCCGGGATGTCGAGTATGGAATCGCCCTCGCGCTGGCACTAAGGGATGCAAATAAGCGCTCGCAGACGCAAATAACGAAACTGATGGATGACTTGGCTCATCGATTCCCGGAGGATACTGTCGTTCAATTCAATTATCTTCCGACCATTAAAGCTTTGGTGGAGATAGACCTCGGAAATCCTGCCAAAGCTGTTGAGATTATGGAAGCGGCGCGGCCCTATGAACTCGGGTCCCCTAGCAATATTTCGATGAGCCTTAGCCTTTATCCCGTTTATGTCCGAGGGCTCGCGTACCTGTCAGCTAAGCAAGGCACAGAGGCCGCCGCAGAATTTCAAAAAATTCTCGCCCATCGGGGAATTGTACAAACTGAACCTATCGGCGCACTGGCGCATCTCGGCCTCGCCCGCGCCTACGTGTTGCAAGGCGACACTGCCAACGCCCAGGCGGCGTATCAGCATTTCCTCACGCTTTGGAAAGATGCCGACCCCGACATTCCCATCTTCATCGCTGCCAAGGCGGAGTACGCGAAGCTGAAGTAAGTAGCCGCACCCAATAGAAAAGCAAAAACTTACCTCTACCTGACCGGATGAAGGTTGGTCCCTCAAAATCGCGTAGCGAAGAGCTAGCGAGTTATCTAGAGGCTGACGCAATAATAAGGATCCTGTAGAAGTCGTTTCTCGAACATTTAAAAGCGATTGATGAGCCGCCGCATTGTGGCTTGCCAATCAATGAAAAAACGGACTTTGACGTGTCCATCCGAATGAAGATCGTGCGCCAGCGCGTTTGGGGCAAGAATTCTACCGGTGTATTTCTTCACGACAACTCAGGTCGCCGTGGCAGACGATGCTCAGTGGGAAGGTACTTCCTTTTGACGACAGAGCACTCGATTCAAGAAACGCACTCACAAGACATTTTGCTGCTCCGTCGAGAGCAACCGGGACGCGTAATCATCGACCAAAAGTAGTAGCACGGAAGAATCCGGTTCTCCGCCGCCAGATATTCGTTTCGCAACAAGAGTCGAGGCAGCCTCGGCCGAGTGGTGGTGTCTACACCACTCTTGCTCAACTTCCTCGAGCAGGAATAGTTTCCGGGTACCGCGTCATCCGCCCAAAGACTGCGGCGAAAGCAGAGCAGTTGCAACCTCCGCCGCGCAGACTTCGCGGCTTTAAGCGAGGCGCTGATTATGTGAGTACACCACAACGCCGATGAATGGGAGTCGAACTATTCGTACCGCAGGGCGACCATGGGATCGAGGCGCATCGCGCGACGCGCCGGGAGGTAGCATGCAGCCAGCGCAACTATGGCTAGCAGGATCGCCACCAGTGAAAATATGTATTAAACCGTCTGAGGCGGTATGGTCGGGCAGTTTAGCGTAAGCTCGCTCTCGCGAAGGTAGAGACAAATGCAATATCGCCTGTGATGTGATATCATTGGCGATGTGAGAGTGGTTGCAGACACGGATGTGATCGTGGCAGCGATGCGTAGCCCTGGCGGTGCGACGGCGGCAATTCTACGCGCTGCTCGGCAAAGCAAGATAACGCTATTGGTCAGCGTCCCGCTGGCCGTGGAGTATGAAGCAACCTGCTCGGAAGCTGAGCACCGACTGGCAGCCGGATTAAGTGAGCGAGAAGTTGAAATATTCCTGGACGCGGTGATGGCGATGGCGGAGCCGGTGAAAACACACTTTCTGTGGCGGCCACAATTGCGGGATCCTGGCGATGAGATGGTTCTGGAAACGGCGGTCAATGGGCGGGCCGATGGATTGGTTACATTCGACGTGCGGGACTTTGGGACAGTGCCCGCGCGATTCGGGATCGAGCTGATGATCCCACGTGAAGTGTTAGGGAGGATGAGAAGATGACGGAGACAATGACATACCCTCTGCGGTTGCCACGTTCGCTAAAGAGGGCGGTGGAGCGACAGAGCAAGGAAGATAGGACAAGCATAAACCAGTTCGTCGCCACGGCAGTGGCTGAAAAGCTTTCCGCTTTGCAAACGGCGGATTTTTTTGCGGACCGCAAAGCGCGCGCGGATTTCAAGGCCTTTGACAAGCTCATGAAACGGCGCGGCGGAAGACCGCCGCGTGTAGGAGATGAAATGCCGGGCAGCAAACCGAAAGCGACTCGCCAACGATCGTGATAATCCACAATGGCTGTGGCAGCTAGCGATATATCGCGGTGCCATAGGTCCACACTCATCTCGCAAGCTGAACATCAACCGCGTATGCAAATCATTCACAAGCTGCCAGCCCAAATGCGAAGTTCTGTTGCGTGCGGGGCTGCGTCAACGCAGTTCGCGGCGCGGACCTGCCGCTCTTGCCTGCATATCTATAACTCCCGTGCTTAGACCGGGAGTCGTGGCGGTCAGATGAATCGGGTCGCCCTCTCGACGTGCGCACAACCACCAAGGCCCGTCCCTGGAAAAGCTTGCGCCGGTCACCCTGGTACGTCGCGCGCCGTCTTTGCCGTCTCCGTTTCCCACCGCCGCAATCATGCCAAGCTCGCTGATGAACGCTAGGGTCCTCGATCCTCAGCTCTCCGGAGGCCGCAGCCGATGAGAAGCGAGAGCAAAGCACGATTTCGTCGGCTGCGAAGGGTGTCAGCTGTTTCAGCACCGAGTAGCTTCTTGCCCTCCCCGGCCGTCAGCCAATTCCCGACACGCACTCCCAGCCGACGGACGCCCCTCACACGCCGAATGCCTGCCGCAAGATCCGGGCTGAGTAGTCCGCAGTCGGACGCTTCATACGCCAGCCGTCGTGAAGCCCGAGCGCAGTTGTGTCGAGCCGCTTCGTTTGCTAGTTTGGCGTAGATGCCGCCGCTTGTGCCCGAACAACTCAACAGGACCATTGAGGCTATTTACCGATCGGAATCGGGCCGGGTTCTAGCGACGCTCGTGCGCCTCCTCGGAGGTCTGGATCTCGCCGAAGAGGCCATGCATGAGGCATTCGCCGCCGCTCTGGAGTCCTGGCCTCAGACTGGTATTCCGGACAGCCCGCGCCCCTGGCTGATTTCCACGGCGCGCTTCAAGGCCATAGATGGGATGCGCCGGCGCGCGCGCCTCGACGGAACCCAGAAAGATTTTGCGCTCTATACAGAAGCGCGCATCCATGAAGCTTCCCTGCATAACGAAGAGATCGATGACGAGGAGATCGAAGATGATCGCCTCCGTCTGATCTTCACCTGTTGCCACCCCGCTCTGCCTCCGGAAGGACAGGTTGCGCTCACGCTACGCGAAATCTGCGGCCTGACCACGGAAGAGATTGCCCGGGCATTTCTGGTTTCGCCGGCAACGCTGGCGCAACGCATCGTGCGAGCGAAGGCGATCATCCGTGATAAGGCCATTCCTTACCAAGTGCCAGCCTCGCAGGAATTGCCGGCCCGGTTGGGAGCCGTCCTTCTAGTTGTGTACCTGATCTTCAACGAGGGATTCTCGACTGAAACGACAGGCGCCGAACTCAGCCGTGAGGCGATCCGTCTG